>Ga0209210_1001108_pt1 | contig 24046 bp, 35 predicted proteins | sample RifGroA1_FD_183991 | JGI IMG/M metagenome (GOLD analysis project Ga0209210, IMG submission 183991) | Contaminated groundwater microbial communities from Rifle, Colorado, USA - Rifle Groundwater A1 (SPAdes) (version 2) | ecosystem: Environmental > Aquatic > Deep subsurface > Groundwater >...
GTATACTTGGAGGCATATTGCCTGACAAAGAAACTTTAAATCAAAAACATGAATTTGCTTGTCACGATGTTAGAGGAAAGCCTGTCAAAGACCGACGTTCTGTGAGATCTACTGTATGGCACGAAATGATTCAACATTCGTATTTACCTGTGTTGTCTTACGTTGGATTGATACCTGAAGAGGAAGTTTATTCAGCTTTTCAAGCATATTTTGTTGAAGCTAGTTCTTTAGAGACTCAAAGAGATGAGAAATAAATGACATGGAACAAAAAAATATACTTAGAGCCATTAATGTTGGCGAGCAATTAGAAAAAGAGGGCTATATGAATTATAATTTAAGAGGGGCTCGTTTATGCAGTGGATATAGCGCTTTACAGTTAGCTAAATTGGTAGGAGTTACAGGATCCACTATTTATGCTTATGAAGCATTAAGATGTTTGCCTTCTCCAGAAAGGGCTCAAAAAATCGCCGAAGCTCTAGATAAGCCTCTTGACTATTTTTTCCCGACATCTTTACAGAGCATTGCTAGAGATATTAGAAATGAAAGGAGATTAAAACATTCTCTACATATTTCTCTGGATGATATTTGCCCTGAAAATCTAGCCTTTGATGAAGAAGACCCATCAGTTCGTGCTGATAGAAATCTCCTTATGGATAAAATGAAAAGTGCCTTAGCAGCAATAGCTAAGAAAATGCCAAGCATAAAATTAAGATATGGTGTCGGAAATGGTAAAATTTATACTCTGGAAGAATCTGATGGATTGTTTAGGGCAACTACAGAATCTTTATAATAAAAGCAAGAATTTCTGATTTCTATTTCACATCTTAGGATTTTTCTTCAAGTGCTCTATAAGCTTTTCGCTTATTCTTGGTTTTCCGTTTATTAACGGATAATAATATGGCAGATCTATTGATTCTATTTCATTTATTTTAATTGTGAGTTTATTTTTGAGTTTCATACTGCTGAGGGGTGTGCCTTGAATAATTTCTTTTAGTACATACACTGCGTTATCTGTGCTGAATTGTTTTTTCCCTAAATTTCTTGCTTCTATGTTTGGCATAAATTTTGTTAATTCTTCTTTAGTTCTTTTTCTTGGGGGGTAATCTCCTAAAATTCCTCCAATAATAAAATACTTGAACTTTTTTGTATCTTCTGGAGTTAAAGTCTTTTTTGCATTTGGGTCTAAAATGCAGGCATTTTTTAATTTAATATTTTTTATTGACTTTTTGGATATTTTTCCTAATCTTTTTATAAATTTATAATTGCTTTTTATATTTGTGAATAATAAGTTTGATTTTGGGATTATTTTTGAAATGCTTTCATATTCTATTTTACACCAAGGCCAGAGCTTTGGCTCAAGATGCTCTATGATTATTATCGGTTTCATTTTGTTTGGAGTTATAGGTTATTTTATAAATCTTGATTTTTATATATGTCTATGAATAAGATAATTATATTTACAGTTATTTTGGTTTTGATAGCGGGGGTTTTGATATTTTACTTTGATAAAGATGGCGCTTCAATAAAAAAGACTTACAAATCTTCAGGAGAGATTACAAAGATAATTTATGAAGTTAATGATAATTCCCCGCTTTCTGTTTGTGAGCAGGATTGTTTAGAACGCAATGGTTTTTTTCAGGAATGCGGGAATATCTGCGAGCCTGGCGCCGATGTTTGTGATACGGTTTGCGCAGTGACTTGTACTTTATCTGACTGAGACTAGTTTTAGCCTTAGGTTTAAATAATCTTTTTGTGTCATATTTTTATGAAGAAGGCTTTTTGGTGGGGTATTGGATTTATTGTTGTTATAGCTATAATTTGGTATTTTGCATCGGCTCCTGGAAAATACGATGATTTTGCAAAATGCTTGACAGAAAAAGAGGTTAAAATGTACGGCGCATATTGGTGCTCTCATTGTGCAGCACAGAAGGCTCTTTTTGGAAAAAGCTGGAAGTATGTGAATTATGTTGAATGCGCTACGCCAGGAACTAACGCCCTGAAAGAAGTTTGTGTTTCTGCTGGAGTTACAGGATATCCGACGTGGAGTTTCGGCGTGGATAGAAAAATTTCCGGCGAATTAACTTTAGAGCAGATGGCTTCTTTTAGCGGATGTGAATTATCACAGGAATAATTTATAAACTATTTTCTTGCTGTTTATTAGAGATATTTTACATTCTCTTGTTAGATTCTCCTCTCAGGCTCGGAGACTCGCTACGGAATGTAAAAAGGGCCCGTAGTATAGTGGTAATATATCTGCATGGCATGTAGAAGACTTGAGTTCGATTCTCGGCGGGTCCATTTTAAGACATTGGTGTGCTGATAACATAATAGACTACTAATACCACGTCTATTAAGCCGATAATCCATGCCAATATCTGGAGTAGCTTGAGAGTGCTTTTTTCATATTAGTGTTAGAATAAAGAAATATATAAATGCTTAATTTTAGATTGTTCTTGAGGGCCTGTCGTTCAATGGTAGGACAAACCGTTCGCGTCGGTTAAATCCGGGTTCGATTCCCGGTGGGTCCATTAGAATTATAAAGTATATTCTCTTTTTGTTATTATGAAAATGCAGTTGCATAAGGGGATAAAGTGGTCTTTTAGAATTTGGAAGTATTTTATGGCATTGATTATTTATTATGTATTATTTTCTTCAATTTCTGTAGTATTATTGGCTTTTGCAGGAGTTGAAGATTTAGCTTTTTATGCTTCAGTTACATATATTGTTTATTGGATAGTTGTCATTATGTTAATAGAGTTGTATGTCTCTATGTCATACAATCGCTGGTTTTATGAATTCACAGGCACAGAACTTAAGCTTGAAAGGGGAGTTATTTGGAAGAGATACAGTAATATTCCATACCAGAGAATTCAAAATGTAGATATCTCAAGAGGAATTATAGCTAGATTGTGTGGATTCTCGACAGTTCATATTCAAACTGCCGGCTATTCTTATAGCTCAGGCACAGGATTTGGTTCTGAAGGATATATTCCTGCTGTTGATGCCGCCGAAGCTGAACGCATCCGCGCATTTGTTATGAAGAAGATTTCTGAACGTGGCCACTCTGGGCTGTAATAAATTTTATGCAAATATATTAAAAAGGATATTTGCAATTGATTTCGATGGCAATTGAATTCGTCTCGGCAATTATTGATTTTATTTTAAATGTCGATGTGCATCTGGATGCAATAGTCCAGCAATACGGACTTCTCTCATATATTATTTTATTTCTAATTATATTCTTTGAAACAGGAATAGTCGTCACTCCATTCTTGCCAGGCGACTCTTTAATCTTCGTCGCTGGAGCGATAGCGGCAAAAGGTTCGCTTGATATTGTTTTGCTTTTTCTTATTTTAACTATTGCGGCAATTATAGGAGACTCAGTAAATTATTGGATTGGCTCTATAACTGGAAAAAAAGTTTATCAGCGTGAGTTTATTATAAAAAGAGAGCATATAGAGAAAACGCAGGAGTTTTATAAAAAGCACGGAGGCAAAGCAATTATTTTCGCGCGGTTTGTGCCAATTATAAGAACTATTGCTCCATTTGTAGCTGGCGTCGGAAAAATGAACTACACCAGATTTTTCGCGTTCAATGTGCTTGGAGCAATTTTATGGGTTGCTTTATTTGGATTTGGCGGTTATCTATTCGGCAACATTCCGTTTGTTGAGAGCAATTTAAGCATTTTTATTATTGCAATTATTTTTATTTCAATAATTCCTCCTATTTTTATGTGGATTAGAAATAAGTTAAAGAAGTAAAAATGGCTAAAAAGAGATTTCAGAAGATACCTAAGACAATTATGTTGAGATGTCCTCATTGTGTGAGCAAGAGCAAAGCTATTGTTTCCATTGAGAGTTGTCCTCAGCAGTTTGTTTGCCCTAAATGCTCTGCTGAAGTTAGGACTCCTTTGACACAATGTTGTGTTATCTGTGCTTTTTCTGGCAAGAAATGCCCTCGTACACTTTTTATGGAAGCGAAAGTTAAGGGATTGGAATTGAGGTAAGTTTATTAAATAATAATTTAATTATTAATCATGTTTATTGATACTCACTGTCATCTTGACTTTTTAGAGAAAGAAGGAATTAAGATAGAAGATGCTGTTAAAAGAGCTGTAAAGAAAAATGTAAAGATAATAGTTGTTAATGGAGTTAATCCTTCAAATAATAAAAAGATTATTGAACTTGCTCAGATGTTTAGCGAGGTTAAGGCGGCGCTTGGGATGTATCCTATTGATGCATTAAAACTATCAGAAAGGCAAATAAATGAAGAGATAAAGTTAATAGAAAATAACAGAGACGAGATAGTTGCAATTGGCGAGATTGGACTTGATTTTATGGAAGACATAGAGCATAAAACAAGGCAGAAAGAAATTTTCTCCAAATTTGTTAATCTTTCAAAAAAATTAAACAAGCCAATAAGCGTTCACTCGCGCAAGGCCGAACTTGAAACTGTTGAGTTGCTTGAAAATCTGAAAGCTAAGAAAGTAATTATGCATTGTTTTTCAGGAAAGATGAAACTAGTTGATGAAATTGTCAAGAACGGATGGTGTTTGAGTATCCCCGCAAATATAACTTACTCCCAGCAATTTCAAGACGTCGTAAAGAGAGTTCCAATTGAAAATTTATTCTGCGAGACAGATGCGCCTTACTTGCATCCTGAAAAGAAGTGGCCAAATGAACCTGCGAATGTTATTGAAAGTTACAAGAAGATTGCTGAAATTAAAGAATTATCTTTGAAAGAAGTTTCCGAAAAAATTATGGGGAATTATCAAAGGTTGTTTAAGGATTAGATTTATTAATCTCTTTCAATTTTGATTTGTATGGATGTGATGGTGATTATCGGCTGGATTGGTGCGGGCTTTTGCTCCTTGCTTATTTTCTTCTTATTCATAAGAATTTGACTTCGCGCTCGAGGATGTATCAATGGATGAATATTTTAGGTGCTTTGCTTTTGGCAGTGCATACTTTTAGTATTGCAGCATACCCTTCATTTGTCACAAACATCTTATGGTTTCTAGTTGGAATTTATGGAATGTTCCACGCCGTTAAACATTTTCGGACTCTGAAGAAGACTAAGAAGATAAGGTAATTAATAATAATCTGTCTTTAGATATTAATTGTAATTCAGAAACATTATTTATGCAGGTATGATGGCTCATGAATAGTAAAAATCAGAAAATTTATGTTAATCGTCAATTATTTGCAAACTTGCACATGGTTGTGTAAACATTTATAATATCTATTTATCTTATGTGACTGAGGTAAGATGGTAAACTCGCTTGTTGGTGTTCATGCAGTTCTTGGCGAATTAGGAATCGCCGCATTTTTATGGGTGTTTGTTGAAATGCTTAAGCCGACGCCTTCGCGTCTTAGTCGGGCTAAGATTGCTGCATTTCTAGGCGTCGTTTTCTTTTTTGCTTCATGGATTATTGGAGGATATTATTATTCAAATATTTACGGCACCGTCGTAAAACCGATAATTAAAGAAGGCCCTCAGCCTTGGGCCCATCTTGTTTTCATGGAGGCCAAAGAGCATATATTTTTATTTTTGCCATTTTTAGCTATTTTCGCGTACACTATGATTATTCGTTTCCAGTCGCACTTGAAAGACGACAAAGATCCAAACGCGCGCAAAGCCATCTTAGCAATCTCCAGTTTGATTCTAATACTCGGCGCACTAATGGCATTTATGGGCTACATGATATCAAGCGGATATAGAGCCGCTCTGGAGGCATTGCCATGAAAAGAATCCGCTCAATGAGTTTCGCAACTATTGTTACAGTTGCGACAATTACTATAATAACAATTATTGCTGAACTGTCTGAAGGATTTAAGAACGCCTTAAAATCCGTCACAGGACATCACTGGATTACTAAAAGTGTGATTGCTTTTATTTTATTCTTCGGCGTCTATCTCTTTGTTAAGCGTTCAGACGATAAAATTGATGTTCTTGCTGAAAGCTGGAAAGTTATATGGATTACTCTGCTTGCTTCATTAATTTTATTCGGGTTTTATCTCTGGCACTTTCTATCTGGATAATTTAGCAAAAGATATAAATTAACATTTCATACTGCAAAGATGAAAGAACCAACAAAAAAAGTTATTATTTATTTCATCGGCTTTGTTTTTTTAATCTTCGGAATCGCCGCGATTGTCAATACAATTCTTCACGTTAACGAAGGACTTGCGCCCATTTTATGGTTTAGCTACATCGGACTTATTGTTCTGGCTATCGGTTGTTTCAAGCGCGATGGTTCTTTAATCGCAAGTCAGTTGTGCATTTTAATTATTCCTTACATTATTTGGAATGTAGATTTTTTTAGCTATTTATTTTCAGGAGCAAGCGTTTGGGGAACCGCAGATTATATTTTTGCTTCAGGAGCTTTATTCGGCAAAATAATAAGCTTACAGCATATTTTCAATATACCTCTTTCCCTTTTTGTGCTTTATTTGGTTGGCTTAAAACGCCGTGATTTCTGGAAGATTAGTTCTATTGAAATCATAATATTATTTTTCGTTTCACGCCTATTTACCAGTTACAACCAAAATGTCAACTGCGTCTATCACAACTGCGCCAGTTTTGATTTTGGGATATGGTATCCATTGCAGTGGTTTTTGGCTTATGCAATTATGATATCCCTAACTTCTTGGGTTTTGATTAAGTTGTTTTATAAGAAGGTTTAATAAATAACTTGTTCACTTCGTTTTATGAATATTAGTGTTGATTTTCTTAATGGGCCACTTACAATCGAACAATTTAGAAGAGCTGTTTCAGATATTGAAAAGCTCATCGCAATGCCTCCACGACCACCTTCCGATGCAGTATTAAAACTTTTGACAGAAAAGGTTGTAAAAAGGAGAATTATTCAACCTTTCGGCAGAATGAATTCAGATGGAGGTTTTAATTATACTGTTTCCGAATATTCAGTAGGCAAAATGCCAGATGATTTATTTCACGAGGAGCGAGAAATTATTACTAGCTCTCGCGATTATACTCAAGACGATTTAATTAGACTGTGATTATTGAAATTCATATAATTTCAAAATAAAAAAATAAAAAAATAAAATTACAGCTTGGCGAAGTTACAGTTTGCAACTGTCCATTCATCTCCATTCAATTCAGCATCCATTGCCTGCTTGAAAGTTGAATCTGGGCAAGCTCCGCTGATTAATCGGCCGTTGACAAAGAATGCAGGTGTTCCCTGAACTCCAATCGTTGAACCATATTGTAAATCCGCTTTGACTTCATCTTCAAATTCTCCTGAATCCAAGCACGAATTGAACTGTGCCGTATTCAAGTTAAGTTGTTGAGCATATTCTTTGAATGTTGCAACTCCTCCTTCGACGCCACTTGTGAAAAGCAAGTCATGCATTTCATAGTACTTCGCATCTCCACCCTGTTTTCTTGCACAGTGTGCTGCTTCAGCAGCTTTCTGTGCTTGAGAATGGAATGGTAGAGGATAATCCTTTAAGATTAATTTTGCTTTTCCATCTTCAATATATTGATTAACACTTGTTAATGATTGAGCAAAAGCTCTCGCGCAGAATGGACATTCATAGTCTGAAAATTCTACTATTGTTATATCAGCACTTGCTTCGCCTTTTACAGGGTCACCATCGATGTCAACTTGGACTTTTGCCGTTGGCTCCGTTGGTAAATTCTGTCCTGGCTGCTGTATAACATTTCCAGTTGTGCTTTTTCCAGGCAAAACGTAAAACGCAACGCCAAGAATTATAATTCCAAGCAAAACAAATGTAGAATATTTCCAAAGCGAATTCTTACTGATTGTAATTGTGTCGCTTTTTTGTTCTGTTTCCATATTAGAACCTCCTTTCATTTCTGTTTGCATTGATTTCAGTAAATTTAATGCTTAATAAAGATTACGATGACATCAAAAAAACAATGTGCCGCCTCGCAATTTAGTTCGAGGTTTGATTGGCACTTGTTTCATCAAAAATATACTTATTTTTGAATGCCTCGCAATGCAGTAGCATTGCTTAGTTTGGATGCTCGAAGTGCTCCACAGCCTAAAGACTTCAACTCGCAAGAGTTGAATGTATTAGAAACGTTGAAACGTTTCTAAGGCTGAGTTTCATCAAAAATATAATTATTTTTGAATGTGCTCAAGAACATCAGTTCTTGACATGTGGAAGCACTTACGACATCAAATAAATTTAATCTTCCTTATTCCCGAGATTATCAATGATGCCGTTACAGCCAAATAAATAAGCAGAATAAACGGGCTGTGAAAAATAATCACTCCTAACAGAGTATCAGTAGTTTGGTAGTTTGTTCCCGAGTCTACATTTAATTTAATAAAATAACTAACCCCTAATAGCGCAAGAATTACAATTCCTGCATAAAATTTAGGTTTACTAGCGAGTTTCATATTTATTTTATGAATATAGGATATTTATTCTTTTGTGAATCTTCTATAATTTGCTGACCTATCTGTTCTTACTGCTCCTCTTTCATCTTCTCTCATAGTTATTATCTGAACTGCTTCTTCTTGTTCTTTGTATGGTCTGTCTGTATAGATGACTCTTTGCGACACGTGACAACCAAACCTCTCTTCTTCACATTCGTGCTTTTCGTATCTTGGAATTGTCGCGCTTACTCTGTCTCCTTTTCGCAGCGTCACAGGTCCTTCAAAAATTAAAGTCTTTATCGGCAATTTAGAATTATCGGGCATTACAGTGATAGTTGCATGTGTGCTGTATCCTGCGCCATAACTTGGAGATCTACCACCAATCATTATTTCAGATGTTGGAGTTACGCTATGAGAATAAGATTCTTGAAGAACTCCTTGAACTGTAAAAAATTCTTCGCGCGTCAATTCATATAGAGGTTTTGCGCGGGCTTCTAAATCTTTTTGTTCTCTTTTTCTTCTTCTTTCCATATCTCTCATTAGTTTAACTGGATCAAGAATTGTTATTTTTCCTAGCGAATCTATCTTTTTGGCCATATTCTTCGGAATACTTGTTAGTTTTAATTCTTATCCGTTTTCTAGAATATACTTTTACCAGCCCCAGCGCATTCTGCCATATCCGCCGTAAGAACTGTATCCGTAGCCGTATCCACCGTAGCGTCTCTGATATTTAAGGCGCTGTTTCTCGCTTTCAAAACGAATTTGCGCTTGAGAATCCTGCTGGAATGTTTTGAACGCTAGTTGGACTGCTTTGTCCTGGTCGTAGTTTGCTCTGTAATTATTATACGAATCACTGTAGCCATAAGAATCTTCAGTGTAACCGTTATAGTAAGCAGTTCTTCTACATTTTCTATAATCTGAAGTCCAGTCGTAATAATCACATCCTCTTATCATACTTGTTCTTGGAACTGTTGACGAGTGCCTCAATGAAAAACCCCTATTTTCACCGGCAATGTCTTCAGTATATGAAACCGTTTCAGAAATATCTATGTATCCGCTTGAAGCAGGAGTATATGTATAATATTGTGAAATTGCGCTCGCATTTGAGACTGATAAAATCGCGAGAAAAATAACTCCTGCAAGGAGTGTCATTTTTAAGTGGTTCTTCATGTTATAACGAGAATTAAGGATTATTTAAAGGTTTTGATTTCGGAGTTAAGTTTTATAAGCGCAAATAAAATATTTCTAGTATGCAGGAAAAGAAATTTGACATTAAAAAGCTTGAGAAAATCCCAAAAGAGAAGTGCTTCATCTGCAAGAATCAAATTAATAAAGAAGACATAGTTTTTGAAAACAATCAAAAAAACAATGTGCCACCACACCTTAAAAGGTGTGGTTTGATTGGCACTTGTTTTTTGGATGCTCAAAGTGCTCGGAAGCACTTTGACATATACCATCTTAGCAATAAAAAAACATGTTGAGGACATAACTGAATTATCTGAGGAAGAGTATTTGGAATTTCAAAATATTTTGTTCAAAATCTCAAAAGCAATAAAGAAAGCATTTAATCCCAAAAGAACTTGCTTGATGAACTCTGGAGGTTTGCTTACTCATTGGCATTTTCATATTATTCCAATGTATAAAGAAGTGTACAATAATTTTATTGATGCCATCCTCAAAAAATCAGTTCTGGAAATATCAAAAGAAGAAAGAAAAGAGATAGTTTTAGAGATTAAAGATAATTTAGTTACGCAAGCCTTATAAGTTCCAATTAACATCTATCTTTGTAAGAAAGAGGTTTCATGTTAAAAGGAAAAGTAGCTATTGTCACAGGAGGAACAAAAGGAATAGGCAAAGGAATTGCTGATAAATTTGCTCAAGAAGGCGCGCACGTTATTGTTACTGCGCGGCATAAGTCGCCGACACATCATCATTTTATTCAATGCGATGTTTCTAATAGTTGTGAAGTGAAGGGAATGGTTGATGTAGTGATTAAAAAATATAAGAGAATAGATATTTTAGTAAACAACGCAGGGATTTATCCGTTTATTCCTTTTGAACAGATGAAAGAGAAAGACTGGGATTCTGTTATTGCAGTTAATTTAAAAGGTATCTTTAATTGCACGAGCGCTGTTCTTCCCTCGATGATTAAGCACAAATATGGAAAGATAGTAAGTATTGCTTCAATTGCTGGTGCATTTGTTGGTTTTCCAAATTTAGTTCATTACTGCACAACAAAAGCAGGAGTGATGGGATTCACCCGCGGAGCTGCTTTAGATTTAGCAAAATATAATATTAATGTAAACGCTGTTGCTCCTGGGGCAATTATGACTCCTGGCCTTGATGTGTTGGATAAGAAAACAGTAAATGGTTTAATTCAGGCAATTCCTGAACGTCGAATGGGGAAGCCTGTTGATATTGCTAATACTGTTGCATTTCTTGCATCTGATGGGGCACAGTATATTACTGGGCAGACAATAGTTGTCGATGGCGGTTATACTGACCAATAAATTTTAGGTGATTAGTACAAATCAGCACTAAACCTCTTTCCCAAATTGTACTATGCACATTGTATGAAAAATAATTATTATTAATTACCGTCTATAAAATCAAGATATTTATTAAAGTAATTTAATGCAAGATATATAAGGTTCGTTATTTGAAGGTCCATACATTATTCTTATCATTTTATCGAATATTAATGTAAGAAAAATGGTGCGGGAATGTATCAATCACTTAAATTTATTCTTTCAGTACAACAATATTCGTCAAACCTCTGCGCTTTCTTTCTATAATCTGCCTATTCTCTAATTTATCTAAAATTCGAGTTATCTTCGCCTTCCCAAATTGAGTTTTCTCAATCAAGTCTCCCTGAAAAAGAGTTTTTTCTTCCTGAAGTATTTTAACTATTTGTTTTTCTTCTTTTGTCAAGTCAGCAGTATTTATCTCTTGTTTCTTCTCCTGCGTTTTTATTCTTTTTATTATAATTTTCTGCTCGGGTTTCATTACTGTTAAAATTACTCCAACTAAAGCAATAATTGCAACTAAAGTGTACGCAAGATATGACTGCTGATTTAGTGTTTTAGTTGCAGGGCATTCATTCGCGCCGGTATTATGCAATAACGGACAAGAAGTGTAAAGATAAGTTTCTAATGAACTCTTGAAAAGCAAGACTACAATAAGCATAATCACGGCGATTCCTATGAGTAATATTCCTATTTGTTTTGTCTGCATGTTTTTATGCTCAAGTTTAGGTATTTAAATGTAATCGAAACTAGTTTCAGCGATGAACTTATAAATCTTTGAGTTTATTTAATATTATGTATCAAAAGTTTGTAAAGCCTTTATTTTTTATGATGAATCCTGAGAGCGCGCACAATTTTGTTTTATATCTCGGGAGATTTCTTTCATTTACTAAATTGTCAAGGATTTTACACCCATTTTTTGTTTTTCGTGATGAGTCTTTGGAGAGAGACGTGCTGGGAATTCATTTTAGAAATCCTGTCGGTCTTGGAGCGGGGTTTGATAAGAATGGATATTTGACTGGTTTCTTTCCTGATTTAGGATTTGGTTTTATGGAAGTTGGGAGCATTACTGCTAATGCCTGCAGTGGAAATAAAAAACCGCGCTTGTATCGTCTTGTGAAAAATAAAAGTTTGGTTGTTAATTACGGGCTTGCAAACCATGGCGCTGATAGAATTCATGACAGACTTGAAGGCAAGAAATTTAAAATTCCTGTTCTGATTAGCATTGCAAAAACCAATGACTCCTCGATAAAAGGAGATGCAAGCGTTAGAGATTATGTTGCAGGATTTACAAAGATGAGGTCTATAAGTGATATTTTTGTAATAAATATAAGCTGCCCAAATGCGGGCGACGGAAGAAGCTTTGAAGATCCTGTTTTGCTTGAGAAGCTTCTTATTGCTTTGAGTAAGAAAAGAAAAGGAGTTAAAATTTTGTTGAAAATCTCTCCAGATGTTGAGGAGAAAAGGCTTGATAAGATTATTTCGCTTGCTGAAGAATATAATATTGATGGATTTGTTATTTCTAATCTGACTAAAAATCGTAAAGGACTGCTTAAAGAAAAAGGATTAAATTTTCCAGGAGGGATTAGTGGGCCTATTTTGACAAAGAGGTCAAATCAGTTGATAAGATATGTTTTTCGCAAAACTCGCGGGCGATTTGTTATTATTGGATGCGGGGGGATTTCAAGCGGGAAGGATGCTTATGAAAAGATTAAGTCTGGAGCGAGTCTTGTTGAGATGGTTACTGGAATGATTTATCAAGGTCCTTCGGTTATTAAGAATATAAATAAGGATTTAGCCAGATTGCTTGAGCGTGATGGATATTCTAATATTAAAGAAGCTGTCGGGGCTTCAGTGAAGTAAAATGATTTCAGAAACAGATTGGAAAAAGAAATTAACACAGGAGCAATATCGTGTTTTGCGTGAGAAAGGAACGGAAATGCCCTTTACTGGGAAATTGCTACATGAAAAAAGAAATGGAATGTTTGTCTGTGCTGGATGTGGAGCAGAGCTTTTTGAATCTGACTCTAAGTTTGACTCTGGGACTGGGTGGCCTAGCTTTGATAAGGCGAAGAAAGGTTCTATTACCTTTCATGAAGATGTTAGTTTGGGAATGAAGCGTGTTGAGGTTACATGTGCAAAATGCGGCGGACATTTAGGGCATGTTTTTGATGATGGGTCTAAAGAAAGAACTGGAAAGAGATTTTGCATTAATTCGTGTTCACTCGGATTTAAAAAGAAATCAAAAAATCGATGCACCACCACGCCTTAAAACCTCAATAATGCTTACTGTTGCATTCTTGATGGCCATCAAAAATCCATAAAAGATTTTTGAGGGGTGTGGTTTGATTGGTGCTCGATTTTTGGATGATCGAAGTGCCGACCAAATCCTAAAGGATGCGGTTTCATCAAAAACTAATGTTTTTGAATGTGCTCAAAAATCAGAGATTTTTGACATAGGGAGGCACTTGCGACATAATTATAATTTGCCCTCAAAAGGCACGAAGCCTGCTCGCTCATAATATCCTAAGTTTATTTCTTTATTCGCTCTGCTGTTCCAATTGTCTACGTATGTGTATTTTCTCGTATGATAAAGCAAATCGCAAATAAATAAAGTTCTGGAATCTCCATCGTATTGCCATGCGACTCTGAATCCTTTTCTTGAATGCCCCATCGGCGAGACACTAAACTCCCCAATTTTCTCTCTCTTTTTTCTTTCTAATGGGTCTATTGCAATGCTCGCTATTTCTCTTTCGTATTTTCCTTTGTTTTCGCTGACAAAACCGTCTTTACTTGCTCTTTCTAAAGCCTTATTTGATATCATTACTCTAATCTGTGTTGGATTAGTTGTTCTAATTACTGCTCTTTCCAAGTTGTTTATTTTATCTCGTGTTTTATGGAGTGCTTCAAAACTTGCAAATGCTTCCGGATTTTCCTCTAAACTGAACTCTTTAACTTCTGAATAGTTTCTCGCCCGCGTGATTGTTGATTTTGCAGATTGCACATACCTTGTTAAAGTTCCGTTGTCCATGTAAAATATTTCCGGATTTGAAATAAGCAAACGTTTAGCCGTTTCTTCTCCAAAACTTGATGAAAGAGCATGATAAACTGTGCCAATAGATTCATCAGAAATTAGCCTGCTAACATCTTCACTTTTCTTTGCGGGTATCTTGAAGTCATGCTCCAATATCATTGCTCTTAATTTTATATCATCTTTGCTGGGCTTTTCTGCTGCCGGACTTTCTAATCTAAATCTATTTTTTAGTTTTGCCGATAGGTAGATAGATTCATCTTCAGTTAATTGCCCCTTATCTTGCAGAATATTTAATTGCTCAGATATTTCATCCAAGCCATCTCCAATTTTTTCAAGGGTTTGTTCGGATTTTCCTTTTAAGAACAAGTGATAACGAATATCCTCTTCAGTTTGTTCATTTCCATCAATGTTTTTTAATTCTATTGCGTATGTTGCATAAGCTAAAACTCTTCCTTCTAGTGTTTCAAAATAGATATTCTTTTCGTAATCTCTTTGGATTAATGTTTGAGATAGATAATTCATGTTAAGCTTAGCGGCTTTTGATAATCTTTCTGGGCTTATTGTAGGGTTATGCCTCGATATGCTTGCGCTATACTCTGTTGCTAATTCGCTTATTCTTTCTGGAGCAGTTGAATTTACCGCATCAATTAGTGCATTTGCATCTTCTATAGCTCTAATAGTTACATCTTCCAAAAATGAATCAATCCTGCTAAGAAGCGTCAGCCCATCGGTTGCATGGCAATCCTGATTTATCGCGTTGATTACTGCATTTCTGAGAGATTTAGTTTTCTTACTTACTAAAATTATTTCTGATTTAAGTTTGGTGTCTTCTGATTCAATATTTTTTCTAATTTCTCTTCTATATGTTCTTCTTGCTCCTGCTGGTATTTCCGTAATCTCTATTTCTTTAATAGGCCCATCACTTAATGCATTAAAATCTCTTATCAGATTGGTTACTTGTTCATTTAATAAATCATTATCTTCTAACAGTGAAACTGGTCTTTCTCTTTCTTTTAAAGCATCTATTAAGTCATCTGTGACTTCTCGGACTTTTATAACTTCTTTACTAAAATCATTTAGAGCTGCATCTATCCTGCGCGGTAAATCTACGTGTTTTGCTTTTTCTTGCTCTCTTTCTTGCAACAATTTAGAGATGTTTCTCTTCCTGAAATCTAAGTACTGATTCATTAAAAAATTCGAGAATGAGGGTTTATAAGCCTGCTCATTGCATGTAGATTTATGCCTTTTGAAACTAGTTTCATCCAAATGCTTATAAGTTTGCTTTTTTATAAAACTGAATGATTAAAGACTTTTTGAAGGAAGTTCAAAGCGGGGAAGGTGTGGAATCACAGTTAGTTAAGACTATTCTTACTTCTTTGCTTACATCTTTTATTGTGCTTGCGCTTTTGTATTTCGGCAAGTTTAGATTTATTGATGGGTTCATGGGAAAGTACGGCTTCTTTTTGTTTTTTGCGGTTTTGTCTTATGCTTTGCTTTCTGGTGTAATTGTGCACGTTAGAGCATTTGGGCAGTTTCCTTGCATGAGCGGGATGATGCTTGGAATGACTACTGGAATGATTGCCGGGTTTTTGCCAGGATATTTTATAGCTTCTACTAATGGGATGTTTGTTGGAAGTGTTTTTGGAATGGCTTTTGGAATTTTTGTCGGAATAATTACTGGAGGAAAAACTTGCGGGGTTATGGGATTTCTCGAGGGAGTTATGGCAGGATTTATGGGTGGATTAATGGGTTCGATGACTGCTTTTATGCTCTTTAATGATAATCTGAAGCCTGCGACATTTATTGTGTTTATTGTGTCTGCGGTTATTTTAGTTGCTTTGAATTATATGCTTTATATGGAAGGAAAACAGATGGAGCGTAAGAAGAATGGGAGCGATTCATTTTTTACTGTAGTGTTTAGCTTTTTTGCTACTGTTATAACTACTTGGCTTATGGTTTTTGGGCCCCGCTCGGGAGTGTTTGGATAATGTTTAAAAAGGATGGTTTTTCACTACTAAAATGAATAACAAATTTCTTGCAGTCGGTGTGTTAGTTTTAATAGCGGTTGCTGGGTTTTTTGTTTTTGCTGATTCCGGAGCTTCTGCAACTGGAAATGTGATTAATACTGGAAATGGCGGAGAAGCGCAGTCTGTTGTTTTGAGTCAGGCAGGCTCTAATTATAAAGATGTCCGTGCTGAAGCAGGAAGCCCTATAAAAATAAGCGCCGATTCATCAGTTAGAGGATGCTTAAGGTCGCTTGTTTTTACCATTGACGGAAAAAGATATTCTAAGTATTTGAAAACCCCTCAGGAGGTTTTGGATTTGCCTGCTCTTGATGAGGGAACATACACTTTCTCATGCTCAATGGGGATGGGTTTCGGAAAATTAACTGTTAGTTAATTAAATTGAATTATTATAATATGAAAGAAGTTTTTACCAAGCCGAGAGTTTACTGGTTCATAGGAATTTTTGTTTTATATTTAGTTTTAAATGTAATTTTCAGCGGGTTTTATGATACAATTCCTTTAGTTATTGCTTATGCTTCTACTGTAAACTGGCTGAAACTAGGGGCTTCTTTAATATTAACTATTGTCATTAATTTCTTGATTGCAACTACTGCGGTTTTATATTATCTCCGATATAAAGAAAGAAAAAACTGCAAAAATGCCGGCTCCATTGCAGGTGCTGCAGGTGTTGGTGGCTTGATTGTCGGAGTTTGTCCTTTATGCGTGAGCGGAATTTTTCCCTTACTGCTCGGGGTTTTAGGAATTTCTTTTAGTTTTGTGTCTCTGCCTTTTCAGGGGCTGGAAATTCAGGTCTTAATTATTATTCTGCTATTGATTAGTTTAAATATGCTTAATCCTAAAAAGAAAAGCTTATAATATAAGATATCCTGAAGTAAGCTGGGAAATAAAATGCTACACTTCATGGGCCTTGCGTCTGCCGTTATAGGCATTATATCTTTAATCTTCTTGATTCAGTCGGTGCACAATCTCTGCGGGCCGTTAAAGAAAATTTTTAATTGGATTATTGGAGGAATTATTTGCAGTTATTTAATAATTCTAAGTATATTTCTTTCTGATTTAGAGGTTATTTCACTGACCATGGATAATGTTCATATACTTTCGGAAATTCTTTGGGCAATTGCTGCTTTGTTTACATTAATTGGAGCTGCCAAAATGTATAATCTTCTGAAGTATGTGCCTAGCTCTTATTTTGAAAGAATAAGCGAGGCTAAAGAAAACATTTCTAAGAAAAGTTATAGTAGATAATAATTATTTTAATACTAAGGTTTTTAGAATAATTTATAAACCTAATATACAAAGAAAATAAATGGAAGAAGAGAAAAAAGAACCTTTCGATTCTAAGTCTGTGATTATAAATAAAGTGGAGCGCGGAAATTTCTTTAAATATACGACGATTGCTCTTTTAGTTGTTTTGATTGCTGGTTTGGCTTATGTGGTTTACGGCGATAAATTCTCATTTGGTGAAGATATTGCGGCAAAAGTTAACGGAGAAAAAATAACTCTTTCGGAATTGAATGAAATTTATGATTCTCTTCCGGAGCAGCAGAAATCGGTGATGAGTAAAGAAGACGTTCTGGATCAGCTTGTTCAGCTTAAAGTTATTTACCAGGAGGCAAAGAAGGAAGGGCTTTCTGTTACAGAGGAAGAAGCTAGTGAGGGATTGAATTTGCTATTGGTTTCTGCCGGAATGACGAGAGAGCAGTTTTTGCAGGGGTTATCACAGCAAGGTGTTAGAGAGGAGGATTTTATAAAAAAGTATATTGAACAGATGACGGTTGAGAAATTAATTAACAAGACGATTTTGCAGAATATTACTGTATCCAATGTAGAAGCTAGCGATTACTATCTGAAAAACATAGCGCAGTTTGCAAAAGGTGAGCAGGCAGTTGTTAAGCATATTTTAGTAGGCAATGAGACTTTAAGCAAGGAGCAAAAAGAGTCAAGAGCCAAAGAACTGCTCAAAAAAGTGAATAAAGATAATTTCTGTGATTATGTCAGCAAGTATTCGACAGATACTGCAAGCGTTTCCAACTGCGGAGAGTATACTTTTGGAAAAGAAGATCCTTATGTAGAAGAGTTCAAGAATTTATCTTTCTCTCAAGATGTTGGCGTAATTGGAACAGTAAACACTCAATTTGGAACACATATAATATGGACTGTCAAGAAACTTCCTCCTGGAACTGTTCCGTTTATAGAAGTTTCTGAACAGATAAAAGAATTTATTAAAGCTGAAAAGGCAAAAGAGGATTATGATAAATATTTTGAAGGACTGAAGACGAAAAGCAAGATAACAGTTTATGATGAAGTGTTTTTGTAGTAATTCTTTACCTTTCTGGTCAGCATTGAGTTATTTCTTGCGCGGTTATGAAGTTAACAACAGGCATTACAGACTTACTAACCTCTATTATATGATAAGGTGAAGTTAGAACTGCATCTGCTCCGCAATTTGGCCCAGGGGATATTTCTTTGATTTTCACTATAACATCATTTTCCTGCTCAATTACATTTGTTATTTCTATACTGTAACCTCCCGTGCTTTTCTGCCCCATTAAAACCGCGATAACCATCTTTTTATCAAAATCTATTTGTGGTACAGGTCCGTCGTTAGGAGAAACGCTCTCCCAGAAATTCATCCATTCTTCTTGAGTGGTGATTACATTTTCTGATTTTGTAGTTAGAAGATTGTAGCTGTCTTTGCTAATATTTCTAAAATTAAGCTTTTTATTATCTAAAGACTCTTCATACAATTTATCTATAATCTTATTTACTGAATTTTTACTTTCTAATTCTGTATCAAACCGTCTCGCTAGATTGTCAAGCATAGTCTCAAAGCCTTCTTCTGTAATTGTGTATGTTGTTGAGGGTGTCTGCGGATCGTTTTCCTTATAGACTATCTGGTTGTTTTCATATCTATAGTAACCAAGAGCTGTTTGAACACCGTCTAAATCTATTTCTCTTAGGTTTGGAAATACTTCTAAAAACATCGGCGGCGAAATTTCTTCTATCGGCTGGCCAACACTCCGTACAGACTTTCTGGAGGCAATCTCTCTAAAATAACTGACTAATTCTTCTTTTATAAGAGGAGAGTTATTTTCTTTATTAGATATTAAAATTCCTGCGATAGTGCTTCCTACAATCAGCAATACTGTGATTACTCCAAAGATTTTTTGATTTTTATTCATGTTTTAATTAGGCTAATTCTACTTATAAACTATACGAAGAGTGCAATCAGAATAGAATATTATTGAAACAATAAGCCTTCTTTATGATAATTTTTAGAAAGCCGAAACATTTAAATACTATATATGTAACTAACTGACATATGATAAATAAGAACATATTACATTCATGCCACAAGGAAGGATTTAATGATAAAGAGTTATATGAGGCTTATAAAATATTTTTTGGAACTTTAGTTTCTGAGCCAAGATTGAGGATTATTAATCTGCTTCGCAATGGGCGAAAAAATGTGGGGGAGATTATGGGCGGGCTGGCTATGGATCAGACGGCTGTTTCACATGATTTGCAAAGATTGAAGCAGTGCGGGTTTGTTTCTGTGGAGAATGACGGGAAATTTAGATACTATTCATTGAACGATAAGACTATTAAGCCATTGATTGATTTGATAGAAAAGCATATGGGGCTGTATTGCGTTCACATATTAAGAGAGATGAAAGGAGGCAAAAATGAAAAGTAATCTAAATTGGTGGATGATTGCTGCTATTGTAGCTGTAGTCCTTTTGTTCTTTAGTGGTTTTAGCAACTTTGGAAGCTTCGGCAATGGATCTGGATGGTGCGGAGGCGGTTCTTACGGCGGATATGGAATGATGTCTTGGATGTTCGGAAATCCATTTGGATGGGTGTTCGGAATGTTAGCTATGGTTTTATTGTGGGGTTTAGCTATTGTAATCTTAATATATTTTATTAAAATGATTAGCGGCTCTTTAGAAAATAATAATAAAACTAACAGGAGGACCAATGCCCGAAGAGACTAATCTTCAGGGAGATATTGTATACAAGTGCATGAAATGCGGCTGGCTTTATCGCAAAAAGGAATTGGCTGAGAAATGCCAATCTTGGTGCGAGAAACACAACAGTTGCAATTTAGAGATTGCCAAATATGCAATTAAATTAAATAAACTCAAGTAAAATGAAAAAAAACATACATACAACAGCAATGGCTTTGGCAGTAACACTGACTTTGTTGAATATTTTCTGTTTGTTATTTTTAATAATTGCCCCTAACATTGCACAAATATTATTCAGCTCATTTATGCACAGCATTGATTTAAGCAAGATTGCTGTAGCGCCGGATTTGGGCATAAATACTATTGTCGGAATAATTGTAACATTCATTGGAGGTTATTTGATTGGAGTTGTTTTTGCAGCTCTTTACAATAAGTTTGAATAAAATGAAGAAAATTAAATTAACGATAACTGGAATGCACTGCGGGAGCTGTGCTGGAAATATTGAGCGTTCTGTTGGCAAAGTGCCTGGCGTGAAAAGTGTTTCTGTCAGAATGATGACTAACTTTGGCGTTGTTGAAGCCGAAGATAATGTTTCCGAGGCGGATTTGGAAAAAGCTGTTGCTAGAGCAGGATATAAGGTGTTGAAGGCGGAGAAGGTTTAGAATGAGAATAAGAAGAGCGACAGAGAAGGATATTGACAAACTTGCTTCTGTGGAGATGTCTTCAGGATACCATAAAAATCTTCTGGAATCAGATATTAGGAAATTATTCGTTTCTTTTTTTAGATTGTCTCATCCTTATGCTTATATTTTAGAGGAAAAGAATAAATCTATTGGATATGTTTCTATTAGAATTGCTGGAAGCAATGGAGAGATAGGATATTTAGCTTTAATTAGAAAATATCAGGGAAGGGGCTTGGGAAAATTGTTGCTAAACAAAGCATTATCTTTATGCAAACAAATGAAATGTAATAAAATATATCTTTCTGTTCGCCAAGATAATATTCGCGCTATTAATTTATACAAGAAATATGGTTTTGAGACAGTCGGCATAAATAAAAGAAATAAATTGCTTATGGAGAGGATATTAAAATGAATCATAATCACGAAGAGAGCGTCGAGGACATAGAAATACGTTCTTGGAGGCGAAAGCTGGTCTGGAGCTGGATATTTTCTATTCCTATTGCTGTTTTAATGTTTTCTGAAAGGTTGTTTGGCGTTGCGCTACTGCCAGAAGAATGGATGATTCCTGCAATTTTAATTTTAGGATTTCCTGTTGTGTTTATTTTTGGATGGGCGACAATCAAAGGCGGAATGCGCGGGTTTTACACTTTTTATTTCTCAATGGATTCTCTCATCGCTTTGGGAACAATCATTGCATATCTAACAGGAATTTTTAGTTATTTTGGGTTTATCGCAGATTATTCTGGAGTTGCTGCAATGATTATGGCTATTTTTACGACTGGAAAATATATTGAATCTGTGGCTCGCGGGCGCGCGTCTCAAGAGATTAAGAAATTGCTTGAGATGGGTGCAAAAAAAGCTTTAGTCTTGCGTTCCGGAAGAGAAGTTGAAATAGACATTTCTGAAGTTCAAATTGGCGACGTTATGATTGTCAAGCCAGGAGAAAAAATTCCAACTGATGGAGTTGTAGTAAAAGGCGAATCAGCAGTTGACGAGTCGATGGTCACTGGTGAAAGCTTGCCTGTTGACAAGAAAAAAGGAAATAATGTTATAGGCGCGACGATAAATCAAGATGGAATTTTATATGTTCGTGCGACTAAGATTGGAAGCGACACTTTTTTAGCGCATATTGTTAAATTAGTTGAAGAAGCACAGGGAACAAAAGTGCCGATACAGAAGTTAGCGGACAAGATAACTGGTGTTTTTGTCCCGATTATTTTGCTTTTGGCTATTTTGACTTTTGGAAACTGGTGGCTATTCAGTGGAGATGTAAGTCGCGCTCTCGGAGTAGCTGTCTCGGTTTTAGTTATCGCCTGTCCTTGCGCTTTAGGGTTAGCCGTCCCAATTTCTTTAATGGTCGGTTCAGGCATGGGCGCGAAGAGAGGAATATTAATTCGCAAAGGAGAAGCAATCCAAACAATGAAAGAAGTTAAAACAATAGTCTTTGACAAAACTGGCACTGTCACAAAAGGAAAACCGGAAGTAACAGATGTTTATTCAGTTGTTAAAGAAGATTATCTCTTCGAGATTGCCGCTTCACTCGAAAAACTAAGCGAGCATCCAATTGCAAAAGCTATTGTGAATAAAGCAGATTTGAAGTCCTACAAAAAAGTTATTGGCTTTAAGATTTTGCGAGGCAGAGGAGTTGAAGGAAAAATCGGAACGAGAAAAATTATTATCGGAAACAGGACTCTTATGAATGAGCAGAAAGTAGACATTAGGAAATTGAATGAGAAACTGGAAAGTTTTGAATTACAGGGAAAGACTACGATGATTGTTGTTGAAAACAAGAAAGTCCTCGGAGTCATAGCAGTTGCAGATGCTATAAAAGACGATTCTATTGTAGCTCTTAATCGCTTAAAAATGGAGGGATATAGAACAGTAATGCTCACAGGAGATAATGAAAGGACTGCTCAGGCAATTGCGAAGCAAGTCGGCATTTCAGAAGTCATTGCAAATGTTTTACCAGAAGACAAAGCGAAAAAAGTTGAAGAACTTCAAAAATCTGGTTTTGTTGCTTTTGTCGGCGACGGCGTAAATGATGCGCCTGCTTTGAAGCAGGCAAACGTAGGCATAGCAATGGGTTCAGGAACAGACATCGCAATAGAAGCAGGCGACTTAGTCTTAGCAAAAAGTTCTCTTACAGGTGTTGTTGAAGCAATTCATTTATCCCGCGCCACCTTCAAGAAAATCAAACAGAATTTATTCTGGGCTTTTGCTTACAACGTCGTGGCAATTCCATTAGCGGTTGCGGGAGTCTTGCATCCCCTTGTTGCTGAAGCCGCTATGGCTTTATCATCAATAACTGTTGTGACTAATGCTAATTTGCTGAGAAGAAAGAGGATTTAGTTTTATGAGCAAAGCCACAATCTCGCAGAGATTCATGGCTCACTTACTTAAGCATATTGATAAAAATATTGAAAAAAATTATTCTTCTCTTAAAATGAAATTATTCTCGCAGATTAGGAAAGGCGATAACGTGTTAGAGATTGGTCCAGGAACTGGAGTCAATTTCAAATATTATCCTCATGGGTTGAGATTGACAGTTGTTGAGCCGAATGTTTTGCTTCATGATTCTTTGAGAGTAAATGCTTTAAAAAATAAGATTAATATCAAAATAATTAAATCGGTTTCAGAACATTTACCATTTAAAAATAATGCTTTTGATTTTGTTGTTTCTACGCTGGTGTTGTGCTCTGTCAATTACTTGAGCAAGAGCTTGCACGAGATTAAAAGGGTTTTGAAAAAGGGCGGGAAATATTTGTTTATTGAACATGTTTTGGATGAAAATAACACTTTGCGCCGAGGATTTCAGCATATTTTAGCTCATAGTCCTTGGACTTTCTTTGGAGACAATTGCCATCCTAACAGAGATATCTCTTTTAATGTTGAAAAAATTGGTTTTTCTGATGTTAAAATCAAAAAATATTATCAGAATGGGCTTGGCTTGCTTGGGCAGATTATTAAAAGCCACATTGCTGGTGAAGCTGTGAAATAGTTTATAAATTAGGTTTTTCTTTTCTTATGATGAATAAGAAAGGCGGGATTTTTGGAAGTATTCTTTTGATTTTGCTACTTGCTGTGCTTGGTGTTTCTATTTTTTGTATCAGTTCTGGCCACGCGAGCCCGTGGATTTGCAGAATGTTCGCACTGATGAGCCAGCTATTGTGCAGAATGATGTTCCAAGCGCGCAGTTTTATCAGAGAATGAGATATCAGGACAGATTTATTACTTATTCAATTGCTGACTCTTGCTCGCCTGATAGAGTTTCCTCAATGCAAGAAGCTTTTGCGAATATTGAGTCACTTACTGTTCTGGATTTTGAACCTTCTGCGGAAAGTAATTCTATGATTAAAATATTGTGTTCTGATATTGCGCCTGAGGCTGGCCAGGAAGATTATTTTGTCGCTGGAGAAGGCGGGCCGTCGCGTGTTTTG
>Ga0209210_1001109_pt1 | contig 24043 bp, 21 predicted proteins | sample RifGroA1_FD_183991 | JGI IMG/M metagenome (GOLD analysis project Ga0209210, IMG submission 183991) | Contaminated groundwater microbial communities from Rifle, Colorado, USA - Rifle Groundwater A1 (SPAdes) (version 2) | ecosystem: Environmental > Aquatic > Deep subsurface > Groundwater >...
TGCTTATGATTAGCGCAGTCTTTTTGGCTGTTTTAGTGCGGGCAGTCCTATGAAAGGCAAAAAAGGCTTTGACATCAGTATGAAATTTGTCATAATGTGGATTATTTTACCAATAGTCGCAAGTGTCCTAATTCTCATGGTTGTAGTTGCTCCGACTGCATCTGCTTTGGGAAGTAAGGGTTATTCGGATAGTTTGTGTCATTTAAATGCAGGGTTTAGGCATTGGGCGCCAGTACATCGAGCAATTCCTTTGGCAATGTGCCATGAAAAATCAGTAACAGTTGATGCTGATAATTGGAATGCCTGCGATCCTGATGAGAAATTTAAATTTAAAGATAAGAAAGACACTACGGGATGCGCAGCACAACAGCTTTACAATTTGGCTGCGAGATGCTGGTATATGTACGGGCAGGGCAGCTGGACTATGACTGTTGGCGAAGGCACTGCATGGTGGACTAGATATGGCTGTTTTAAGGTTAACGTCCGAGACATGCTCGGTGCGATTGGAGAAAATGAAATAACAGACGCCTCCCAAAGAGCAGATAAATGCGTTTTCTTGCAAAACAATGCTGGTTCTGAAAGAATATGCGGGCGTAGTGATAGTATTGATTTTTACGGCGTTTTTGGCATAGGGCAAACAGAAATAAAATCACGAAATACTTATCACATTTGTTTCGATGAGAGAAGCACCAGAGATGATACGATTGGCTATGATGATAATGCTTGCTAGGCTTTTTTAATTGTGTTTTTCCCAGCAGAATTTAATTCATCAATACTTATACCTTGCCAATCATAACCGTTGTATTTTGATATATCTATAATGAGTGCAGTTATGGCGACAATGTCGCCTTTTTTAAAGGCAGATATATCTGAATTAAATCTGATGTCACAGTTGTGTCCTTCTTTACAATTCTGCCCATCAAAAACTGAGGCAAGACCAACTGCCCATTGATATTGATCTCCGACTGTCAATCGGTTGCCAATTACAAAAGTATCGCGTATATACGCAGTATCTCCTTCTTCATAGTAGTCTGATATCATTTCTGGTGGATTTTTGTCACCGTTAATACGAAATTTTGCTTTAGCTCGGGCTAAAGTAAGATATTTTTCTCGCGCAGGTCCAGGCACCAATTCCGGCGCCAGCACCTTAAGTCCAAGCCAGCCAGCAACACCTACAATAGCAGCAGCCCCGCCAACCTTAGCAACTTTCTTAAAAAAAGTCCTTCTGCTAATTGGCGCGCCAGCAGTTCGTTCTTCTAAATCTGCAACTCGCCTGACTTTTAAGTCGTCAAAATCTTCACGTTCCATGGTAAATCCATAACTGTTAGAAATAAAAACCTTTTCTAGGGTACTGGCTCTATTGAAAGTCTTTTATTGCGGTCGGAAGCTTCAAAAATTTAATAGCCATGACTGTAAAAATTCTAGCATTTTCAACAAAGCCTTTACCACCGACATATTTATATTACACATATTACAGCTAAAACCATGTCCACTGAATATGGCCAGCTAGATGGAGAGAAAGTTGCCTACAAAGGCATTTTCAATTTCGAAGAATTATACGAACATCTCTATCACTGGCTCGAATGGCACAAATTCTCTGTCCGTGAAAAAAAATATAAGGAAAAAGTAACGCCGAAAGGCAAGGAATACGAAATCGAATGGGAAGCTGAAAAGGATATCGACGGCTATTCCAAGATGGTTGTTAAGGCAAAGTGGCTGGCTGTCGGCATTTCTGATGTTGAAGTTGCAAAAGATGATAAAAAGATAAAGATGCAGAAAGGCGAAGTGGAAATAAAAGTCAGTGCAAGCCTGGTAACAGACAAAAATGACGAATGGGAGCAGAAATTGGCGTTCAAATTCATGAAAAACTTTTACGAGCGATACCTTTACCGCGACATGATTGACAGCTACAAATCCAAAGTCTGGAAGGCTGGCTGGGATTTCTACAACGAGATAAAGGCTTTCCTCAACTTATACAGATTCGGGCAATTGGAAAAGGTTTTATAATCCAGATATTTTATTATCTGCATGGCCCTTCATAAAAAAGCACTTACTACTCCAGTAGCTATGATTCTGTCTTTGATGATGGTGATTGCTGCCAGCACGTCTTTGCTTTTTTGGGTTACAAGACTGCAGGGGCAGGAGCAGGGGTCTATTGAAAGTTCACAGACAAAGCTATTGAACGAACTTGCCTCGTGCGTAAATATTCCACAAATGGATTATAATATACTCTCAAATATTTCCAACTTAGTTCTAGAAAATTGCGGAAATAAAGAGCTGGACATCGGCGATGCTGTAATAGAAGATAGTGGAGTTGTATCAAGCCAGCCATGCGGATTCAAGCTAAATTCAACTACTTGCAGTGGATGTCCATTTACACTAACAACAGATCAGGTAAAAGCAGTCCAATTGTTATGGAATGCTACTAATTGTATGGCATATATAACTAAAGGCGAAAAACACCAATTAACGCTCTATATTGATAAAAAGGCGACAGCCTCAAAAATGTTCGTTCCGGAAGTTATTGTTTAAAAACTGCATAAAATTAATAACTCTCTGCTTATTGCAAACATTTATAAATCATTATATTCCAGCTCATATAGAGAAATCACTGAATCACGCTCATTAATCATCGCCACAAGGCAATTAATAGCTTTTGGGCAGTCCCAATAAGGAATTGCTCCTATTAGTAGATTTCTCAGGAAATACAATGGCAAAAATAAGTCCAGTATCAATAAAATACATAATACATGCAAACTTAGAACTGACAGGTGTAGCTGACAGGCCAGACATAATTGGCGCTGTTTTCGGGCAGACAGAGGGCTTGCTCGGCGCAGACTTAGAACTGCGGGAGCTACAAAAGTCAGGGCGAATAGGCAGAATAGACGTTAAAATAGACACAAAAGGCGGACGAACTTCTGGAGAAATTCTATTGCCAAGCTCAATGGGCAAGGCTGAAACTGCAATCATAGCAGCTTCATTGGAAACTATCGAAAGAGTCGGCCCGTGCGATGCAAAAATCAAAGTCACAAAAGTCGAGGACGTAAGGGTCTCAAAGAGAAACATGATAATTGAGAGGGCAAAGCAACTGCTTGCTGCAATGATGACTGAAATGCCAGATTCCCAGGCCTTAACACAAGTCATAACGGAAGATGTAAGGACATTAGAAGTCACAGAATACGGCAAAGATAGATTGCCTGCTGGCCCAAGCGTAGATTCTGAAGAGGAAATAATCCTTGTTGAAGGGCGGGCAGACGTAATAACACTGCTCCGCTACGGAATTAAAAACGTAGTTGCTATGAAAGGCGCAAAGCCATCAGAAACAGTCATTGAACTGACAAAGACAAAAACAGTAACTGTTTTCGTTGACGGCGACAGAGGCGGAGACTTAATCCTAAAAGGATTGGTTGAAGCCGGCGCAGAGATTGACTTTGTTGCAAAAGCCCAGGATGGAAAAGAAGTTGAAGAGCTAACAATGAAGGAAATCCTGAAATCCTTAAGAGGAAAAATTGCGTGGGAGCAGCTGAAAGGAGAATACAAATCCGGAGAGAACACTGTGCACGTTACCCTTCCGAAAATAACCAACGGCGATGAAATTGAAGTTGATGAATCGCCGAGGGCGCAGGTTTCAAGGATGCAGGCCGCACCAGTAACCCAAACCTCGCGGTTTGAAGAGCGCAGGCCTATGTCTTCTGCTCCAAGCAACGCAAACCTGAAAAGCCTTAAGCCAATGGCAGAGGAATTAGTTGGCACGCGCGGCGCAATCCTCCTGAATGAAAAGCTGAGTGTCTTAGGTAGAGTTCCTGTAAAAGAACTTGAAGAGACATTACAGAACCTTGACGGAGTTTATGCAATTGTCATGGACGGCTCTGTTGAGGCAAAGCTGGCAAGGACAGCAGATGACAGGGATGTTAAATACATTATAGCGCCAAACGCAACTGCGAGGCCAAGAAGGACAAAATTAATCGCACCAAATACACTTTAATTTCTTTTTAATTTTTTATTTTTTCCAAAATCCCAGTAGTTCAGCGCAAATACTGCAAAAACTATTCCTATTACTGCACCAACAACTACGTCAGTCAGATAATGCTGTTCCAGCCAGAGCCTGCTGAATCCGACAAGGCATGCCCATAGCAAAAGCAAGTATCTTGACTTGTCTTTCGGGTTCTGAAGAATTACAAGGAATGCTAGCAGGAAAGCCAGCGCAGTGTGCCTGCTTGGAAAGGAAAATAAGTCTGAGCCATCTGGCCTTGCACGCACAAAAACACGCTTTAAAACTTCAACAGCAAGTGCAACAACAGCAGAGCTAATCACGAGCTTCCACGTAAATTTGAAATCTCTTTTTACAAAACCAAAATAATAAACTGCAAAAAGTATTGCCAAAATCAAAGATATTGAAAAAAACCATGCCAGCCAGGCAGTAAATCTCAGCTCTGGTGCGTAGCTGATTACTTTTACCCATGCATCTATGGCCCTATCAACTGCTGTCGGAAGAAGCTGCATTATTTCACCATTTCCAGTTTCAAACTTTTGTCAGTTCTTATTAAATCTTTTATCAACTGCTCTGGCAGAACATATTTCCTTTTGATTTCAACAGCAAGCCTTCCCTTCACAGTCTTCGCGCCTTTCCATCGTTTCCTGAAATCTCTAGCAAACTTTTCCAGCTTTGCAGGCGGGCCAAGATGCAGTTTCCTTGCGCTTAATTTCTGCAATGGCAGGTAAAACCAGTAATGCGCTGGGTTTTTCCCATCCCAGTACCAGCCTTCCTCGAGAATCTTGAAATCGCTTTCAGCCATAGCCTGCTTTATTTTTTTATATTTATCTAATAGCTTGCACCCAACAACATCGGGCTTACCTTTCTCAGGCAAAGACTGAATCAGAATAAACTGTCTGTTTCTTTTTTCTCGAACTAATTGTTCTGCTGAGAATCTTTTGTATTCAAAAAACTTTATGCCTGGTTTTTTCAAAAAGCCTGCAGCAACATCTTTTAGTTTCAGGAATTTCTCTATGCCAAGCGCCGCAAGCGCATTTCTTTCTGGTTCTATTGGATCTATCAAAATCAGTGGGCTCTGCAGTTTGGATTTGTTCATGACAACAAAAGCCGTGCGCGGATTTTTGTAAAAGTGCTGGACATCTATGAGCTGGCCTGCTTTCCACCATACTGCATTCCTTAGCAGATTCTCGAAACCCTTGCAGTGGATTGTAAGAATTTCTATGGCATGACCTGAAAAGCCTGAGATGTACGATTCTGCGCCATAAACTTCATTTGCCTTGAAGAATTGTTTTGCCAGCCTTATTTCACTCTGCAGTTTTTTATTCTGTCTTATGTTTTTTCGCACCCATGCAACATGCAATGGCGAGAAATCTGTAATGTTTTTCGCATCTCTAAGCTTTTTAATTTCCAAAACAGGCACGAATTCGAAATAAAACTTTCCAAATTCAGCTGCAAAATAATCGCGCGAGCCATGAAGTCTGTGGAACTTTTTGAAAACTTTTTTTACCGCGCGCTCTGCGAAATCAGACAGCTGTGCTGACTTATTCTGGTATTTTTCATAATCGAATGCAATGAAAAAATCTACATCAGATATGCCCGGGAGCCATGTTCCTTTCGCAGCAGAGCCTCCAACAACCACCCTTGCGCTGATTTTTTCGGATTTCAGCTGCTTTTCCAATTTTTCAGCTGTTTCTGAGATGATTTTTGACAATGCCAGCTCTTCCTGCTTTGTCGGACTAACAAGCTTGCCTGCTTCTTGAAGGACTGCCAGCGCCATGGAATAAGCTTTAAATTGAGATTATTAATTCTTTTGTAGCTTGGGTCGATGGTCTAGTGGTATGACGTCTGCTTCACAGGCAGAAGGTCGGCGGTTCAATTTGCAGTGAAATGCGTTTCGCGCGACTTTCGCTTCGCGAAAATCCGCCTCGACCCATTCGCAATCATTAAATATCCCTTTTGATTTCTAAATCTATGCGCCCGCTGAATAGTTCACAGGTTTTAACTGCGATAATAGTAACTATCGTGCTCAGCGTGCTGGTTTCTGCAACTTATATCAACAGCATCCAGAGCAATAAGATAAGCGGGTATGCTGGCCTGACATACAATAAAACCGGGCTTTGCGGAAATAATGACGTTGATATCGAGGCAGATGAGCAGTGCGATGGTCTTGCTGACAGCAAGTGCGCAGGGAGATGCGATAATAGAATCTGCATGTGCTTTGCAGAATCTGAAAAGCGCTCTAAAGAACTCGGCACGCTATACGAATACTACTACTTCTTTGACAAGATGGAAAGCGGCGAATCAAACTTTGTGCAGAATGACAAGCCAGGTATAAGTTTCACGCAGTTAAATTTCACAGTCAACAACACGCAAAAGGAATTAAAGGTAATTGTAAATACAAATGCAAGCTGGCCTGCCAGCCTAAAAAAGTTTGACAGCGGAACAACATACCAGCTTTTCAGGGTTTGGCTCCACAACATAACTGGCAGAAACATAACTTCAGCAACAATGCAATTCCGCGTTCCAAAAGCATGGATCGCCGAAGGCAATTACTCACGCTCAGACATAACCCTGCGACGCCATTCTGAAGTTTATTTTGAATACCATTACGAATGGGAAAAAATAACGCCCAAACCTGTCGGCGAAGATGGCTCGTATTACAAATATGAAGCTGAAATAAAACTACCTGCCTACTTTGCAGTTGTTGCTGAAAAGCCAGCCATATGCGGAAACCTTGTCTGCGAGAAAGATGAAAACACAGCTAACTGCTGTACTGACTGCGGCGTATGGCAAAGCAATGAAGCCTGCACAAATAATATTGTCGCGGAAATAAAGTGCGGTGATAATTATTGCGACACTTCGCATAACGAGAGCACCGCGAATTGCTGTATTGATTGCGGCTGTCCTGAAACACAGGCCTGCGAATTTAATACTTGTCAAATCCTATCGCTATGTGGTAATAATATTTGTGAATCATCTGAAAGCGCCACGAACTGCATACAGGACTGCGGAAGCAAGGTCTTCTTCAGCCCGATATTTCTTATCATAATCATAGCATTAAGCGCAGTAGCTTTTTTCGTATTCCGCGAATTCAAAAATGCAAAACCAGAAAAAAGGCGCGGGCCGATATTTACTGACAAAGACAATGAGGAAGACCTGCGCGAAAGAGTAAAAGAACTTATTGGCAGGCACCACGCACACAACATGCGCGAAATTCTTCTCAAGGAAGGCTGGAATAAACAGCTTGTTGAAAAGATACTTCGGCAGAGTAAAGTTGAATTTGATGCTATCATGCCAGAATCGCATGATTTGTACGCGCACATAATTTCAGAACTAAAAACAAAACCAATATCTGCAATTAAGGCAGAACTGCTTGGCAAAGGCTGGCCAGCTGGCAAAGTTGATTCTGCAATGAGAAAAATCATGCTCTTGAGCTTGGCAAAGAGGTATGACATCTACGAAGGAAGCAGGGATTCTGAAAAATTCAATAAATTTGCTGAGGCGTGCAGGCAAGCTGGCGGAACAAAAGAAGATATTAAAGAAGTTTTGGTTTATTTGGGGTGGAGTCAGCACATAGTTGAACGGGCACTGAAGCAGATTTTTGGTGATGAGTAAAGTATTATAAATCTTTTTTAACAGCAGAAATTCATGATTGGCGTATCTACCGTGCTTTTGATAATCTCCATAGCTATAAGCTTCATTTCAACAATAATTCTCGTAAAAACATGGATTCGCGCAGCGAGGAGATTTGGGCTTGTCGGCAAGGATATGAACAAGCTGGCAAAGCCTGACGTAGCAGAAGGCGGCGGGATTGCAGTCCTCTTTGGCTTGCTTGCAGGCCTGTTTTTTTATATTTTTACAGTGACTTTTGTATTTCATTCGCAAAGGCATCTGATAGATATACTTGCCTTGGTTTCTGCGCTTCTTCTGGCTGGCTTTCTCGGATTCATAGATGATATTCTTGGATGGAAACAAGGGTTAAAACAATGGCAAAAACCCCTGCTGATGCTTCCTGCAGCAATTCCGCTAATGGTCACAAACCTCGGGCATGCAACAATGGCAGTCCCTTTTATCGGAAAAATCAACTTTGGAATTATTTATCCACTAATCTTAATACCTATTGCGATAATCGGCGCATCTAATGGATTCAACATGCTCGCAGGCATGAACGGGCTTGAGGCTGGCCTGGGTGCAATAATACTTTCTGCCATGGCGTACATTGCTTATCTAAATGGGTATTCCTGGGTCGCGCTTATAGCTACTCTTGCAGTGGCGGGCCTGCTTGCATTCCTGCTTTTCAATAAATACCCTGCAAAGGTTTTTCCAGGCGACAGCATGACTTATTCCATTGGCGCGCTTATCGCTGCTCTTGCCATCCTTGGCGACATGGAAAAAATAGCAGTAATTTTATTTATTCCTTATTTTGCAGAATTCCTGCTCAAGGCAAGGTTTTGGTTTAAAATAGACAGCTTTGGCCAGCCTCAGCCAGATGGAACTCTGAGCATGCCAAATAAAGTTGGCTCGCTCACTCATATTTTTGCAAAAGTTTTTAGGACTGAAAAAAGGACAGTCCGCGCACTTTTATTCGCAGAGGTGGTGCTTGCAGGCATTGCAATACTAATGGCTTATGGAATCTAAAACTAAAAAAACTGGTTCGCATTTTTTCAGAAGTAGCTTTGTACTTTTAGTAACAACACTAATTGCCGCAGCAATCCATTATGCATACCAGTTTGCCATGGGAAGACTGCTTGGGCCTGCAGATTATGGCATATTCGCCGCATTGTTCTCGATAATTTACATAGTTCATGCGCCTGTGCAGGCAGTCCAGCTTACCCTTACAAAGTTTGTCGCAGAATTCAGTGCAAAAAATAATTTTAATGCTGTGCGAAATATGTTTTTCAGCGCAACGCGGATTATATTTTTGATAAGCATAGTTTTATTTATCGCGTGTATTTTACTGCGCAACACGATTGCAGGATTTCTTAATATAAACGAACCAGAGATTGTTTTTTGGTTTAGCTTTATATTTTTGGGCATATTAATTGTGGCAGTTGCCCGCGGAGTTTTGCAGGGCATGCAGAAATTCAAATCTCTCGGCACAAATTTAATTATCGAGGCAATAATAAAAATTACAATCGGAGTTGCGCTTGTCCTGGCAGGCTTCCGAGTTGTCGGCGCATTGATGGGCACAAACATATCGCTGATTATTGCATTTATTCTTGCGTTTGCAGTATCTTACAAGGCAGTCAAGCAGAATACTGGCGAAAAATTAAGCAAACAGGAAAAATCTGCCGTTTATAGTTATACTATTCCAATGCTGATTGCGCTGTCTACCGTAACTTTTATGTATTCTATTGATGTTATTTTGGTAAAACATTTCTTTCCGCCGCAGGAAGCTGGAATATATTCTGCTGCGGCGCTCGTGGCAAAAGTTATTTTCTTTGCGCTGATGCCAATAAGCCAGGCAATGTTTCCAAAAATAGCTGAGCTGAAAATAAAAAAAGAAAGTTATTCTGGAATATTCCTAAAATCAGTGTTCATGGTGGCAGGCCTGTCTGCAATTGCAACAGCAGTTTACCTTCTGGCACCAGGTTTTGTTCTCAACCTATTGTTCGGCCCTGCATATAATGCGGCCATTCCGTTGATTGGGCTTTTCGGGCTGGCAATCAGCCTGCTTTCCGTCAGCTATGTGTTTATTAATTATTTTCTTGCATCTGGCAAGACAAAGTTCAGCTACATAATGCCTGCTTTCGCCGTAGTTGAGGCAGTTTTAATCTGGTTCTGGCATGCTTCATTATTTCAGACTGTTTCGATAATAGCTGTTACGATGGGGGCTATGCTGCTAGCCTCAATGGCAAACTTCTTTTTTATTAGAGAAAAAACGTCTGTTTGATTGCCAGAAACAATATTCAAAAAAACCGCTGTCAAAAATTACCTGTCAAAAGCGCTAAACAGCTTTACTGCGCCGAGAAAGTGATTCTTAAATTCTGAAAAAGACCTTAGCTTGCTCAGCCTTTGAAGCAGGTAAATCGGGCGGAAATAAAAGTTTTTCCATGCTTTTGCCTGATACTCTTTAAGTGTTTTAGAAGTCCAGCCATCAGGGACAAACAGCAGGTTTTTTGCGCCAAACTGGTTGTATTTGTCCCACTCTCCTTCCTGAATATCTATTTTCCCGTGCGTCTTTGCAATTTCATAGAGATAAGTTCCTGGATATGGCGTACAAATATAAAACTGAGCGAAGTCAAGTTTCAGGCGCTTTGCAAAATTAATTGTATTTTTGGCATCTTCCTTGGTTTCTCCTGGTATGCCTATCATGAAAAAGCCATCTGTTTCAATTCCAAGATTTCTGCAGTTCTTCACGGTTTCTTCAATTTGGTTCAGCGTGATGCCTTTTCTTAAAAGATTTAGGGATTTTTGATTTCCAGATTCAATTCCGAGCAGGATTTTCCAACAGCCAGCCTCTTTCATCAATTTAAGAAGTTCGTAGTTCAGCCTGTCAACGCGGGCCAGCGTTGTAAATGTTATATGTATGTTTTCTTTTTTTATTAGCTCACATATTTTTTTAACTCGCTCGTAATCTACTGTGAATGTGTCATCCCTAAAGAAAATATCTTTTATGCTGTAATTTTTAATTAAAAATTTTATTTCAGAAATAACATATTCTGGTGAATGTGTGCGGTATTTATTTCCGAATACCTGTTTAAAGCAGAATGCGCAGGCATAAGGACAGCCGCGTGACGTGATGACATCTGTGCCTGGAAAACTTTTGTGTTCTTTTGGCGATGCAGTATACGAACCTATTGGCAGGAGATGCCTTGCTGGTGGCGGCAGTTGATTGATGTCGCTGATTAATTCGCGCAGTCCTGTGCTAACAACCGCATTAGCTTGTCTGTAATAAATTCCTGGAATTTCTTCGAGAGTTTTTTCGCCGTGCAAATAATCAATAATATCTAGAATTGTGCCTTCGCCTTCCCCAACGCAAACAATATCTATTGCGCTGACGTCTTGCAGGGTTCTCTCTGGCGCCATGCTGGCATGTGGTCCGCCAAAAATAATAGGAATTTTAGGAAATTCCTTTTTAATTTCTTCTGCCATGGCAAAAACACCTTTAATATTAACAGTCAGCCCTGTCAGACCAATCATGGCTGGCTTGAAATCCGCAATTGTTTTTTTCAAAAAATCGCTGTTTAGGTCCTGCACCCAGCCATCGAGAATCAAGACTTTATGCTCTTTTGCCTCAAGGACTGCTGCTAAGTACGCCAGCCCTAATGGTGGAGTTGTGTATTCGGCAAAAGTTCCGCTGAATTTTGGACGGATAAGTAGAATATTCATTTTTTCATCCCCACATGCATACATATAAATTTAGCTATTAGTACTTAAACTCATAAATTATTAATGTTGCCTGCTTCTGCTCTGCATCTGCAAAGTAGGCCTGCACAGGTACAAGCATCTGCGGATATTTTTTTGGGTATTCATAGGCTTCTGGCACAGATGCGTCAAATAGCGATAAAACCATGTACTTTGGTTTTAATCTCGCAACATCCTGCTCAAAAGTATTGGCACTCGGTAGGCTGTTAATTTTTCTCTCAGAATAATACGCAGTCTGCGGAACGGAATTTGTAAACAGCACATCATCTTTGGATGAATGCTCTTTCATCCACAGTCCCGCACCCCTGACAGGCGCAAAGCTGTCTTTTTTAAATTTAATAATGGAATCTGCCTGCGAAAGCTCCCAATATGTGCCGATTGCCAGCAGAGCCACCACAATAAGGACTGCCAGCAGTTTATTATATTTAGCAAGGAAGTCCTGCACATAGCCAAGGCCTTTTGAAATAGTTATAAAAATTGCTGGCACCATTGCAAAAAGCCATCTATCCTCTGCATTGCGCTCGATAAATACGAAAAATATCATTGGCAGTATTATTGTCATTAGCAAGAATAGATCTTTCCGCAACGGCGAATCTTTATTTTTTAGCATAATATCTGCGCCTAAAAATAGATTTACAAGGTAAACCAGCCCGAGCAAAAATAAAATTAAAAATACTAATCCATTATATTGGTAAAAATAATTGAAAATCCACCACGCGATTGGCTTTGCCAGCTTTTCAGACGTATGCGCTGCGTCAAAATAGCCGGGGAAAAAAGCTAAAATATTATTGTAATGCAGTTGATTCCACAATAAATAAGGAATTATAGTTATGAACGCAATCAATCCGCTGAAAATCCAATGTTTTTTCAGCAAAGATATGTTTTCTGCAATCAGCAGGAATGCAATTATCACAAACAAAGGAATTATTCCGCCGACTCTTGTCAAAAATCCCAGCCCCAGCGATGCGCCCATAATATAAAGCCATTTACTTTGCTTTGAACTATAGAATTTCCAGAGTGCAAAGTATGCCAGCAAAGTAAATGCAAATCCCGTAATATCTGTTGAAAATCTATTTGTCCAGAAGATATGTGTCCAGAATACGGCTAGCAGGAAGGATGAAATTATTGCTGTCCTTTTGTCTGCCACCTCGCGCGCAAATAAGTACAGCAAAATAACTGATGCAACTGATGGCAATAATACAACTAAAAATTTCAACAAAGATTCATTGCTGATTCCGATTTTCAGTAAAATAGCAAGCAAAAATGGCAACAACGGCTGTCTTTGCGGGTTTACGTCGAAAGGCGTGCCAAAAGCCCAGTGTTTCGCAGCCGAAAGGTACTCGCCTTCATCCCACCAGATTGGCTGGCTTTGTGTTATTGCCAGATAATACGCGCGTATTGCAAATGCGAGGACTGCCACTGCGCACAAGAGCCATAGCTGCCTGTTTTCGAAAAAATGCTCTAATTTTGAGTAAACTGCACTGGTTTTCTTCTCTGCAGGCTTGTTTTCAGCGTTTTCCACGAAAACAAGTAATTCAAAAGATATATAAAACTTTTAATTTTGAATAATACAATGGATGCTCTCGAACAGCGAAAAGGTGAGTTATTTGAAAAAATAAAAAAAGCAGTTAGCCATGATTCTGGCTGGCTTTACTGGCTTGGCCTTATTCCAGTGCTTATCCTTAGCTGGTACATAAGAACGAGAAATCTGCCCTGGCTGGCGGGCAAGTACCTTATCGAGCTGGATTCTTATTTCTTCTTCAGATATGCAAAAATGATTTACGAAACAGGAGTATTGCCTGCGATTGACTTTATGCGCTATTCACCTCTGGGCTACCCTACTGCGCCTTTTGAATTTTTTCCAAAAACTCTTGCATATATGTATAAATTTATTCACGTATTTAATCCTTCTCTGCCGCAAATACAGTGGCACATATTTTATCCGCCAGTAATTACGATAATTAGTTTTGTATTTTTCTTTTTACTAGTGAAAGAATTATTCAATTACAAGACTGCACTCATATCAACAGCATTCCTCGCAGTAATACCTGCATACATTCAGAGGACTTCTGCAGGCTTTGCAGACCACGAAGCAATGGCTATGCTATGGATGTTTATTTCGCTCTGGCTGTTTGTTCTATCGTGGAAATCAGAGAAATTCAAATATTCTCTGCCGCTAACAATACTTTCTGGACTTTTTGCGATGATGATGATTGGCACTTGGGGCGGATATAGATACTTAACTCTCAGCGTCGGCCTTTTCGCAGTACTTGCTTCACTTGGCGGTTTGCTCAACAAGCATAAATTGATAAATATTACTGCTTGGTTTCTGCTTGCAGCAATAGGGACGAGTCTGCAGTTTTCAGGCAAGCTATTTGCAATTCGCACTTTATTTAATCTCGACCTTGTGCCATTTCTATTTGCGATTTTGTGCTATTTTATACAGATTGGCCTGCCAAAAATAAAAGCTTTCGAGCCAATTGTGAAAAAAATGGGCCTGCGGGCGAGCACGGCACTTTTTACAGTATTAGTTGCAATCCTCGCGCTTATTGGCACTGGCCAAGCCCGCGCATACGTTGACGAATTTTTGGCGCAGATATTTAAAATCGAAGTACGTGAAGGCGTTTCTAAATTCTGGATGACTGTGTCAGAATCACAAAGGCCTGATTTCTTCGGCGGAAGCGGATTATGGGCAAATTTCGGCTGGTTCATACCGCTTTCTGTTATGGGCGCAGGCTTGATTGTATTTTTGATATTAAAATATGCTGATAATCTAAAAGACGGTAAGTTTGCGCTGGCAGGCTCTGCCAGTTTTTTGGCGTTTGTCATTATTTTTACTTCAGTCAGCTTTCCAAGCGGAAATCCAATAGCGCAATTCCTGGCAAAAACAGTATTGCTGTGGTTTGTGCTGCTTTTCAGCATCACTTTATTCAGCATTTATAAAATATTAAAAATCAAAAATGACTTCCTGAATGGCAAAGCAATTCTATTGCTGGTTATTGCTCTGTACGTAATTGCTTTTTTTGTATCTCACAACCAGATAAGAATGCTGTTTGCTTTTGCTCCAATGGCTGCAATTATCAGCGCAGCAACTCTAACAAGGCTGGCAGACTATGCGGGGCGTAAGAATTCGAAGCTGGTAACAGTTGCGCTGGTAATAATAGTCTTGCTGTTATTATGGCAGGCAATACCCAGCGCAATAGCTCAAAACAAAGGGGCTGGCTCAATGATTCCTGGGCAATGGGATAATGCAATGACATTCCTGCGCGAGCAGACACCAAAAGACTCTGTTGTGGCGCATTGGTGGGATTATGGGCACATGACTGTCGCAATAGGAGAAAGGACTGCAGTAACAGATGGCGGAAATGTCAGAAGCTGGAATCACGATTCTGGCAGGTATTTCCTGACTGGAAAAGATAGGGAAAGCACACTCAGCTATCTAAAAACACACAAAGTGACGCATATTTTGATTTCAGATCAAGAAATTCCAAAATATCACGCATTCTCACTAATCGGTTCAGAAACGAACATGGACAGATATAGCACAATAGGCACTTTTGCCTTGCAGGATGTGCGCGAAGCCCGCGACGGAACTAATTATTTATATGGCGGTGGCTGGACTTTTGACCAAAACATAGTCATAGGTAATTTAGTGCTATCCGCAGGCCAAGCGCAGATAGTTGGCTTCTCTACTTTAGCTTCCAACAACAGCATCAGCCAGCCAAAAGCATACGTGCAGTACCAAGGCAAGCAAATGGCATTTGACATAACCTGCACCTATAAGAATGGTGCGCGAATGGCTTTCCCAGAAACTTCAACATCACTAAAAGGCTGCTTGGTATTGGTGCCTTTCTTCCAAGACCAGACAAACTGGCACGAGGATGGCGGCGCATTCTGGGCATCTGAGAAAGCATGGGATACTAATTTTGCAAGGCTGTACTTATACGGCGAAAACGACCCTAATTTCAAGCAGGTTTATAGCGATAGCTTGCCTCTCGCACTATACCAAGGCAGGTCAATAGGCCCAATAAAAATCTGGGAAGTCCAATATCCTGAAGGAGTGCAAGAAAACCCGCTATTCCTTGAGGGCAGTGCTTATGGCTAGGCCTGCAAATCTTTCTATTATTATTCCAGTATATAATGAACAGGAAAAAATAGAGCATAGCATAATAACATTATTTAATTACTTAGAAAAAAACAATGTGCCTTTCGCAGAGGTAATAATTACAGAGGATGGCTCTAAGGATAATACTGTGCAGATAGTTAAAAAATTACTGGCTGGCTTTCCCAAATTAAAACTAAACAGTATGAATCCAAACAAAGGGCGGGGCTATGCATTAAATGGCGCTATTGCTGCTGCAAAAGGCGATGTTGTATTATATATGGATGTTGATCTTGCTACAGACCTTCGTCACATAGGCGATGCTGTTTCAGCAATTGCAAATGGCGCAGATGTTGCGCTGGGCTCGCGCTATGCGCGCAGAAATGAAGCATACCGAACGATTTTCAGAGTAATACCCAGCAAATTTTATAATTTATTTACTATAATTGCTTTTGGTTCTAAATTATTAGATCACCAATGCGGATTCAAGGCATTTAACCGTGAAAAAATACTGCCACTGTTGCTAAAAATAAAAGACTTGAGATGGTTTTGGGACACAGAATTATTAATTAAAGCCCAGAGAGCCGGCCTGAAAATCGCTGAGCTTCCAGTGACTTGGCATGAAGGGCAGGCCACTAAGGTAAAGGTACTGCGGGACAGCTACCGCATGCTTAAAAGCATCATAAAACTCCGCCTTGAGCTTTGGGGTTTTTAAGTTTGAAAACTATATTAATATATCCTAGTGCCTCGCAGAATAATAAATCATCAAGCAGGCATATGAATTGTGCAAGTGATGCTACTATGGCTGGCGCGCCATTCTCATTAGTTTTGGCTGGTATGAACTTTTTGAAATGATACACAAATAAATACGGCCAATACCATTCTAAAAGCGCAATTAGCCACGATGATTTTTTCCAAATTGCCTGCACTTCGAACTTTTTTTGCACCAAATCATGAATTTCCGCACCATATAACCGCCTATGCCCCCAAGCATACAGGCCAATAGGTAGTGGCTTTAGTTTCAGCAACGTGCGGATTTTATTTATAGGATCATATGCGAATGGATAATTTTTAACAGGTACAGATAATATTACCGTGCCTTGTGGGCGCACTGTGCGTTTTATTTCTGCCAGACAGTCCACCTCTTTTTCAACATGTTCTAGAACATCAATACAGCTCAGCAAATCAAATGCATTCTGCTTAAAAGGTAGCATTGAAGCATCTGCCAAAACAACATTCTCTGATATTTTTTTAACTGTTTTCAGATTTTCAATATCTATGTCCGTAGAAATAACTTTGAAACCTTCTGCAGATAATAATTGCGTGTGCTTGCCAGTACCACATCCAAGATTTAGTGCCATGCCACGCGATTCGCCGGTCAGTGCAGCTATTAAGGTGCGTGTTTTCTGCAAGTGAGTTGGGCAAATATCCTGTAAGTTTGCATCAGACATTTTATTTCTCTCTTATGGCCTTGCAAATAATCGCAGAGCCAATCGGGAGGCGGAGTTTATTTTCAAAATTTTCAAAATAACTCAAAAGCAATTTATTAAATCCAGATTCAGAAATTCCTTCATGAGGCACTCTCATTGAAAATAATTTTGCAATTAGTGTCGGAAAAACTGCCAGGAGATTCCAGAAAAAGATTTTTTTGACTTTGAAGCCAGCGCGTTCGACTTTTGTGCGCAATTCTCTTATGCCATACCGCCGTACGTGCCCGCGCGCTGTATCGTTTTCAGTCCAAAGAAAATTGCCGTATGGCACGCTTATTATCAATTCTCCGCCAACTCCGAGCAATTCATGTGCTTTGGCAAGCATGGCTACATCATCGTTTACGTGTTCTATTACATCTGCCATAATTATTGTTCCGAATTTCGGTAGTTCAGAACTGCTTAATTTATCAAATGGCGCACAAATTACTTTTTGCGTAAATTTTCTGCACATCTGGCATGCCCGCTCATCTATATCCAGCGCATACGTCTGAAAAATCTTGGCAAGCTCTTTTGTAAGGATGCCGCTTCCAGCGCCAACATCAAAAACAGGTCCCTTGGCAATCATGCGCAGCAGAACATTATTTCTGCCAAGCGTCCAAAAATCACCGCTTTTCTCAAGCAGTTCTAAGTCTTTTACAAGATCTCTCTGCATAGCCACAACTTCTTAAAAAAGCTTAAATAACTTTGCGGAAGCGGGATTTCGGCTTAAAATATGAAAGGAAGAACTTTATTATTTATTTCGGCAGCAATATTAGCTGCGAACCTGTTGTTCAGGTTGGCAAACCAAGCCCTGATGATTTGGAATTTTCCGCTGGACGGCACAGACTGGAGCACTCACTTATTTGAATTATGGGCTTTTGCCAAGTATGGCTTTCATGGATGGGTTCCAAATTGGTTTGGTGGCTACGAATTATTCAAGTTTTATACGCCTGGCTGGTATTTTTTAGCCCTGCCGATTTACTGGCTGGCTGGAAAAGTTGAACTTGCAGGGTATTTATCACTGCTGGCATTATTTGCGCTCGGAGCAGCATCAACATATCTGCTTGGTAAATTAAATGGCTTCTCGCGGTTGCAGATGATTTTATTTTACTTATTTTTCTTTGCGAATGCACTAGGCATAGCAAATTTCATACGCAATGGCAGGGTTGCAGAATTCACTGCGTGGGTTGTATTTATTGCTTTGACAGCAATATTGGTTTATTTCAAAGACCGCGGGCTTAATTGGAAATTTATATTCGTGGCCCCGCTTTTCGCAATGCTGATATTATCGCATTTTACAGAGCCAATACTTCTCTCTCTATTGTTTTTAGGTTTTTTGCTTGTGAAAAATAACCGTGAGAGAATTATTGCCTGCGCAACCATGCTTGCAGGCATGCTGATGACTTCATTTTGGTTATGGTCTTTGCTGCGCGATGCCAAGGACAGCTACATTACACAATTAAAATATTCTGAACGGCTACTGCACTTATCATTTTTTGAAAATATTCTGCTTACCGCAGTTGTCTGCGCATTTTTATTGGCATTTTATTTTTACATTCGCAGCTCAGAAAAGCCGAGAGAAGAATTTATTTTCTTTCTGCCATCAATAATATTTGCAGTGCTGTTATTTTTAAAACTAACGCCGCAAATACCTTTATTTGACAGAATATATCCTCATCCTGCAATGGCTTTTCTTATTCTTCTGGGATTATTTTTCTTTTTCAAGTCTGGACTTTCATCCAAGCCAGCCTTCGCGGCGGCATTGCTCTTGGTTGCACTGGCCAGCGTTGGTTTTAACGCACTCGATACCGCGCCTTACACAACCCACAATAGCATTGCAGTAGAATACTTAGAAATACTACCGCACATTAGCGCACAGTATAGTGTTCTTGGCGTCATAGGTAGCATCTACCCAATAGGCTTGTGCAGTTATGGCCCTATTTATTTTAATCTAAATGCATCATGTGGCTGGATGCCTACTGCAATGAGTATTGAGCGCCGCGCAAAGCATGACTTAGCAAAACAATACTTGGCGAAAGATGATTGCGCTGCATTCGATATACTTAAAAAAACAGGCACTGCCCAAATGGTTGCGCCGAATAAAACCTGCGCATATTTCAAAAAGTGCAATCTGGCGCCAGTTTACCACAATTCAGTGGCTTGCCTGTATAATCTGTAAGTCTTTTATAGTTTTTGGTAGTTTAAACACCATGAAAGTAATGTTAGTGTTTCCGCCATTGTCTGCACAGGAGAGATATGGTAAGCACACAACTAATCTCGGCTCTCTGCCGCCATTGGGATTGTGCTACATGGCTGCTGTTTTGGAAAAGGCAGGCCACACTGTTAAAATTACAGACTGTCCGGTGAATGGTTTTACACTTGAGGATGTTAAGAAAGATATTGCTGAATTTTCGCCGGATTGGGTTGGCCTGTCAGCAATAACTTCTCTGGTGGCGCGGGCATCAGAATTATGCGCCATGATTCGAAAAGATTTCCCAAATATTAAAATCTTGGTCGGTGGCTCGCATGCAACTGTAATGCCTGAAGAAACACTTGCACTAAGCGGTGCAGACATAGTAATATCCGGCGAGTGCGAGGATGTGCTTGTCGACATAATAGAACATCCAGAGCGCTTTCCAAAAATAGTGCGGTGTGCGCCAGTCCGAGATTTGGATTCGCTGCCTTTTCCGGCGCGGCATCTGCTTGACATGTCGAAATATACATCATTGCCAAATAATTATAAGCGCTCGCCTAATGTTTTTCAGGTTTTTGCCACGCGTGGCTGCCCTTATGTATGCACTTTTTGCGCTTCAGCAAATGGCAAATTCAGGCAGAGAAGCGTCAAGAATGTAATATCAGAGATAAATTTACTAATAGCAAATTACGGGATAAAAGAAATAGTATTTTGGGATGATATTTTCACGCTTAATAAGCAATGGGTGCATGATTTCTGCGACACGCTAATAAAAGAAAAAATAGATATTGCGTGGAGCTGTGAAACAAGGCTCGATTTAATAGACGAACCTTTGGTGAAAAAAATGAAGCAAGCTGGCTGTTGGAATATGTTTTTCGGCATAGAATCTGGAAATCAAGAGCTTCTTGACAACATACGTAAAAAAACAACCCTCGAATTAATACGAAAAGGAGTTAGGCTTGTCAAGGGGGCTGGCATCGAAGTGCGCGGTTCATTTATGTTTGGCCTGCCAGGCGAAACACTGGAAATGGCACATAAGACAATTGATTTTGCAATAGAACTTGATCCAGATTACGCACAATTTTCACTAACAACGCCGTTTCCGGGCACAGAACTAAGTAAAACATACGAACAATTCGGCGTCCTGAATAAGGATTTCAAGCAATACAATGTCTGGATGCCTGTATTCCTGCCAAGCGGATACTCAACTATTGAAGAATTACAGAATGTGCATCGGCTGGCATTCCGAAGGTTTTATCTGCGCCCGCGCTACATTATTAAAAAAATAATGAAAATACGCAATTTCGGCGATTTGAGGCGCAACATTGCAGGCTTTAAATTCCTAGCCGGCTTTACCAATTGATTCTGCTATTTCTGCATGGTAAATCGTAGTTCGATTCATAGTATTAATGAACTGCAAATCATCCGCCTTCAATTTCTTTTCGCCATAATCAAACATCGTAAATCTATCAATAATAAGAATGCCTCCGCACTTTTCCGAAAAATCCTGCGGAATATTAATTAGTTTGATGTTTGAATATCCTGCTTTTTCAAACAAATACACATAGCCTGCTTTTGGATGTTTTATAAAACAAATTGGCGTCGTTATATCGTACCTAGTGCGCACATAATCAACAACTGCCATTTTAGCAGCATAACTAGTGCCGAACGCGCTTGAAGTGCCGCCTTCGCGCTCAAGAAGCCCGTGCAGCGCGCCTATTGTGGTAATGTTTGCCAATAAGATAAATGCCAGCAAGCCCCATGCAAGCCAGCTTTTTTTTGACAGCTTTTCGACAAATAGCGCCATAATTATGAACGGCGCAGGCCAAATAATGATAAAGAAATGCGGGCTAACATTTTGTCCCATGATGGCAAATACAAATACAGGCATCAAAATCCATGCGAACAAAAGAATGGCTGGCTTGTCAAACCGCCCAAGCGCATATCGCATTAAATAAACTGCGCTGAGCAGGAAAAAAATCCCAATAACAACTGCTGAAAGAAGATATATGGTATTTCCGGCCTGGCCAGAGAAAAGTTCTGCTTTGCCAAGCCAATAAGTGCCAAGGTAATTTGTAACCATGAGTACTGGTATTCCAAAAGATTCTATGGCATACAACAAGTGATTTGTTTCTCCTGATAATCTTCCGCTGAGAAAACCGCCTGCGCCATTCTCGCTGTTCTGCAGGTTGTAATATGTGGCTGGCGCAAACATGATAAATAATATCGCAATTGCAGCTAAAATATGTTTTAATTTTATATTTTTTCTTGAGAAAAACACAACCAATGCTGCTAATGGCAATAAAAATAATGACGATAGGTGTAGGTGCAGTAACGCTGCTGCTGAAAAAGCCAGCAATATTATATATTTAGAATCATTCTTTAGGTGTAATTTAAACAGTGAAATCATAAATAATAAAACAAAAACAGGCAGAAAACTTGGAGTGACTATAAGTTTAAAATGTACGACTGCCCATGGCGCTGTTGAAAACAACAACGCGGCAATTATGCCTATTTTTTTTGTGAAAAATTCCCTGCAGAACAAATAAGTAAGAAGAATAGCAATTAAATTAAATAAAATTATCGCGCCATACAACCTAACTGGATTAGCGATAGAATCCTTTGCAAATAACAATGGAGCAGATAGCAAGTAATAATACAACGGGCCCAGTGTCTGTTGTCCTGAATTCTGTTCTGCTTCGCTGGTCGGGCCAACCAGGCGCATTTCACGTCCGCTGGCAATGCCTTCAGCGATATGCGTATCGCGGATTATATGCCCTTCGAAAGGAAATATATTTGCGCCGTAAAGCTGTGCAAGCCCGCTTGCTAATAAGATCAGAAGCAAAATAATTGTAAACTTTTCTAGTTTCATGGGCGCACACCAAGCCGAAGTTTAAGCACAGTAATAGCCCCGCTCATAAAATCACTGAAAGTTTTTGTAGTTTCGCCGAATTCTCTATCTTTGAAATCAATAGGTATTTCTTTTATGTTAAAACCTTCTTTTCTGCAATTATAAATGACATCCTGAACTATGTCTGCCCCTTTTGCATTTAATCGCGGCACGATGCTTTCCAAAGCTCTGCGCCGGTAACATCTGTAGCCCGAATTTGGGTCGCTCATTTTAAGCCCCAATACCGTATTTGCAAAACCATTGCATAATATTGTTAATATTTTTCTATCCCATTTCCTTTTATCTGCACCACTAGCGATAAATCTCGAGCCAGCTACCACGTCTGCATTTTTTATGGCTTCAAGAAATTCCGATATGTGTTTTGGATGGTGTGAAAAATCTGCATCCATCTCAATAACTATGTCTGCGCCGTTTGCAAGCGCATATTTGAACCCATCGATGCCTGCCAAGCCTCTGCCTTTGTTTTCTTTTCTCAACAGCAGATGAACCTTCTTGTGTTTTTTTGCTAATTCTTCAACAATGCGCCAAGTGCCGTCAGGGCTATTATCATCAACAACTAAAATATTCAGATTTTCTATACACCGCTTCAGAATCTCATCGAGCAGCAATGGAATGTTCTGCGCTTCGTTATATGTTGGAATTATTATGAAAGTTTTCATCACATCAAAACTAATGCGAAGTTTTTTAATCCTTTACATGCTGGTGCTGAAATGCAGTCCAATACAGCTCGGCACCTAGTGATAATTTTCTGCCGGCTTCCTCAATAGCCCATACCACAAGCCACAAGTAAATGCAAACTCGCCCCACAGCATATATATCGGATTGATAAATAAGAATTTCAGGCTCATGCCGCGAAGAATATTTCTTATAAATACGTTTAGATATAGAAGTGAAAATAGCCCTGCAAATAATAATGGCTTTATCAGCAAAAATGGCAATAGCGTAAATGTTGCTTCTTTCAGGTAAAATTTTGGCGTGCCGGTTCTGAGGCGGTATCTGCAGGTATTGGAGCCAAACCAAAAGTCCCGCTTGGCCTGCTCTTTGAAACTGCGTGGCTCGCCCATGTGCCAACAAACCGCATCTTTTGCAAACCAGATTTTGTGGCCTGATGCAAACAACCGGTCTGCCAGCTCAACATCTTCTGTGCCTATCGGCGTTTGTTCATTAAACCCGCCGACTTCTTCGAGAATGTCTTTTTTGAATATCCATGCAGTAAACGGCTTGTATTTCTTGTATCTGACATTGAAAAAGTGGTCATTCATCTTTGCAACAAATGTATTTGGCTTGTATACCTGCCTTCGGTCAACAACAGCTGCATAGCCCTGCTCAAACCCCTTCAAAACTTCTTTCAGCCAGTCTTTTGATAATACTAAATCGCTGTCTATGAACGCAACTATATTTCCTGTTGCGTGCTTTAGTCCGGTATTTCTTATTGCAATCCTTTCTACGTGGTTTGACTGGACAACTCTTACTGGAAATGTTTTTGCAATCTCGACGGTTTTGTCTGTGGAGCCATCATCAGCTACTATTATTTCATCGAATGGCCTGCTCTGATTAACCATGGCGCCGAGAACTTCTGCCATTATCTTTTCCCGATTGTACACTGGGATTACTGCGCTCACTGTGAAATCTTTCATTTTCTTAGCACCGTTTCGTAAACTTTTTCTAGTTTTCGGGTCTGCATGTCAGTATTAAACTCTTTCTCTGCAGCTCTGCGGCCGTTGCGACCAAGCGTTATACTAAGTTGTTTATCATTTTTTAATCGCACCATTGCTTTGGCAATTTCTTTTGGCTCATTTGAATACAATATCTCACCGCACTTATTATTTTTCAAAAATAAATCCAAATCGCCGCCTTCTGAGCCGGTTGCTAATATTGGCCTGCCTGCAGCCATATAATTAAACACCTTTAATGGCAGATTAAATTTTCGCGTTTCTGAAGTATCAACTCCGACAAAAAGCAGATTCGCCCCCTGCGACATGCTGTATATTTTTTCCGGAGGCAG
>Ga0209210_1001110_pt1 | contig 24031 bp, 31 predicted proteins | sample RifGroA1_FD_183991 | JGI IMG/M metagenome (GOLD analysis project Ga0209210, IMG submission 183991) | Contaminated groundwater microbial communities from Rifle, Colorado, USA - Rifle Groundwater A1 (SPAdes) (version 2) | ecosystem: Environmental > Aquatic > Deep subsurface > Groundwater >...
TCTGATACTACCGAGAAGCTGAACGTCGCTATATCAGCGGCGCCAAACGCCTCGCCGTAACCGCTTACAGTTATAATATTGGTCGGCTGTACCCCCGCGCCGATGTAGCGCAAACCCTGCGCCCCGGCAATAACAGTAACCGCCAAAAATACCGAAAAAAGAACCACCGCTGCGAGAATCGCCTTGCGCAGACGATCGCCCATAAGCCCGTCAAACATACCGTTCATATAGATGAAAATACTATTAATTAATAAGCGCTTTTGTTACTGACGCTTCTGAAACGTTTTAATTACGGAGGTAAACATATCGTACGGCAGGGCGCCGGAGACCCCCGATTGACCTTTTGTATCATACAACACGGTATACGGTGTGCCGTTGCCGCCGTTGGCTTGAGCCTCCTGTGTGTCGGCATCGACCCTGCTTGCGTATTTGTCTGAAGAAACGCAGGAGTTGAACTTACTCTTGTCGGCTCCGAGTTGTACCGCCGTCTGTACGTAATAATCCGCGCTCATCTTGCCTTGGTTGGCAAAGATAATGTCAGCAAACTTCCAAAAGCCGTCATTGCCGAGCTGTTCGGCAACGCACTCGCTGGCTATTGCCGCCGGCTTTGCGCTCGGATGAATAGACTCGAGCGGCAAGTGCCGGTACACCCACGCGATTTGACCGTCGCTTTCGTCGACAATGCGCCTCAGGGTCGGGTGGACAACATTGCAAAACGGACACTGAAAGTCCGAGTACTCGATAAGCACCAGCGGTGCATTAAGAGAACCGATGATGTGGTCCTGTTCCGACGGCGCGCGCACATTGGTGGCAGCAGACGGCGCCGGAGCCTGTTGTCCGCCTGCTGCCGCGGGAGCGGACGGATTTGTGTTTACATACACGATGGCGCCCGCGATTATGACGCCCGCGATGATGATAGAAACAGAGGGGCTCAACTCGAAACTTTTATTTTCTGACATTTTTGTATTCTATACTATTTACGGACGGATTTCCTCGCTCATTACCTCGACGTCCTCCTGTATCTCCTCGATATCCTCCTGTATTTCGTCGATATCCTTGGCCTGCTCGTTGATGGTCATCTGGATAAATATCGCCAAGTAAATCGCCTCCAGCGACACAATAGTCGTCAGTATGAGCAACATCCGGTCCACATCCACTATCCCCGTCCATGCCGCGCCGAAGCTTACGGCAAACAAAAATGTGTGCACGCTGATTGATTGGGGCGACCCTATCCAGCGCGTGGCGGTACGGGCTGTTTTTTTAACATCTACTTCCATGGGTCGCGGCTTGTCCGGTCTCATAACCGTACTCGAGGACAAGCAATATATGGTTACAGTACGCGAAAAAATGAACAATATCAAGAAAGTTGCGAAGTTCTACAACTATGACTTCCTACACACCGGTAAGTAAACGATTTTCGCCCACTGGTTGCCCTTGTGGCAAGCTTTGTGCCAAGAGTAAGAGCTTTCACCAATTGATACACTGACGAGCCGTAAAACCAAATTTGAGAGCGTGGGACGATTTGCTTAACTTCTCAAAAATTAAGCAAATTATACCGAGTCATATTTGCTTAACAAAACTTCTTATCCAAACACGAGCACCTTATCCGACTCTTCAACCATCTTGAGCAAATCGGTCATAGTAGAGATCGGACAGACCCCGGCCTCTTTTTTACCGCGAATTTCCAAACACGTACCGCATGCATACAGGTCTCCTTTCAATTCCTTGTATTCGGCAACCTTCTTGGAGATATCGAAGTGTTCTGTGTCGGCAATAGTATCAAGCTCGGCTCCCTCGCTCATCAAAAATATAGTCACATCATGACCGGCTTTAAGTGAAGTGATACCAAAACGGAATGTGTTCCAAATATGTTCCGGATTATTGGATTGTAAAATAATGCCGATTTTCATAACAGTCTAACTTAAATCTTTTTTCTTTTCCTCAAACTCCTGCTTGTTAATCTCGCCCTTGGCGTATCGCTCCTGCAAGATTTCGAGTGCCGATTTTGCGTGATTGTTACTACCACGGGATTGACTCATGAGCCACTTGATAAGCGCGACAATGCCAGCAATTATCAAAACCCACCAGAGGATCATAAAAATCCAGCCGAAACCGCCAAAGGGACCAAATTCAAAATTCATCATATTGTTTGTTGAATTATTACTGCCAAAGGGAGACGACCACCCTCCCCACATCATATTCATCATCGGCATCCAACCACCGCTGATTGCCGGAAACGCCGCCGACGTATCGCACCCGGAAAGACGCTTGCCCATGACGATGTGAATTTGTTCCTCGCCGTCTTCACCATGGGCTTGGATCATCATGGCGTTCATGGCGGCGTGAGAATCTCCGGCCATTTGTCCCATAAAGTACTCACCGAGCACTCCATACTGCTCATCGTTTAGATCGGCACAAACAACTTCTTTTGCTTGCAGTTTATTCCAAAGATCTCTGCCTTCTTGTTCTTCGCGAGCCGTATGCTCAACGACTTCGTTCCAATCAACAGAAGTGTTAGAAAATCCGCCCATCATCTGGGCATTCGCCGAGCTGGCGACAAGCAGTGATCCGAAAATGAAAGTTGTGATCAGGAGTCTTTTCATGCCTTGTATTTTAGCGCATTTTTTACATTTACACTATTTCTTGTTTTGCTTTTCCTGATACTCAAGCAACTTCTCGGCTGGGGAGATACCGCCAAGTACCTCGTGGGGAAAGTAGTTCCAGGCATCGGTTACCAGTTCGAGCACATTGCTCAATTCCGAAGCGTCTCCGCCGTGATCAAACATAGCCACGACCTTCATCGTGTCGTCGTTATCCTCCTCGTGGAAAATAGCATCCCGAACATGATCCAAAGTAAAATCACTCTCGGTTTCTTTGAGCATATCTGTGAGCTCCTGCTCAATCTCTTTCCGCCGTTCTAAAATTTGTTGTTTTGATTCGGTTTCCATAATTTATTGGCTGAAGTGCTTCACCAAGTCGGAGAGATAGCGTGCATAGTCTGCGAAGATTTGGAGATTTGCATAAACAACTTTAGCACTCAACTCTTTGCCGGTTGGATGACCTGCATCGTTTCGGTTCAGACGTACGAAATTGAAAATGCCATCAAGATATATCTCCCAATCACCTTGCAACTCCTTTGGCAGAGATTTCACGTCCGTAAGAAATTCTTGCTTAAATTCCCTGTATTGCGTAGCGATCCACCTGTCCTCAATACGTTTTTGAAATTTAGTCTTACGTGGCTCTTTGAGCCAATTCGTGTATGCCTCAATCAAATTTAGCATCAAATTTTCAGAAGCTACTCCTAAAGTGATTGTGGCGGAAAGTAAATGCCTTCTGTTAAAAGCGGCAATTGACTCGCCGATGTAAGCAAAAGTAACATCATCAATTTCAGGTACTTTTGCCTTGAGTGCCTTTAGGTAACCTTCCGGATCGTACGGTAACCAATCCTCTGACATAAATGCTTCAGTACCGTATGCGGTTATAGAAAGCCAAGGGTAACCACTATTAAAATCGCCCGGCGTGCCAGGATACAGAAAACCTGCGTTTATAAGTTCCTGAACAACCTCTCGAACGACAGAAAAATACTCGTCCTGCTTATATCCAGGCACATCTTTGAGAGAGTCACGGAACAATTCGTACAAGCCACCCATCTGCACTTGATGCCGATAGTTCTGTTGACTTTGCTTAAGCTCAATCTGCTTTCGGAAAAAATCAACAATCTTATTTTTTACTTCTGATCGATCCATAAATTATAATTTGAGTTTTTTAAATCAAGAACTTGCTAAGATGGCTAATCGTTTGACTCCTCCTGTTTATCATTTTTTCTAATTTGCGAAAGGCAGAGAATGATGTGCATCAATCTGTTCGCAACATTCTCCTCAGCCAGTGAATTTTTATTGATTCCGTGGGCAAAGTTATTTCTTAGATTCCAACCAATTCTGCAAGTAAGAAGTACATGGAAGTAATACTCAACATCCTCACCTTTAGTACTAAACACTCTTTTGATGACACCTGATTTAACCAATTCATAAAGAGACCGCTCGTCATAACCACCGTCATCGTTCGGTTTGATGGTAGAAATACCGCTCATTTTGCATAGTCTCCTAATCGCATCCTCAATGAGTGGTATTGCCAAATGATTGAAGGGTAGAAAATCGTCCTTCCAAAATAATCCGAAAGTTTTAAGGATGTAATCTTTGTCTTCGACTCGAAATACAGGAGAGTGTGTCAGCTCGTCGTATAGAGCTTCCGGCGTATAGTATTTCGTCAGTTCATCAAACGACCATTTCAAAAATGGTGATTGAAAATGCAAATTCTGAGAAAAATGCTGTAGTAGATGCCGATCATAATCCTCATTGATTGGTCCAACTTGTGCCGCCGGGTAATTAAATTCAGATATCACGGTATTCGTGACCAAGTATTTAAATACGTATTTACTGGAAATATCCTTGAGTTGCTTATCAACATGGTCTTTCTTGAGAATAAAGGATACAACCAACTTAGGAATCACCTTATTTATTGGTTCTGCGCCGCGCTCTGATCCAAAAATAGAATCAAGAAATTGTTTTATTTCTTCGTTGCTTATATTGATTTCGGCAGATACTTCGTGCATAGCGAACTTGCCACGTTCACCAATGTTGCTAATTTCTGCTCTTACTCGTGCCGCTGCTTGTTTTGCGAATTCAAATTGAGCATAACGCGAGTAGATATCTAACAATTTTTCCAGATAGTTTAAGATCAGTAACCCATCAGAATTTGCTTGCTTACTATCTCGAAAGGCTTTTTCCAATTTTGACAGAGCCTCATTTAATTTCTTTTCATCCTTGCTTTTAGCGTAGTGCTCAGCTAACAAAACTACGGCACACTCAACATTCCAAGTATTCGGCTCCTCTGGATTAGATAAACGGTTCAGCCTATTCTCAAGACCTGCCAAGAGTGTATTCTGTTGTTGCTCTGTAAGACTTCCAACTCTATTGTTTTCAAGAACAAGCCATTTGAATGCATAACCCCACAGTCCAGGCTTATCATCCTCTTCAAATTTACTTTCGGTCTCAATGATTGTTGTTATAAGTTTTTCTAAACGATCCGTATCATTTATCTGTTTGGCTAGAGCTAGTGCTCTCTGGAGCTTATCTTTACAACCCAAGGCATCATCGAGATTTTTCGCACAAATTTCTATAGATGCATCTATTACCTTCTGCGCCATTGTGAAATCAATGGTGGTATTTTTTATCTTTGGTGCGAAATCAACAACCAAATCTGCATATCTAGCAGAGAGTGTGGGATGTTTAGATTCCTCAGCTCTTTTACGCCAGTAGACCAACATCTCGTCATTGACAGCTCTGATACTTGGAAACTCGACCATTTGGTTTTCTTTGTTGGGTAAAACAAACATGGGACCGTAGTACGTGCCCCATCCTGTATCTTTATTCGGATAGTTAGCTAAAAATTGGAATGCACAATACTCTGCAAGCTCCTGTGTATCAGTTACCTTATGTTCCTTGACGTTAAGAATTTCACCAATCTTCTGTCCTATCTTGTATTCCTCGATTGGTTCAAGTTTGTTCTCTAACTCATCCATGTATTGTCTTAGTTCTTCTCTGATCATTTTTATCGCATGATTTGTGTTATTTCCCAGTCGGTAAAATCGCTATTTATTTCGACCTTATGAGTTACCGACTGTTCGCCAAAAGAATCTCTAAATTCTGTTACGGTATAGGAATAGCCCTCAGGCCCCGAGTTCAAAAGTCCGACACAAAAGACGGCTTCAAAATTATGTCTTCCAAAGATGCTTTCCCGAATTTTGTTCCTGAAAAATTGACCGGCACCATCAAAAAATGTGACGAGAAGCTTCTCGTGAGCGTAATCAGCACCTCTCGCAATTTTTAAGTTTATCGCATCAATTACTCTTTGCTCTCCACTTGGTAATTTTCTCCCCCTCGGAACATCAAGTGCAGATACATGCTCTGTTTGGAAGGCCAATCTTAAATCTTTGTCTATTACAAACCCGTCGCCGGAATCATCCTCCATGAAAGTAATATCTCTGTTGTGCATTTTTCGTAGGACGGCGCAAATTAACCAATTAGCCCATGCTTCTCTGGGCAGGAGGCCAAAGTTTTTAATTTTCCTACCATTCCAAAGGAACTGGGGATTTTTCACCATCGGCTCAAAATCTTTGAGCGCGATTTTCAAATCCTTAATAAGTTTACGATCCAATGAAGGAAGCTCAGTAATTAACATAATCAATTAAAGTTAAGGGCTCTCCACCAGCATTAGCCGCGCGGCGGAAAAGGATCATTGCCATAGCTATTACGCTCTTGTATTTTGCCATCCTTACCGTGAATAAAATGCTCGACCTGTTTCTTTTCGGCAATCTTTTCTCCCTTATCAAGGGCATTCTCTTTGGTGCGGTGAGACGACAGAGGTTTTTCGGCGCCCTCTTTTTTATTCTCCCACATGTGGCGACCAGAATTATAAACGGTGTGTATGTTTTTCATATTCATTTTTATTACTGTGGATAAATACGACTTGTTTAGGTTATGTTTAGGTAGTATACTGTATATATGCAAAAGAAGTCAACTATAAATATAGGAAATCCATCGAAGCGACAGGCGGAAATATTAAACTTCGCCAGAGAGTACCGCAGAGAAAACGGGTATTCACCTGCTTTAGTTGAAATCGCAAAACATTTTAATATCTCTATTCCAACTGTTCACGAACACATCTCACATTTAAGAGAGAAAAACCTACTCACCGCTGAAAGAGGCAAGAAACGATCGATCCAATCACTGCGTGACCACAAGTCATCAGTTGTGGAAATCCCCCTGATGGGACTCATCGCCGCTGGTGGTCCCATTGAAGCGATAAGGGACCCAAAACCTATCGAAGTACCCAGTGCCATGCTTCCTCCCGGAGCAGATTACTATGCTCTAAAAGTTTCTGGGGTAAGCATGATTGAGGAAGGAATTTCAGACGGTGATATTGTAATAGTGCGCGATCAGCCTACGGTGGACGATGGCGAAAAAGCAGTTGCTTACATGCCGGATAGAAACGAAGTTACTCTCAAGAAGATATACCGAGAAAAAAATCGTATAAAGCTTGTGCCTGCAAATAAAACAATGAAGCCATTTTATGAAACCCACGTCTTAATTCAGGGAAAGGTAATAGGAGTATTAAGAAAAGAGGTTTAATAAATGGTAAAATAACTTTATGTCATTAGTATCTATACCAGAAGCATCAAAATGGGCGACTAATTATCTCGAGAAAGAGGTATCGCCGACAAATATCTCTTACCTAGTTCAATACGGTAAGGTTAAAAAGCATGGCGAGAATGGTTCTACATTGGTTGATTTGGGTGATTTAAAAAAATACTACGAATCTTACAATGGTAAACGCGAGATCAGTTGGAAAAAAAATCTTGGCAATGACCTAAACTGGACACTCTCTTTTGATAATCTACGAGAGAAGGACACCACAAAACATGTGCACAGACTTCATCCGTACAAAGGGAAATATATTCCCCAACTTGTTGAATATTTTATTGATAGCCACACTGACGATTTCAAAAAAGAAGCCTATTTCAAAACTGGCGACATTATTCTCGATCCATTTTTAGGTTCTGGGACAACGATCATTCAATCATTGGAAATGGGACTGCATTCTGTAGGCATAGACGTTTCTGAATTTAATTGCATGATCTCAAGTTGTAAGGCGACTCGCTACAACAATGAATATTTACAGAAGGCAATCAAGAAAATGCTTGCCTCCCTTGATACATTCGAGCATGACAATAAAATCCAAGAATTTGAAAATGAGCTTTTAGTCGAACTTGCTAAATTCAATAATGTACATTTTCCAGGCTACGATTTTAAGTACAAAATAAATCAGGGAAATTTTGATGAAAAAAAATTCTCTACTGAAAAAGAGCGGGAGTTTCTGCCTATCTATCAAAAATTACTGAAAAAATACTCAATCAAGTTAAAACAGGATAAAACAGACTCTTTCCTTGATATTTGGTTCATGGATAATGTTCGCCGAGAAATAGATCATGTGTTTCAAGCCATTAAACAGGAAAAAGATGTTAAAACACGTAAAATTCTCGCGCTTATTTTAAGCCGGACAATTAGATCGTGCCGCGCAACAACGCATAGTGATTTAACAACACTCAAGGAACCTCAACTTACGACATACTACTGCTATAAGCATAAAAAAATCTGCAAACCACTTTTCTCTATCAAAACAATGCTCAACCGTTACGCGCTTGATACATTGAGTCGAATCCGTGAATTTGACACCTTACGGAAGCCTGTCCATTACTCCGCGATAACCGGAGACTCCCGAACCGTAGATATTTTTGAGAAAGTAGAAAAGCATAATCCAGAGTTTTCTAAAATCCTGAAAAAGCAAAAAATAGCAGGTATTTTTTGCTCCCCTCCGTATGTCGGACAGATTGATTATCACGAGCAACACGCCTATGCTTACGATTTGCTTGGGTTTAAACGAAAAGATAATCTGGAAATAGGTCCCTTGTACAAAGGGCAAGGACAAGAAGCTCGCAGGTCATACGCACAAGGCATTGCAGATGTATTAAACAATTGTAAGCAATATCTAAAAGCTGATTTTGATATTTTCCTTGTGGCGAATGATAAATACAATCTTTACCCTGAAATTGCTGAAAAGTCTGGTATGAGAATTGTAAATCAATTTAAACGCCCAGTATTGAATCGTACGGAAAGAGATCGAAACCCTTATTCAGAAATAATTTTTCACTTTAAATTAAAATAAATTTATGGCTTTATCTAAAGAACAAATAAACAGTGTTGAAGAAGTTTTGAAAGCAAGTTTGCGTAATAAATTTCAAAACTATAAACCCGAGCCGGCATCAATGCCTTTTCATACACGACTACTCGGTAAAGATAGACTTGCTTTGTATTCCTTTATTCACTCTCTTAACACGAACTTTGGTACAAGCATTTTTGAACCGGTTGGTCTGGCTCTAGCACAAAAGAATTTTAAAATGGCTGTTTCGCAAGCTACAGCTGGGAATCAGATCAGTTCTGCCGCCCAAGCCGAAATCCAAAAAATAATTGACGGACTCATCACAGCAACAAGCACACCGAATAAAAAAGAAGAGATTGAGAGGATACGAAAAGTTTGCCAAATAGGCGAGATGATAAAAGTTAAGCCAACAAAAGTTGATTTAATGTTTGAGTCAAAAGATGGTTCATATTACTTGTTTGATATCAAAACGGCAAAACCAAACGCTGGAGGATTTAAAGAGTTTAAGCGCACCTTACTTGAATGGGTCGCTGTTGTTTTAGCGAACAAACCAGATGCAAACATAAATACTTTTATTGCGATTCCATATAATCCCTATGAGCCAGAGCCATATACTCGTTGGACAATGCGAGGAATGCTTGATCTGGAAAATGAGCTTAAGGTGGCTGATGAATTCTGGGATTTTCTTGGCGGTAAAAATACTTATAAAGATTTGCTCGATTGTTTTGAGAGAGTTGGTATTGAGCTTCGTGACGAAATTGACGAGTATTTTAAGCGATTTAATAAAAAATAGTTTAAAACTCGTAATAGAAAGTCTTTTATTACGAGTTAACCGCGAAAAGTATAATATAAAACTAGTGAATAGGGGGCATAAAATGGGTCCCATTCACTAAACTTTGAGTCGTTTCGTCAATAGTACACTTTTGTATCATTACAGAAATGCGGACTGGGAGTAAGGTTAAACCTAACTTCCAGTCGAAATATGCACATTACGCTATGATGAAATAGGCAAAAGTGCTAAAATAAAATCAACAAATAAATAATTTTTGCCTCAAGGGGCAAACCTGAACGGTATTCCTTGCTCAAGAGCTCGTAATCGTTACTACTTTTTGTGGTAATCGGTTACGAGCTCTTTTGCTTCAGAGGCATAAGAAAATGAATATGAAAAATGAAAATGCAAAGTTAGATTTTATTAATTCCCTGCTGGGGATTGTGGAGTCCTACACGGATGTCATCCACAAAGTCCCGGACAAGGTGTATTTTAATTTTCCGTCTCCGCATTTTGATATTTCTGATCAGAAATCTGTCCTTGCCGAGCTAAAAAAGAAAAAGATTATTGCCGGCTTCAAGCTGGATGATGGATATTTTGTAATTTCCAAGCCAGGCCGGTCCATGCTTCGTGATTATTATTTGAAACTTGAAGACCGTCCGGAACCGAAAGCGGAAATGCCGATAGATACCATGATCAGGTTTGACGAGAAAACCGGAATAATAAGCATGGGAGGAAAACCCTGCGAGATTCCAATCAACACAAACCAATATTTTCTTTGCAAAGCATTATTTGATAAAAAATTTGGCACTCCTGTGACCGAAACAGATATCGTGGATATGGCCGACTGGGCGAAGGACACCAAGCGAAGTGTCTATGACGCTATGAATGCGGTAAACAAGCGAATTAAAAGCGATTTGGGCATAGAAAAGTTTATAAAATGGAAAACCGGCCGGGTCTGGATTGATTACGAACGAAAGTGAGACTTTAGTGAGTCAAAGGTGAATCACCTGCAAGCGCGCAGACTGGAATAAACAGTCTGCTTTTTATTTGGCGGACTGGCAAACAATATGCCGAAGCCGATACCAACAAAGAAAATACCGCCTCTTACCCTCGAGCAAATGGAGGAGATTTTTATGGACAGGTTAGCTCACCTGATCGTCCGGCTTTTGGATTACCGCCAAGAGGAAAAAGACAAAGCTAAAAACAATGAATATGAAAAACCAACCGGACAACAGCACTAATTTCGCTACCAGCGACTTCTACGCGGCCGCTTTCCTTGTGGCCAAGGGATATAAGCTTTTTGGTATTAACAAAGCCGACTCGCGCCGGTTTCGTTTTATTTTCACTGATGAACCTAATCGTCCCCAATTAGTAAGTGCCTATTTTGCCGGTTTGGTCGAAGTCAACGCCAAGGCGTTTGTTACAGCGATCAAAGAGCTGAAGTCGCTCATGTACAACGATGCTATCGATTGAGCCTCGTTGCCGAATGAATATGAAATATGGAAAATCTACCATTCAAAATAGACAATAACGATTACGTAAAGCTTCCTCGAAGCATTAAAACCGCCCTCGTGGACGGCTATTTGCGGTTTGAGGAATACTCGATCCTTGTCTGGCTTTGGATCAACGCCAATCCCCGGAACGGCCGGGCCCACGTGAGCTATGCCGGTCTTTCCAAGGACTTCAAAGAAAAATACTCCAAGAATCACATCAACCGGCTGATGCTCGACCTGAAGCGGAAGAAGTGGATATGGTTTGCCAAGCAACAAGGTCGCAGAAGTTCGTTCAATGTGGATATTGGGAGCTATCCCTTATCTGACGGCACATTTAAGGATATCGACTTTCGCTTTCTACAGAAGTCCGGCAGAAGTGAGGGTGCTACTCAAGAGCAAACACCGGCAGAAGTGCCGACAGAAGTCGGTGATGTTCGGCAGAAGTTAAAAGACGAGAAAAGTGCCTTGGTAGAGCGGTTTTCTTTCACTTCTGAAATTTCAAACGGCAGAAGTTCTAAGAACGATACCGATAAAGAAAATAAAAACAATCGATCGACTCGTCGTCCCGTAAGAAGCTTTACTCCGAAAACCTATGAGGAGGAACGCTGTCTGGAGATTGCTCAATACCTCGAGGAGTCGGATATGAGTTTTATGCTTTCTGCTCTCCGGAAGCACGGACTAGCCAAGCTCGAGCGGACATACCAGCAAATGCGTGACAGTCCGGAGGGGTCGATTCAGAGAAAAGGTGCATACTTCAATACATTATTAACCCTTTAAAAGATACTAAATGATACCCAAATGGCAAAAACTGTAGATATAAAAACGAAAAATACCAGAATGCGATCCGTTTAAAATATGGCGATTTTACCTATTTGGAAATCGCTCAACTGCTTAAAGTCTCACACGTCAGTGTAAAAAGATGGTTTCGGTCTGACGGTTTACTAAAAGAGGAATATGACCGGTATGAAAAAGAGCGAAATAGTGTTCGGGACAGAGAGACGGATACAGTGCTCGCAAGACACGCCGATACCGCGGCCAGAATGCTGGTCTCACTTATGGGAGCCAGAAGCGATGCGATGAAATTCCGAGCCGCCAAAACCATTCTGGACTTTGTATTGGGTCCGGTGAATACCAGAGATTATGATCCTTACACTGGTAACGATTATCACCGGGACACCGATCGGATAAAGGAAATATTGGAGAGCGTCAAGAAAAGACGGCAAAAGGGTTAGCTGTGGGCAACTGACGCTTAGCTTGTCCAACGAATTAGTATAGGGTGTCCCTGAAAGGTCTCTCAATAAGAATTAACCAAAATTAAAATGAAAATATTATGGAACATGCACTGATTTATTGCCGAGTCTCGACTGAGGAACAAGCCGAGGACGGCCACCATTCCCTTGCAACCCAGCTCAAACTCTGCAAACGAGCGATCGAGGAAAGTAATAAGTTTAAACTGGCAAGCGACGGCGTCTTTGAAGACCCGGGACGATCGGCCACGAACATGAACCGTCCCGGACTCCAAGACATGCTACTTCGAGTCCAGGACGATAAAGCCATCCGCGCGGTATTTATCCAAGACACCGACCGACTGGCGAGAAACGCGCTTGATCACATGCAGATCAAAGCAATTCTTAAGAAGCACAATGTTGAGCTCATTTCTGTCTCCCAGCCGGGCATATCCGACTCTCCCGAGGGAAACTTTATGGACTTGGTGATTGCCGGAGTAAACCAACTCCAATCACAAATCACATCAAGAAAGACATTGAAAAGTCTTGAGCAGAAATTCTGGGACGGCTGGTGGCCGACCGGTGTTGCCGTCGGGTATTTAAACGCCGGTGATCCAAGCGATGAGAAAAAGAGAATCATCATCGTGGACGAGGAGCGTGCGCCACTTGTTCAAGAAGCATTTAATATGTATGTGACCGGAGATTATTCAGTCTACGAAGTCCGCGATGCTTTATACAAAAAAGGATTCAGAACCCACGCCGGCAAACGACTGGCTCATAGCAAGATGATCGAAGTCCTCAAAAATCCCTTTTACTACGGTGAGATGCGTTGGCGAGGATTGGTTCATACCGGAAAACATAAACCGCTTATCGACAAAGAGACATGGGAACGAGTACAGCTCGTCATGGCCGAACACAACCGCTATGCCTGCCGTCGGCAAAAATTCAACTTTATTTTGCGAGGCCTGACATTTTGCGCCAACTGCGGACAGCGATATACCGCCGAACACCATCCCAAGAAAAATAAATCATACTACCACTGCAACCGGTCCGGCGATCAGATCAAATGCCGAGACAAATACGTGGAAGTCTGGGATTTGGAACAGCAGATAGCTAGCCTGTTTAAATTTATAGAATTTACGCCGAGCTTTACCGAACGGCTGGTCGCAAAAATAGAAAAAATCTATGGCTCACGAAAAGAAACAATAAACAAAGAAAAGCGAGCGTTACATACTCAAAAGATGTTGGCCGAAAAGAAACGCGACGTGGCCGAGGAAAAGCTCTTTGCCGGACTCATCACCGATGACGATTTCACCAGAGTAAAGGTGAAAATCAAAGAGCAGATAGAAGCCCTGCAAGATGAAATTTACGCCCAAGATAAGAAACTTAACCTGCGAGTCGATGAACTCCAGGACGTTCTGCTGTTTGTCCGCAATGCCTACGAGGCATATACCAAAGCCCCGGACGAAATGAAGCGACTATTCCTCGGTCTCTACTGGGACAGATTTGAGGTAACCGATAAAAAGGTGGTGACTGTATTGCCGACCCCGATCATTCGAGGTCTCATGCAAGCCGAGGACATGGTCTTTACCAAGAAATACCAAGAGATTAGAGAACCAAAAATCATAACCGACATGACGGTCGAATTCACACCGGTAGTGGCTGGTAAATCAAAACCCAAGATGATTGCCCCTAAAACACAAAAATCCCGACGTAATGCCGAGATTCCTGTGATGGTATCCAATCAACCGGACTCGGTTATATTAGATACCGTCTGGGGCGGCTAGAGAGAATCGAACTCTCATTGACAGCTCCACAAGCTGCAGTGTTAACCGTTACACCATAGCCGCCATACGCTGCACTGTTTTTATACCACGATTTGTGCTCAGGAGAGGACTCGAACCTCCAATCCCTTGCGGGAGCTACCACCTCAAGGTAGTGCGTCTACCAATTTCGCCACCTGAGCATTAGGGGCTCCCCTATTCTGCGGCAACTTCCTCTTTTTGAGAAGCCTCTGCAACAACCGGGGCGGCTGCCTTGGTGTCGGTGTTAGCTCCGCGCTGGTCGACAGCGATAGAGCGGCGCATCGCGCGCTTAACATCGTGCGCGGCCTTGCGGCGGATAAAGTAGAGCTTGGCGCGGCGCGTGCGCGTGCGGCGCAGGACCTCTATCTCATCTATCATCGGCGAGTAGAGCGGAAAGATTTTTTCGACACCGACACCGGAGGAAACCTTGCGTACGGTAAACATGGCGCCGGCCTCGGTGCCGTGCTTGACCGCGAGTATCGTGCCCTCAAACGCCTGCTTGCGCACGTTTTTGGTGGTGACCTCTTTTTTGTTGGCCTGCTTGGCGGTTTTAAGCTCGACAATGTTCTGCCAGACACGCACGACATCACCCGACTTAAGGCCGAGGTCCGCGCGCTTTTGCATATCGACAGGCGAGATGAGTACGGACGATTTCATAGAGTTTTACCGAAAGACTGTAACACAAGGCTACTTCCTGCGCAATTCTGCCTCTGCCTTCAAAAAATCCGCCGGCAGCGGCGCGGTAAAAGTTTTTTCCTTACCCGAAGGAAGCGCAATGGTGACAGAAAGCGCGTGGAGCGCGAGGCGCTTAAAGCCGAGCAAGGCTTGGCGGCCGGGGCCGTAGAGCACATCGGCGATAATCGGATGCTGTATTGCCGCGCAGTGCACGCGTATCTGGTGGGTGCGGCCCGTTTTTGGAAACGCCTCTATATATGCGGCTCCCTGCCCGCTCGCGCTCGTTTTTGTCGAAGTGTTGGCGATGCGGCGCCATGTGGTGCTAGCCTGCCGCTGTACGCCGTGCGGCCGCGTGGCGGAGCGCGGCCCGCGGCCGCCGCGCGCGCTCCCTATCGCGCGCTCTATGGTGCCGCGCTCCTCTTTGAGCGCGCCGTGCACAAACGCCCGGTACACTTTTTTTACTTCCCGCTCCTGAAACTGCTCCTTTAAAAACGCGTGCGCCGCCTCTGTTTTAGCAACGACCAATACGCCGGAGGTCTCCCGGTCGATGCGGTGCACAAAATGAAATCCGCCTTCGCCGTATTTTTTTTCTAACCAGTGAGAAAGCGCCGGATACTCATGCTTGCCGTCCGGATACACAATCATCCCCGATGGTTTGTTAACCACGACAACGTCGTCATCCTCGAAAATAATCTGTGGTTTTTCCATCGGTGCACCCTGAGAGGCTCGAACTCCCGACCTTCCCCGTGTAAAGGGGTTGCTCTACCAACTGAGCTAAGGGTGCGCTTTCCTCATTGTATAACCTTGTGCCCCTGCGAGGAATCGAACCTCGAACCGCGGCTTAGAAGTCCGCTGTTATATCCATTTAACTACAAGGGCCAGATGTTCCAGTGCACCATAGCATATGCTACCAGAACCGCGATAGCTCCGGCCGCGGCGTAGACCGAGTATTTGTTGACCAGCTCGAGTACCGGCGAGCCGAACTTCCATACCAAATACGTAACCACCGACATGCGCCCGCCGCGCCCGATGGCGAAACCAAGTATAAAAGGGAGGAAGGGTGAGCCCAAGATCCCGGCCGCGTAGATAAAAACCTTGTCCGGGAGCGGGGTAAAGGACGCCAAAAGCATCGCTAAAAATATCTGCGCGCCCAAGAGCTCTTGAGCGTTCGCGTACGCGCCTCCTAATCCCCACGAAGCCAAAAACTGCTCACCAAACACGCGGAAGAGGTAAAAGAGCAGCCAATACCCTACTGCCGCGCCGGCAATGGACGAAACCCACGACACGGCGAGAAATGTTTTCCACTTTTCCTTATGCGCAAGAACGAGCGCCGCAAGAAACGCCTCGGCGGTTAACGGAGAAAAGATAGTGTCGGTAAACGCTACGAGAGCGAGCCACGCCAGAGCAAAACGGCTGCGCGCGTGCTCGACAAACCACTCCCATCCGCGCTCCCTTGCCGTCGTTATGTGTTCGGTGATGTGCATGTTATTTAACTGTGTCTCCCGGCGCTCCTGTTGTTTCAAACAAGGCAAACGGAGTCTCGCCGCCTCCCACCGCGAGTATCATTGCCTGGCTCTCGAGACCCATCATCATCCGCGGCGCCAAGTTGGTGACAAACGGACATCGCTTCCCCACCAACACCTGCGGGTCGGGAAAGTACGCCTTGATTCCGGACAGCACCTGGCGCTCTTCGGTACCGAAGTTTACCTTGAGTTTTAAGAGTTTGTCGCTGCCATCTATATTTTCGACAGAAACAATTTCGCCGATTTTTATCTCGACCTTTTTAAAGTCGTCTATCGTAATCATTTCTGTAGTCTATCGAGATAACTCTGCAAAATCAAAGCCGCCGCCGATGCATCGAGCGCGTCTTGGCTCGGATTAGCTTTGCGCGACTTTTCTTCCGGCGCAAACTGCCGCGCGGCAAGAGCGGAGGTAAAGAACTCGCGTTCGTAGTGCACAGGGAGCCCCGACAGCTCTCCGATATCTTTTTTAAACTGCTCGATGTCCTCCATCACCTCGTTTTTTTCGCCGGAGAAGTTGCGCGACTCCCCCATCACTATCGCGCCGGCGCCCTTCTCCTTGATAAGCGTGGCGACTTTGGAGATGGCGTCGCGCCCAGCATCAATGGTGGTCAGAGGAAAAGCCACCGTTCCGTTGTCGTCGGAAACAGCCAACCCGATATTCTTTGTCCCGTAATCAATGCCGATGTATTTCATATTCAATATATTTCTTGGCGGTGGGAGAAGGATTCGAACCTTCGATACCTTTCGGTATACTTGTTTTCAAGACAAGCGCCTTAGACCGCTCGGCCATCCCACCCTTATGGTGGACAGAATACACTCTTTTCTCTACCATGGCGACAGAGGTTTAGGGGAGAAACAGCATGAAACTTGAGGGTTTGGTACACGCGACCGTCTGCTTTCCGGTCGACACGAGCGGGAGGGTGCTTATGGGCCGCAAGACCCGCGTCATTGGCGTAGGGCTCTTTAACGCCCCCGGCGGCGGGGTCGAAGAGGGCGAGACCATCGACGAGGCCACCGCGCGCGAGGTGCGCGAGGAAATAGGCATCGTAATCGACCCTACCAAACTGCAGAGGCGCGCCATCGTGCGCTGCAACAACTTTAAAAAAGACGGCGTCACACCGTTTGTCTGCAAGTTATATGTCAGCGTCGCTCAGATATGGAGGGGTACCGCGCGGCAAAGCAACGAGCTTGTCGACCTGGTGTGGTTCCTCCCACACCAGCTACCGCTGGCACAAATGATGGCCGGCGACCGCGACTGGGTGCCGCAGGTCCTCGAGGGGAAAACGCTCTCCGCCGAGGCGTGGTACGCGCCCGGCATGAAGCGCCTCGCCAAACCGACGCGCATAGAGCCGCGCACGCAAGAGGAGCTGGACCGCTCATGGACAATCCCATGAGCGTTTTTCTTCCCGACGTTATCAGTCGGGACCCCGACCAAAGCGTCGGGGTTGCGTATATAATAGGGACATGACAGAGGACTCCGGTATTTATTGGCACGTCGACACGCACGAGCACCAGGAGCGCACCAACGACTGGTACTGGGGCCTGGCGCTTATCGCGCTTGCGGGCGCCGCGCTTGCGGTATATTTCGGCGACTACCTTTTGGCGGTTATCATCGCGCTCGGCACCGGCTCTCTTTGGGTACTTATTGTGCGCGGACCGCGCGAGCATGAGGTGCGCGTCACGTCGCGCGGCCTCCACATGGACGGCACGCTGTACCGGTGGAGCGGCGTGGAATCTTTTTGGGTTGAAGACGAGCGGATGTTGCCGGCCGGCGCGCAAGCGCATCTGCTGGTGACCACGCACGGTATATTGCATCCGCAACTGGTCATCCCTATCGGCGACACAAACCGCGCGCGCAATGTGCGCGAGTACCTGCGGCGCATCATTAAAGAGGAGGAGCAGGAGCCGCATATGGGACACCACGTCGCACAGATGCTCGGTTTATAGTTTGTGCTCTCGGCAGGAATCGAACCTGCATCGCCTCCTTCGGAGGGAGGCATTCTATCCATTGAAATACGAGAGCGTGGTGTTTTTATACCATACTCTTTGTGGTCACAAGTCGAACTTTGCCGTCGCAAAATTCGCTCGCGACCCCGGCTCGCGGTTTTGCAAGTGCAAAACATCGCTGCACCCAGCCCAGCAGCACAAAACCTGCCGAAGGGCAGGTTTTGTGTCAGCTGTGCTCCCGGTAGGAATCGAACCTACATCATAACCTCCGCAAGGTTACGTCCTATCCATTGAACGACGGGAGCGGTACCTCTACTTTACTTCGTCGAGAGGAGTTTGGCGACCTTGGCCTTGCGGCGGGCTGCCGTGTTTTTAGTCATAAGTCCGCGCTTGGCGGCCTTGTCGATAGCCTTGTAGACCAACGCTATCGCCGCGACGTCGCCCTTTTTAGCGGAGCGGGCGCCCTTCATCGCCGCGCTGACGGCCTTTTTGCGCGCGTCATTAAAGACCTTCTTGCGGAGGCCTGCGCGATGCGCTTTCTTGGCGGACTTTGTAATTGCCATTCGGACAGAGTACTCTATTTGTATATGATCGGCAAGCTTACCGGGGTACTCGCAGGCCGGCAGGGCGACGCGGTGGTGGTCGACGTGCGCGGGGTCGGCTACTGCGTGCGCGTGCCGGGAGCGTTTGTGATGACGGACGGAGAGCCCATTTCCCTGCATATCCACACCGCCGTGCGCGACGACGCCATCGACCTGTACGGTTTTGCGCAGGAAGAGGAACTCGTTTTCTTCCGCCAGTTGATGACGGTCTCGAGTGTCGGTCCTAAAACCGCGCTCTCTATTATGAGCGTGGCGGAGCCGAGCGCGCTCAAGCGCGCAATAGCCGCGGGCGACGCCTCGACGCTTACCAAAGTGTTCGGCATCGGCAAAAAGAGCGCCGAGCGCATCGTGGTTGAGCTGCGCGACAAACTGCAACTCGAAACCGGCGTGACAGAGAGCGGCGCTATGGGCACCGACGCGGAAGTTATAGAGGCGCTTATGGCACTCGGTTACAGCGCGCACGAGTGCCGCTCCGCGCTCAAAGACGTTGTAGGCGAAGGTACCAAAGACAGGCTCGGCGCCGCGCTCAAACGCCTCGGCTCCCGCTCGGTAGTATAAAAACCATGAAAAATCTTATCCGCTCTCTGTTGCCGGAGCCTCTACTGCAGGCCTATCACTTTGTACTCGCGTACAGCGGCGCGGTTTTATACGGCTTCCCTTCCCGGAAGCTCACTGTCATCGCAGTAACAGGGACCAAAGGCAAATCTTCGACCGTAGAACTGGTCGCCGAAATCCTGCGCGCCAGCGGAATAAGGGTCGCCTCCGCGAGCACTATCCGTTTTTGTGTGGGAGACGAGAGACAAGACAACCTCTACAAAATGACCATGCCGGGGCGGTTTTTTCTGCAAAAGTTTTTGCGCCGCGCAGTCAACGCGGGCTGTACGCACGCGGTCGTCGAGATGACCAGCGAGGGCGCCCTGCAATACCGACACAAAGGCGTCGCCCTCGACGCATTGGTATTTACCAATCTGCAGCCGGAGCATCTGGAGCGCCACGGCGGGTTTGAGGCGTATGCCGCGGCAAAACTTTCGTTGGCAAAGCATCTGGAAGAGTCAGTGAAACGTCCGCGTATAATCGTTGCAAACACCGACGACGCGTACGGACAAAAGTTTTTGGATACAAAGGTGGAAGTGCGCGCACCCTTCTCGCTTAAAGATGCCGAGCCGTACACTGCCGACGATAAAGGCGCGCGCTTTGTTTGGCGCGGGGTTTTGTTTTCCGTCCCGTTGCCGGGGACATTCAACCTCTACAACTGCCTCGCGGCACTCGCGCTCGGCGAAGCGTTAGGACTCAAAACAGACGACATGAAGCGCGCACTGGAGCACATGCCGGTAATCCCCGGCCGCGCGGAGAGCATCGAGCTCGGCCAGCCGTTTGCGGTGGTGGTGGACTACGCGCACACGCCGGACTCGTTGCGCGCGCTCTTTGAGACATACAAAAATAAAAATATTGTCTGCGTTTTCGGCGCTACCGGCGGCGGACGCGACGCGTGGAAGCGCGTCGAGATGGGCAAGGCGGTTGATGAGTACTGTAAGTCCGCCATCATTACCGACGACAGTCCGTATGATGAGGACCCGCAAAAAATAGCGGAGGCGGTATCCGTCGGATTTACCAAGCACACACCGCTCATTATCCTCGACCGGCGCGCCGCTATAGCGGCGGCGCTGAAGGGAGCTAAAGAGGGAGACGCGGTGCTTATCTGCGGAATGGGCACCGACCCGTACATCATGGGCGCGCGCGGCTCAAGGGTGCCGTGGAGCGACGCGCAGGTGGCCAGGGAGGAACTGGAACGATTAAAACAACAAGTACAATAAATATAATGGGTTTATTGTTCTAGTTGTACCTGTTGTACTTGTCGTCTATTATTGATATATGGTGGATAAACCGGCAGGCCCAAGCGTAACCGAAGAGGCTCTCATGTTTTTTGGCGCAATGATTATACTGGCCGCGCTCTGGTACTTTGCCGGCGGCCCCGGCAAGACCGACCTGCGCGGAATCTTCCTCTCCCCGCCCGCGCCGCTCGGCACCGGCGACGCATACGGCCCGCAATTCGGCGAGTCGACGACAACGCCAAAAATAGACGCGCCGGCGCAATTGGAGCCCAACTACTAATTTAAAAAAATACATGCTTAATACATTCCCAAATCTTCTGGTCCTCGGGTTCTTTGCTTCGACCCTGCTGCGCATTGCCGTCGCGTGTTTGTTTTTTTACGCGTCATACTCGGCGTACAAACACCGCGACGCCGCCGCGCACCTGCGCTTTCCGCTCATCGGCGAGGCTTCGTGGGCGGGCGGGTTTACGATGATGATGTACGCCGCCATCGGCCTGATGCTGTTGTTTGGCGCATACACGCAAATAGCCGCACTGCTGGCGGGAATTGTCTCCATCAAGGGTTTGCTGTTTTGCAAACGTTTCGGGCCGCTCTTCCCCTACTCGCGCAGTACCTACTTTCTCACCCTTGTCATCTGCCTCTCATTGCTCGTATCCGGCGCGGGCGCGATGGCGTTCGACCTTCCGCTTTAATTCCGGATGCGCGACTGCGTTTTAGTGCTCCATAACATCCGCAGCGCCCACAACGTAGGTAGTATGTTCCGTACCGCCGACGGCGCAGGCGTTTCGCGCATTATCATTTCCGGCTATACGCCGGGAGTTACCGACCCGCGCGGCAAAGAGCGCGCGCCGTTTGTCAAAGTTTCGCTCGGCGCGGAAAAAATAGTTCCCTACTCGCGCGGAAAAGTACTGAGTGCGGTACTTAAAAAATTAAAGAAAGAGGGGTATACGATACTGGCGTTGGAACAAAACAAAAACTCAAAATCTCTTTTTGAGTACTCTCCGGCAAAAGACGAAAAGTTGGCGGTCGTCATGGGCAACGAAGTGCGCGGCATCAACGCCCAGTCGCTGCGACACACCGACCACATCCTCCACATCCCGATGCAGGGTAAAAAAGAGTCCCTCAACGTAGGCGTCGCCGCCGGCATCGCCCTTTTTACGTTGTTGAAATAACTACGTAGTTAACTCAGTAGTTAATGGGCTTTAAATTAGCGCACTATTTTGCTATAGTGCTGTCAATGCGCCCATAGCTCAGTCGGTAGAGCGGCTCCCTTTTAAGGAGAAGGTCCTTGGTTCGAATCCAAGTGGGCGCACTAGAGTTTCAAGGCAAACCTTTCTAACAACAACTCCAACTCCCCCGCGGCGCGGTGGGAGTCGTGGTAGAGGCACACGAGCTCGCGGGACAAGGGGATGTTTTTTATTTGGCGGGCTTTCCACGCCATCAGGCCTGCTACCGCTTCCGGCTTCTCCCCCGCGCGCCACGACGCCATTAGCGCCAGCCACAGACCCTTTTTATCCCTCTTGCCGAGCGCGTCGGCGACGCCGAAGTTATCAAACCGGTATTCTTTTTTCTCCACCTTTTCAATTTCAATCTTTGCCCCCGCTTTTTTAAGCGCCTCGGTCTCGGCTTTTAAAAGCTTTTCCTCGTGGAAGACAAACGTGTGCGGCGACTCGGCAAACACCTCGAGCAAATCCAAAAACTCCTCCCCGCGCTCGCTATTGAGCGCATCCTCTAATACAAAAGTTTGTTTGCCGCCAAAGAGCGCCTCGGTCGACGCGAGCGACACCAACTCCTCGCTCAATAGCTCCTGCCACTTTAGCTCCTCGCCCTGTGCGGTTTTGCCGACAACAGCTTTTATCATATTTTTTGCATCTCACCCCAATTGTCGCCGGCCTTGCCCTCGACCACAATGGGTACCCCGCGCAATTTGTCCTTCGGTACCACTCCCTCCATTATTTCTTTTATGACCGGGGCAAATTCCTCCAGTTTGGCGTAGGGTATTTCAAAAACCAGTTCGTCGTGCACCTGCAGCAGTAAAATGCCGGGCAAGCGTTTGTCTATCTCTATCATCGCAAGTTTTATGATGTCGGCCGATGTGCCCTGCAAGGGCGCGTTAATAGCCATGCGCTCGGCCCCCGCCCGCACATATGGTATGGCCGACTTGATGCCGTCAAAGTAGCGGCGGCGGCCAAACAGCGTCTTGGTGTAGCCATTGCGCGCGGCCTCTCCCTTTATTTCGTCGAGGTACTCAGCCAACCGGGGAAAGGCTGCGAGATATTGATTATAAAATTCCTGCGCGTCTTTGCGGTTAGTGCCAAGGCTTGCCTGCAGCGCATTGACCCCCATGCCATAAAGGAGGCCGAAGTTTATAACCTTGGCCCGGCGGCGCTGCTCGTAGTCCACGTTATGGGCGCTTACCCCGAACACGCGCGCGGCCACTTCGGTATGGACGTCGCGGCCCGCTTTAAATATGTCTACGAGCCCCTTGTCGCCCGAGAGCACCGCCGCCAACCGCAGCTCTATTTGGCTGTAATCAAACGACACCAGCCGCATCCCCTCGGCCGCGACAAAGGCATGGCGTATGCGCCGGCCCAAATCGCTTTTAATAGGGATGTTCTGCAAATTCGGGTCAAGCGACGCCATTCGGCCGGTTGCCGCGCCGATTTGCACATAGCGGGTGTGCACGCGATTATTTTTATCGAGCAGCGCGGGCAGCGCGTCAATGTAGGTGCTGAGGAGTTTGCTCAACTCGCGGTACGCCAAAATATCCTCAATAATAGGGTGGGCGCCGGCAAGCTTTTGGAGCTCACTCTCGCGAGTAGAGCGCTGGCCTCCGGCGGTCTTCTTTTTTGTCTCCAGCCCGAGTTTGTCAAAAAGCACCTCACCGAGCTGCTTAGGCGAAGAAATATTAAACTCTCCGCCCGCGTGCGCATAAATACGCTTGGCGATGCGACCAAGCTCTTTCGTATACTCTCCGGACAGTTTTTTTAGAAATTCTTTGTCTACCGTTACACCGCGGCGCTCCATGCGCCGCAGTACGGGACCCAGCGGCAACTCTATTTTTTCGTAAACAAATTCAAGCTCTTTTTCTTTAATTTGTTTTTGCAGGTTGCCGAGCGCCTCGTCAAAGTTCTCCGATTTGCCCATGCGCAACACGTCGTCCATCGACGGCTCGGCGATCGCGCTGTCGAGCACCGATACCGCGACCTGCGCCTTATAAAACGCCTCCGGAGCGACGTTATTTTTAAACAGCCCTTCGCCGGAGGAGGCGTGTTCCGGCGCGGCGGCTTCTGAAATTCCTAAAATATTTTTTACCCGCGGGACCAGCCCTCTAAATTCAAACTCTGCGAGCATGTCGAGCGCCGCGCGTGGGTCCGC
>Ga0209210_1001112_pt1 | contig 24021 bp, 24 predicted proteins | sample RifGroA1_FD_183991 | JGI IMG/M metagenome (GOLD analysis project Ga0209210, IMG submission 183991) | Contaminated groundwater microbial communities from Rifle, Colorado, USA - Rifle Groundwater A1 (SPAdes) (version 2) | ecosystem: Environmental > Aquatic > Deep subsurface > Groundwater >...
ACAAAATAGTGACCATACCATATGCAAGTTACTCTCCCGCCGCATTCAAGAACATTTTTGCCGCGGCCGGCGAGGTTTTTTTGACTCCGGAAGGCATCTTGGCCCTGCCTCTCTCTGTCGACCCCATGATGCTTTATTATAACCGGAGCATCTTGGACGCCCAAGGCCTGGCCTTTTCTCCCAAAGACTGGGAAGAATTCTCCCAATATGTCGTCAAGCTTACGGAAAAAGACGAAGATAACCAGATAAAGAAGAGCGGAGCGGCGCTCGGCCAATACGCGAATGTTACCCACGCCAAAGATATCCTGGCCATGGTTTTTTTACAGACCGGAAATCCGATAACCTCCCAGGGCGCAGTGGGCGGGGGATTTAAGTCCGTACTCGTGTCTACGGCGGGAAATTATAATACGCCTTCCATATTGGAATTTTACACGAGCTTCGCTGATCCGGGCAGCCCTTTGTACTCTTGGAACCGCTCCTTCCCCGATTCCGGAGATGCATTTTCCAGCGAGGATCTGGCATTTTATTTCGGTTATGCGAGCGAACTTTCCGAGCTGGTGAACAAAAATCCTAATCAAAACTTTTTGGCCGCGACCGTGCCCCAGATAAAGGACGCCAAATTCAAGCTGACCAGGGGGCGGGTGACGGGAGTGGCCGTAGCTTCCTCCTCTAAAAATTTAAACACCGCGCTCACGGCGGCAAGCCAGTTGGCGTCTTCTGATTTTGCTGCAAAATACGCACAGGCCTTGGGCGTACCGCCCGCCCGGCGGGACCTCCTGGCACAGCCGCCCGCGGATACCTTTTCGCCGAGTTTTTACAGTTCCGCGTTGTTCGCCAAAAGCTGGCTAGACCCCTCGCCCAAAGATACCGATAATATTTTTAGCGCAATGGTCAATTCCGTTTTGTCCAACAGTCTATCGCCCGCGGAGGCTCTGAAGGACGCCAGTTCCAAACTGGACCTTTTGCTGTTAAAATAAACATATGGCCAGATATAAAAAATTCGCAGCTACTTCCGCCTTCCTTCTGGCTTTTGCGGTACTCCTGTTACCCGCGATGTCTTCCGCATACTCTCTCGGGGAGCCATTGGTTCCGCCCTGCGGTCAAGATGCGGCGGCAGACAAATGTGGCTGGAACCAGCTTTTAGGTTTGGTCAACAATGTCATTACTTTTGCGCTGGTATACATGACAGTACCTATCGCGGCGATAATGTTCGCCTACGCCGGTTTTCTCATGGTTACTGCGGGAGAGGAAGCCGCCAGCGCCAAAACCAAGGCGAAAGATATTTTTCTCAACACTGTTGTCGGACTCGTTTTGGCGCTGGCGGCATGGCTTATAGTCAAACTGTTACTGGGTATTTTGGGCTGGGAGGGGGGTTGGATAGGTTTTTGACATAGGGTATAATACAATGATGAGTTACATAAAAACTAACTTGCCGAGACTCATCGTCATTTTTTATATGGTTTTTTTGCCGCTCATTTCTTTCGCAGACTGCGACCCTGCTGGTGGTACAATATGCAATCCCATTCCCAAAGTAGGTACCCTGCCTGATCTCATAAGGATAATACTTGAGGGCATACTAAAAATCGGTATTCCTATCGTGGCGCTTGCGGTCATCTACGCCGGGTTTCTTTTTGTGGCGGCGCGCGGCAACCCGGAGAAGCTGGAAACCGCCAAACAGACACTGCTTTACACGCTCATAGGAGCGGCAATATTATTAGGATCTTGGGCCATCGCCCAGATGATATCGAGCACTATTGACGCGTTGAAATAAAATCATGAAAAAAGTATACACGTTTCTTGGGATACTATCGGTTATGAGTTTTACTCCGGCGCTGGTTTTCGCCCTTGAGCCCAATGCCGGTCCCTGTTCAGGACTTACTGGCTTGGGTAAACTAATATGTAGTTTTCACCAAATACTGAATTCCATAATTCCTGTTTTAATAGCCTTGGGAGTGGTTTATTTCGTATGGGGTGTTATCCACTATGTCATTGCCGACGGGGAAGAGGCTAAGGAAAAAGGCAAGGACACCATGCTCTACGGCATTATCGGCTTTGCGGTAATTGTCAGTTTATGGGGACTGGTTACTTTATTGACTACGACTCTTAACCTCGATAATGCGGTGCCTGTACTGGACAACTTCATACAACCGGGGGAAGGAAGTTGTACGCTCGGCAACAATTCTACGCTCAAGGATGTACTGTGCTTTGCCACCCGGCTCATAAACGATTCGGTAATACCCTTTATTTTTGCGGTAGCCACGGCGTTATTCATCTGGGGCGCGGTAAAGTTTTTCATAATTAATGCGGACGAGGAAGCTCAAAGGGATCAGGGCCGGCAGTTTATGATTTGGGGAATAGTGGCGCTCGCGGTAATGCTTTCAATCTGGGGGTTGGTAGGCATACTGACCAGCACCTTCGGGGTACCTGACGGGTCGGTTTTACCAAAGGTATGCCCAGGCGCTGGCTGTTAGTTGCTTTATTTTCTTGTTGTGCTTATGGTATAATTATCATGATTATTAATAAATTGGGTCGTAAATTATAAGTTTATAAATTATTATTATGAAACAAAAGTTAATGGTATTAGCGGGTCTCGTTCTAGTACTAAGTCCCGCAGCAGCGTTTGCGGCGATTACTGGCAATATCAGTAGTTGTGGAGGCGGGGGTCTTTCTCCACTGGAACAATTCATATGCAAAATCGGCGATATACTGAATATTATTATCCCGATTTTGATTGTGCTGGCCATAGTCTATTTTATCTGGGGGGTTATTCAGTATGTTATTTCAGATGACGAGGAAGCAAAGCAGGCGGGCCGAAACCGAATCATATTCGGCATCATCGGTTTAGCGGTTATAGTAGGTGTATGGGGATTGGTGGCTATTTTGACCCAAACCTTTGGTGTTGAAGGTCAACAGAATATCACTTTCCCGACCACGCCTTACTAAAGCGCTGCAATGAGCTTATTGGATTTATTAACTCCAAAGGTCGCTTACGCTTCCTTTGATGATTTTCTGTCGAAAGTGAACAGCGAGATAATAAATCCGCTCATCCTTTTCTTGTTTGCGCTGGCAGTGGTCTTTTTCCTCTGGGGCATGCTGGAGTTCATCCTAAATCAGCAAAGCGAAGAGGCGAAAACCACCGGCAAGAGCCATATGGTCTGGGGCGTAGTTGGTATTGCCATTATGTTGGGTGTTTGGACCATTCTGAATATCGTTCTTAATACGCTTAATATTCCGAAAAGCGAGATTGACCCGGAGGCAGGCGAGGTGCACCTAGGGCCATAGGAAGGAAGATAGAAAATAGAAAACTAAAAAGTCAGCCCAACAGGGCTGACTTTTTAGTTTTCTATTTATGGATTTTTTCGCTATTTAGGCGTGTTTCAGGGGGGTATTGTCGTAGTGTTCCTGGGTGCGGAAAACTTTCCGGCCCAAGACTATGATGCCCACGATTAGGATGGCTACCAGGACCCACTGTACCAATCCGTTCGGCAGGAAGGAGTTGCCTCCCAAGATTACGCTGGATGCGAGGCTAGAGTCATCCGCCGTGCTATCGAGTGTGCCCGGGTAGTAATTTATCGGGGCGGGATTGTAGCTGCCGTTGCCATAATTTTGATTTTGATTCTGGTTGGAATTATTATTCTGCGTGGCAGAAGAGGGGACAGTGCCCGTTACCGTCACATGTGCCGCATTGGAATAGTCTTGGTCAGTGTTCCATACGGTCACATAGAATCCGCCGTCGGTCCGGGAAAAGTCATAAGCGGTGGCCTGCGACAGAAGATGGGAATTGTCGATGAAAGTGGTTTGGCGATTCGAGCCATTGATTTTCACAATTGAGCTCGGCGTAAAGCCGTTACCGGTAACCGTAATGGTCTTGGCTCCCGCGCCTGCTTTTACTTCGTCCGGGCTTATGCCGGTAATGACCGGTTCCGGATTCTCTTCAACAATCTCGCTTTTTGGCGATGAGGTGGGGTAGCCGCGTACGTCTATTCTTATTGTTTTTGCATGGGTTGCGAGTGGTATACTCCAGAATCCAACTGCCAAAATAGCTATACAAATAAACGTTTTGGTCAAACTCAAAAGTGTTTTCATAAATGTTTTTTTATCATTAATTTTACTCATACCGGTAGTATAGCATATTCTGCTAGAAAAGTCAAGCGCTAAAGCGCCAGCCTGGGCTTACCTTTTCCGACCGTTTTTGAACTTATATAGAAAGCTATATAGGAGATAGCCCAGATTTTTGCGGGTCAGGAGAAAAATCGAAATACTGGAAATAAATATTAAAAGTCCGATAAGTGCTAAATGGTCAGTGGCAGTGAAGCGCGCGAAATTCAAAAGCGCGTGCGCGAGGTAAGCGGTGGGGTCCCGCAGTTTTTCTTCGAACAGGTAGCGGACGAACGCGACCGGGCCGAAATAAATGGCGATGAATACGACGAGGCCGAGAACTGTGCCGACAGCGCCGTAGAGCGCAAGGAGCCCTAAGCCCCGCCCTTCTCTCACTATCCGCGGTGTATGGCGGATATTTAGCCTGACTTGGGCCGAGAAAACGTTATAATACATTTTAATTCGCGCCAGGAAGCCCTGCCAGAAACCGTACTTTTCTTCCTTGATGGTCTGGGTGACGCCGGGCAATACATTGTACCGGTAGCCCTTGCCGTAATACATCGAGAAAAAATTAAGGGCGACTTCGATGCGGAAATGCTGTTTGTAATACTCGGGAACTTTTTGCCACAGGCTTTTGGTTACCGCCCGTTCGCCGCCCAGAAGAGGCACAAAGGCGAGCATCTCGTGCACCAGGTACCATTTGCGGTCGGTCATGCCGATTGCCATGTCCGCAACGCCTTCGAGGACGGGTGCTAGTATCAGGTCAATGGTTTCGTGGGTGAGGCCGGTTATATCCGCATCCGAGAAAAAAATTATATCGCTTTGAGCTAGCGTTACTCCGCGGCTCATAGAGTAGCCTTTGCCTCTGTTGGTTTCATTTCTGGCGACACGAACGCCCCATTTTTCCGCCGCTTCGCGAGTGCCGTCCGTAGAGCCGTCATCGATTACTATTATTTCCCGAAAGCCGGGATAAGTCGCGAGTACCTGAAGTACTGCTCCCAGGCGCGGGGCTTCGTTATAGGCGGAAACTATTGCGGTTACCCTGCCTCCATTTCTCGGATGGCCCGCCTGCTTATCCATGTGAATGTGAGTCTCCATAGTACGATTACCAAGATAATTGCCGCCGCCGCATATTTCAAATTGTCGATCAGGGGCAGAGTATCGCCGATACTGTTGCCCGCCAGGCGCCCGAAGAGAATGATAACCCCGAGCCACCAGGCGCTGCCTACCGCGTCGAAAGCAATGAACGTCCAGAAATCCGTCTTCCGGACCGATAAGTACATTATAGTAAAAATTCTCACTCCGTACACCGCCTTGACCCAGAGGAGCGCCAGGTGTGGGCGGGAGCCGGTCAGTTTTTCCAGAGCCCTGAGGAATTTCTCACTGCCGCGCTGGTATTTTTCCCATCGGTGGAATAAGGTCAATATTTTTTGCCCGTACAGGAACCACAGTGCGTCCGAAGCCAAAGTGCCCAAGAGTGCCAGCCAGAATATGGTCCACGTGGACCAGAGTCCATGCGCGGACAGAAACGCGGCGGCCAGGATGACCGTTTCACCGAACAAAAAAGAGCCCAGGAAAATGGCGGGCATCTGATACAGCGTCAATATCTCGATAAAGAAGTTCGTCTCCATAAAATAAAGTGTGTGCCGGGGGGGAGACTTGAACTCCCATGGAATTTCTTCCGCTTGCTCCTAAGGCAAGTGCGTCTGCCAATTTCGCCACCCCGGCAAAGAACTGCGTGAGGCCTGGGTGGGAATCGCACCCACGTATATTCCTTTTGCAGAGGAATGCCTTACTACTTGGCTACCAGGCCGATATAATAATCTAGCATTTTTAATTCAACTTTCAAAATACAAAGAAATATGATAAATTATTCTTATTGCGCCCATAGCTCAGCTGGTAGAGCAACTCCCTCTTAAGGAGATGGTCGGGGGTTCGATTCCCTCTGGGCGCACAAAAGTGCACAAGCACTTTTAAATGCCCGAGTGGCGGAATTGGTATACGCGTTCGACTTAAGATCGAATGTCGCAAGGCATGTGGGTTCGAGTCCCACCTCGGGCACAAATAGAATTATTTTTCGCGCAGCAGTTCGTCAATTTTTTGGCGGTTCTTTTCGCCCAAGTCTATAGCTACGGCAAGAAAGGGAATGGTTTTAATGGGCAATTTCTCTTTCAGGTATTCGCGCAGGTCCCCGAGTCTGCGTTTTACGAAACCGAGCACCTCGGCTTCTTTGGCAGTCGGTAGCACGGTGATAAATATGGTCGCGCGTTTCAGGTCGGGAGAGGCGGAGGCACCCGTCACGGTAATGAGCGAAGTGCGGTTACCCTCGCGCCCCAGGAATTCCGCCGCGAGTTTCTTGATAGACTGGGCTACTTTTTCATTTCTGTCCATAGGCTATTTTTTTACGATAGTAAAGGATTCCAATACATCGCCCGCAACGATGTCCACCTTTGATTCAATCATCATGCCGAATTCCGCTCCCTCCGAAATCTCGCTTGTCTTTACTTTGTTTTTCTCCAGATTGACTATCTTGCCGCGGCCGATCTCGAAATCCCGCCTCATTATTTTGACCACGCTGTGGAGCTTGAGCTGGCCTTCCGTAACCTTGCCGCCCACTATCTGGCGTTCCTTGGTCCGGCTGAAGGCGCGTATAATTTTTGCTTTACCCACCGTCTCCGCGGTCTCTATCTTCGGCCGCCTTTCCTCCATTTGAAGTTCCAGCCATTCCGTAAGTTTGTAAATAATATCAAACTTGGAGATAGTGATTTCTCTCTGGAGCGCGATCTCCTCCGCGCTCTTGTCCGTTTTGACGTTGAAAGCGATGACGATGACATCCGCCCCAGTTGCGATACCCTTAATGTCGGACTCGGCAATCGGACCTATGCCTTCCGCCACCAACCGGAATTCCGCGCCGTCATTTTGGATCTTTCCGATCTCCTTTTCGATGGCTTCCAGAGAGCCCGCCACGTCAGCTTTCAGGATTATCGGAATTATTTTTTTACCTGCCTGCGCAGACAGGTTGCCTTCGGATGTTTCCGAAATTTGACTCGCGGCTCGGGGGCTGTTTGCGAGCTTCCAGTCTTTGACATATTTTTCCGCATCAGATTTTTTATCGAATGCCCTGAACTCCGCGCCAACCCGCGGTATCTTATCGAAACCAACTATGCGAATAGGGGAGGAGAAAGCGGCAGCGCTCAGGATTTCCCCCTTGAAGTTTTCCATGATGCGGGTGGCGCAGGTGGCATCTTCCACTGCCACGGTCATGCCTTTGCGCAAGGCACCGTTCTTGATAATCAAGGTGGCGAGTATGCCGCGCCTGGAGTCCAGATTTACCTCAATGACGAAACCCGAAGCGTTTTCCGCCGGGTTGCCGGTAAATCCCTCAACTTCCGCCAATATGAGTATCAGGGACAAAAGATTGTCCACGCCCGTGCCCGCTTTAGCGGAAACTTCCGCGACCGGAACCTGGCCGCCGTAGTTCTCCAGATAGATTTCGTTCTCCGCCAGTTCTATTTTGGTCTTCTCTATATTGGCGCCCGGCTTGTCTATTTTATTTATCGCGACGATGCAGGGTATTTTTGACTCTACGACGGTCTTCCAAGCCTCGATGGTCTGCGGTTTTACTCCGTCCTCGGCGGAAACAACCAAAATGGCTATGTCCGCTATCTCCGCCCCCCGCGCGCGCATTTTGGAAAATGCTTCATGCCCTGGTGTGTCAAGGAAGGTTATTTTTTTGTTCACGCCCTTCTCGTCCTTGAGCTCGACTTCATATGCGGAGATCTTTTGGGTAATGCCTCCGGCTTCGCCCTCTACCACATTGGTCTTTCGGACATAGTCAAGCAGCGTGGATTTGCCGTGGTCGATATGCCCCATGACCACCACCACCGGCGGCCGCGCCGCTATTTTATTTTCTTTTTCGGTTTTCATATTTTTAAACCCTGGCTTTTTGGAGCGCTTCTTTTTCTTCCACGGTCAGTTCGTACGCGGATTTGCCCGCTTTAACCGGTTTGGCAAACACGCTCATGCGCTCCCGTCCGTACATGGAGGACAGTACCAGTCCATCGCCGTCTTCATTTAGCATACCGATGGCAAAGCTCTGGTTGCCGCCTTGATCCGGGAAGGGATTGAAGCGTACGGTTTCGAGCCCGCGGATGCTTTTTTTAGTTTTCGCGTTAAGCGCGGTTATTTCTGCCTGCATTTTGCCGACAGCGCTTTCCAGTTTTTTTATATTAGCCTCGAGTCCCAGGATAGTGTCTTCCAGGTCCTTGGCTTTTTTACCCAGAAAAAATCTTTTTAGGCGCCGTTCCGTGGTAATAATCCAAAAAGCGCCGACCAGGATGGCCACCCCAGCCAAAACGAAAAAAGCCAATTCGAGCTTTGTATTCATGTGTTTTCAATATATACTATTTTTATGGTGAAATCAATTTACCTAGACTATGCCGCTTCTAGAGAACCCAACCCTAGTTCCATTCATGAGCTCGGGGTCGCGGCCAAAAAGAAACTGGAGAAGACCCGCGGGGATGTGGCGAGCGTTTTGAATGCCCGTCCGGAAGAAATAATTTTTACCAGCGGGGGAACCGAAAGCAATAACCTAGCGATTCAGGGAATTGTCTATACGGCTGGAGAGCTTGGAGTTAAAAATTTTACTTCTGTGCCGCATATCGTTACTACCAACATCGAGCACCCTTCAGTATTGGAAACCTGCAGGCTGCTCGAAAGGCGAGGACTTGCGGAAGTTTCCATTGTGCCCGTAGAAGAGAACGGCATCGTTGACCCTAAGAAAATAAGAAAAAAAATCAAAAAAAATACCGTGCTCGTATCCGTCATGTATACCAACAATGAAATAGGCACTATCCAGCCGATAAGAGAGATTGCAAAAGAAATAAGACATTACAAGAAAACCATAACCTATAAGCTAGAACCTAGAACCTATCCCATCTTTCATACTGACGCCGTGCAGGCGGTCAATTATCTGGATTTGAATGTGGAAAAACTTGGTGTGGACCTGCTCTCGCTTTCCGGTTCCAAGATTGCCGGCGCAGGTAGAGTCGGTGTATTGTATAAAAAGAAATCAGTGCCTTTGCAAAATATTTTCGGTGGGGGAGACCAGGAACAAGGATTGCGGCCAGGCACGGAAAATTTGCCGGCGATTTTAAAATTTTCTTCTGCGCTTACCGAAACGCGAAAAATAAAAGAAAAAGAATCAAAACGCTTAATGAAGCTACGCGATTATTTTTTAGTTAAATTAGAACATTCTCATATTCTCAAGAATATTGGAATGTTGGTGAATGGAGACCATGAGAATCGTTTGCCGAACATCGTGAGCATAACTTTTCCCAAAATCCCGAGCGACTTATTGGTCATAGAACTTTCCGCGCAAGGCATAATGTGCTCATCCAAAAGCGCGTGTAAAAGCGCAAGCGGCGAGGGCTCCTACGTCATAAAAGCGCTCCGCCCCGGCGTGGATCCCGAGATAGGCGCGCTCCGTTTTTCCCTTGGCGGGGACACCGCTAAGAAAGATATTGACTACACTATTCGAATTCTTTCTAAAATTTTGACCAAGCTAAAAAAGTGGTATACTTAGGGTATGGATATCAAAGATTTGAATAAATCCCAATTGATACTGCTCGCGGTGCTTTTGTCTTTCATCACTTCCATCGCCACAGGCATTACCACCGTGACCCTGATGCAACAGGCGCCGGCGTCCGTGACCGTGCCGGTAAACCGGATAATACGCCAGACCGTGGAAAAGATTCAGCAAGTGGAGGGCAAGACCACTGTGCAGACGGTAGTGGTCAAAGAAGAAGACTTGGTAGTGGACGCTATCGCCAAAAACCGTGACGCGACCTTTGCGCTCTCCCAGGGCGAAGATTTTGCGGAGGTTCCGGCAGGCCGGGCATTTGCGGTATCGCCGGAGGGAATAATAGTCGCGGACGCGGCTTTTGCTCCGGGAGAAGGAACTTATCATGCGACCAACGCGAGCGGAAAATTCCGCGCTCATTTTATAGCGACTGAGAAAGGATTTTCCTTTCTCAAACTCGGCGCGCCGGTTAATGCCACTGACAAGCTCACTTATTCCGTGCCGGTTGCAGGGGACATAGAAAAAATGAAAGCGGGGCAGAAAATAATAGTGCTGGGCAAAAACATAGCCACTTCAATTTTTGAAGCAAATGACGTAAATATCTCCGTGACTAGCGAAAGCGCGGGAGCCTTGGTTTTAAACCTTGACGGCGAAGCCCTGGGCATAGCTCTTTCGGTTATCGGCGAGAATTTCGTTTCCATACAGGCAATCAACGAATCTTTGGCCAAAGTGGTACCGGCATCCGCAGAGTAATTTCGGAAGCAATTTTTATCCTCTTGACACGTCATGTATAATGTAACTATATGATAAATATATGCCACCATTAAACAAATTCACAACTAAAGCCAAAGAAGCGATAAAAAAGGCCCACGAGCTCGCCATAGAAAGAGGGGTTAACCACGTGTCCACCCTTCATCTTCTCGCGTCGCTGCTTTTGGCCGAAGAATCCATAGTCAATTCGATTTTGGATAAACTGGAGATTGATACCATGCTCCTGACCGATTCGGTGCTGGAACTTATCGAGCTGCCGGAAACGCGCAACACCGTTTCGCCTTCGTACCAGATATATCTCAATCCCGACCTGGCGCAGGTCATCGAGCATTCGGTCAAGCTTGCGGAATACATGAAAGACGATTTCGTGTCCACGGAACATCTATTCGTGGCTATTCTGGAGGTCGGGAGCGAGGCGCGGGAGACCCTGGCTCGTTTCCGCATTCACAAAGACCAGGTGATGAAAGTATTGGAAGAGCTCCGGAGCCAGAATATTACCGATATTTCCGAGCCGAAGAAGTTCAAGCTCATAATGAAGTACACCCGGAATCTCACCAAGCTTGCCAAAGAAGACAAGCTGGATCCGGTCATCGGCCGCGATAACGAGATAAACCGCATCATGCAGATACTTTCCCGTCGCACGAAAAATAATCCCATACTCATCGGCGAAGCCGGCACCGGCAAGACCGCCGTCGTGGAAGGGCTTGCGCAGATGATTGTCAAAGGCAATGTGCCGGAGTCACTCAAAGATAAAGAGCTCGTGTCGCTCGATTTGGGAATGCTCGTCGCCGGCACCAAATACCGCGGGGAATTCGAGGAGCGCCTCAAGGGCATAATGAAAGAAGTGGAACGCTCCGACGGAAAAGTCATCATGTTCATTGACGAGATACACACCATCGTGGGCGCCGGGGGCGCGGAAGGCACCATGGATGCTTCCAATATGCTGAAGCCCGCGCTTTCCCGCGGGGAACTGCGCGCTATCGGGGCGACCACTCTGCGCGAATACCAGAAACATATAGAAAAAGACCCCGCGCTCGCCCGGCGTTTCCAGCCGGTCTACATCGACGAGCCGGACATGGAAGATGCTATCGCCATTCTCCGCGGCCTCAAAGAACGTTACGAGCTTTTTCACGGCATACGCATAACCGACGATGCGATAGTGGCGGCGGTTAACCTGTCTTCCCGCTATATTACCAACCGGTTTCTGCCGGATAAAGCCGTGGACTTAATCGACGAAGCCTCTTCTTCTCTCAAAATAATGCTGGAAAACAAGCCGCCGGTACTCGAAGAGGCGCACCGGAAAACCATGCGGCTGGAAATCGAGAAAGAGGCGCTTAAAAAAGAGATTGCGCGCGAGGGCGAGGCGGACAAGCAGAAAGAAAAGGAGATAAAAAACCGGATAAAAGAAATAGACAAAGAAATAGGAAACCTACGGGAGAAGACCAAGGAGCTCGAACTCAAGTGGCAGAACGAAAAGACCACTGTGGCGGAAATCCGCGCTGTCAAGAAAGACCTCGAGAGCATGCGCCTGGAAGCGGAGGATGCGGAGATGCGCTCCGATCTTTCCCGCGCTGCGGAAATACGCTACGGGAAAATTCCGGCGCTCAAAAAAGAACTTGATGTCAAGCTTGCGCGGCTGAAAAAACTGCAGAAATCGCGGAGGATATTGAAAGAAGAGATAACCGCCGAAGACATAGCGGAAGTCGTCTCTCGGTGGACCGGCATTCCGCTAACCAAGATGCTCGAAGAGGAGCGGGAGAAACTGGAGAAGATGGAGGCGGAACTCACGAAACGCGTCGTGGGACAAAATGAAGCGATTAAGCGGGTATCCGATGTTATCCGCCGTTCCCGCGCGGGCATAAGCGACCCGAACCGTCCCATCGGCTCCTTCATATTTCTCGGGCCCACGGGCGTGGGCAAGACCGAGTTGACCAAAGCGCTCGGCCAGTTTATGTTCAATGATGATAGTGCCATAATCCGCGTGGACATGTCCGAATACATGGAACGCCACTCGGTCTCCAAACTTATCGGAAGCCCGCCGGGCTACGTAGGCTATGACGAAGCGGGACAATTGACCGAAGCGGTCCGCCACCGCCCGTACGCTGTGGTACTTTTCGACGAAATCGAAAAAGCCCATCCGGAAGTTTTCAACATGCTGCTCCAGGTCATTGACGAGGGACGGCTGACCGACGGCAAAGGTCGGGCGGTTAATTTCAAAAATACTATCATTATCCTCACTTCCAATATTGGTTCGCAGTTCGTGGAGAAAATGGAGTCTATCGGCTTCTCCAACAATTCCGCCGTGGAAGATTACGGCCGAATGAAAGAAAAAGTACTGGAAGCGCTCAAGGACAATTTCCGTCCGGAATTCTTAAACCGCCTGGATGAAATAATCGTCTTTGACGTCCTGTCCCCGGAAGCGATAAAAGAGATAGTCAATCTTCGGATAAAAGTGGTGATGGACCGCCTGTCCGCGAAAGGCATCGGATTTGAGATTTCGGAAGATGCACTGTCGCACCTGGCACGTGTGGGTTACGACCCGCATTACGGAGCGCGTCCCTTAAACCGCCTGATACAGACCAAGATACTGAATCCGGTGGCGTCTTTCATCATCTCAAATGGCGCGAAAAAAGGCGATACGGTATACGTATCCACCAAAGGCGACGAACTTGCCATTGAAATGAAAAAGGGCAGGACCGGCAGGATAAAAAGCACTATCGGCGTGCGCCCGAAGTCGTCCGTTTAAAAAAGAGGCATAAAAAGATGCGCGAATCGTTTTTTTGTGCTAATTTATATTTGTTTGATTGTTGCGCCGGTGATAGAGTGGTCAATTATAGCACGCTGTAAACGTGCCGCCTTCGGGCTTCGGGGGTTCGAATCCCTCCCGGCGCACACTTCGACTCGCTACGCTCGCTCAGTGTAAACCCACTCAATTGCGAGCGAGGCGAAGTACCCTGAGCGTAGCGAACCCTGAATTTATTGAAGGGTGAGCAAAGTCGAAGGGCGGTATTTATGTATTGGTATGTATATATTGCAAAAAGCAGGTTCGGTTTTTACTATACAGGTATTTCTCCCGACCCTAAAACCAGAATATTAAAACACAATATTGGGAAGGGTTCTCAGATGGCAAAAGATCAAGGGCCGTTTAAGCTGGTATATGTTTCGGATAAATTCCCGAATAAATCTGAGGCTCGAAAAAGGGAAATTCAAATAAAAAGTTGGCGCAGAGATAAAAAAGAAAAACTAATAAATAGAGAATGGGCGTAAGTTTTTTAATTTAAAGCATGGTACAATCATAATATGAATACAAGGGGAAGGTTTACGAGTTTACTTTCAGCTGATATCACAATACCAATTATTCTTATCGTAGGCTACCTAATGGGCGCCTTTGAAAGTTTTGGTGCGCTTGGTGCCTTTTTTCTTCTTGCGATTCAGATCCCTCTTCATGCTGTCATAATGATACGGGTTGGTCGTCTGTGGTACGAAATTTTAAAAACGGAAAAATTGCCGCAATTTTCAAAAGCGACGGCGATTATCAGAATTGTGTTATTTCTGATACTTTGGACAATACTGTTAGTGGCTGTGCCAATATATACTATAAAGACATACGGGTCTTATTCCGAAAGTAAGGATAGATACCTGCCCACCGTGGAACGATTGAAAGCTTTTTATGAGGAACCATCGTACATCTTGCCGCAAGTGGTTGAAAAATATCAATTTGCCCGTGTAGATTTGCGTAGCGATGTGTCCCTAGACACAATCTATCGTTGTGAGATAAATGGGCAGTATAGAAATGCGTATTGGAGCTCAGTGTCTTTTAATAAGAAGTATAATCTCCGCAACCCAAACCCAGAAACATTAGTCATTGCAGGGAAGAAAGCCGTGTTTGATGGAGATAGAGCCCTAGTAGTATACGATGGAAATGTAATCCGAAAAATAACAAGGGAAGACATTTTATGTGAAGTAACAAAAGAAAACCTTATCGAAATTGCTGAGTCGTTACGACCTGCGGAATATACAGGGGAGGATTTACCTATTTGATGATTAAGTAAAACTTGCATTATTTAAGAAAATATGTTATAATATAAATCTAGTAAAAGAAGCGATTTTTGGGGCTTTTTTATTTTATCCAATGGAAATACGCAATATAGCAATAATAGCGCACGTGGACCACGGCAAAACCACCCTGACCGATGCTTTGATGCGGCAGTCCGGCGGCTCTAAGGACGAGAATTTTACGATGGATACCGACGCCTTGGAAAAAGAACGGGGTATCACCATTTATGCCAAAAACACCTCTATCCGCTACAAGGACACCAAGATAAACATTGTGGATACGCCGGGGCACGCGGATTTCGGCTCGGAAGTAGAGCGGGTGCTTCGCGCCATCGACTCGGTGCTCCTATTGGTAGACGCCGCGGAAGGCCCTATGCCGCAGACCCGATTCGTTTTGAAAAAGTCCCTCGAGTTGGGACTCCGGCCCATAGTAGTCATCAACAAAATCGATAAACCTGCCGCGAATCCGGAGCGGGTGCACGAAGAGGTCCTTGAGCTTTTTATGGAGCTTGGCGCAAACAACAGTCAGATAGATTTTGAAACTATTTATGCTATCGGCCGTGAAGGTCGCGCATTTCGTAATATCGGAGACGAGTCGCAAGACCTGTCTCCGCTTCTGGATTTAATTTTAGAGAAAGTTCCGCCGGCTTCGGTAGACCCGGAGGGCAAAATGTCCGCGCAGGTTTTTAATCTCGGGTATGATAATTTTCTGGGGCGCCTGGCAGTGGCCCGCATCTACTCCGGAAAAGTAATGTCGGGGGCGCAGGTTTTCATAAAAGGCGAGAACGGAACGCGTAAAGGAAAAATTTCCAAACTGTTTTCCTTCGAGGGTGTGGCCCGCAAGGAGACCGACTCCGCGACCTCGGGCGACATAGTGCTCCTCGCAGGCATTCCGGATATCTACATCGGAGAAACGATTTGCGAAGACGAGAGTACGGAAGCGCTGCCTCATATAGCCATCGACGAGCCGACTCTCTCGCTCAACTTTTTGGTAAATGATTCGCCTTTTGTCGGCAAGGCCGGCAAATTTTTGACTTCCCGGCAAATCAAAGAAAGACTCGACAAAGAACTTGAGGTCAACGTGGGCCTCAAGGTGGACTTTTCTCCGGAGCAAGAAGTCAAAACAAGTGGTCCGAGTTTCTTCCGGATATACGGACGGGGAGAACTGCACATAGCCATCTTGCTCGAAAATATGCGCCGGGAGGGCTTCGAGCTTCAGGTTTCCCAGCCGGAGGTCATCATTAAGGAAATTGACGGCGTGAAATCCGAGCCCTACGAAGAACTGGTCATAGATGTGCCTATGGAGGCTTCCGGTTCGGTAATTGAGAAGATAGGCAAGCGGCGCGGAATTATGAGAAATATGTCGGAGCACCACGGCATTGCCCGGATAATATTCGAGATACCTACCCGCGGGCTTCTGGGCTACCGGAGCGAATTTATAATAGACACCAAAGGCGAGGGTATAATGTCTTCCCGGGTTTTGGGTTTTAAAGAGTATGCGGGCGATATCAAGAAACGCGAATATGGTTCTATGACTTCAATGACCAAGGGCAAAGCGGTGGCCTTTTCACTTGCTAATTTACAGGAACGTGGTATATTATACATAGGCCACGGAACGGAGGTGTACGAAGGGCAGGTGCTCGGCAATGTTTTGAAAGGAGAAGACATGTCCGTGAATCCGACCAAAGGCAAGCAATTGACCAATATGCGTGCTTCTGGCACGGACGAGGCCATAACGCTCAATCCCGTGTTTGTGCTCGACATTGAACGGGGTTTAGAAGTTATGAATGCGGATGAGTATCTGGAAATAACCCCGGACGCGGTGCGACTTCGGAAAAAATATCTGACGGAGCTGGATAGAGTCAGGGCAAAACGGTAACAAACGGATGAAAACTAAAAAATTTAAATAAATCATAATGTCAACAATAACCTTTAAACCCAAGAAAGTAACCAAAAATATAATTTCAGGCCTGCAGAACCGTTCTTCGGATGTTATCATGAACCGTTTCGGCCTGACTCAAGACGGCAAAAAGAAGACCCTGGAGGAAATAGGCAAAAAATACAACATTACCCGCGAGCGCGTGCGCCAGGTGGAGGATGCCGCTATCGCTATGATCAAGAAATCCGGCGCCTACAAGAAAGAGCAGGCGGCCTTCGAGGAGTTGAAACAATTGGTGCACAGGCTGGGCGCGATTGTCGCCGAGCACACGCTTCTGGCCCATGTCTCCAAAGACCCCGCTACCCAAAACCATATTCACTTTATGCTGGAGCTTGGGGACGCGTTCAAGAAACACCGCGAAGACGAACATTTTCACACTCGCTGGAGCGTGGATGACGAAATGACGGAAAAGATACATGATGCTCTGCGCAAACTCTACGCGGGGCTTAACGACGAGGACCTCATATCGGAGACAGAGATGATCAAAAGATTTTTCGAGCACCTGAAAGACGTGGCTGACCATTATCGCGACGACGAAATAATAAAAAGATGGCTTTCCATTTCCAAAACGGTCGCCAAGAACCCGCTGGGCGAATGGGGCCGGGCCAACTCGCCCAACATCCGCACCCGGGGCGTGAAGGACTACGCCTTTCTGGTTATGAGGCGGCACGGCTCCCCGATGCACTTCAAGGAAGTTGCGGACGCCATCGGGAAGATTTTCGGCAAGAAGATACATTATGCTACCTGTCACAATGAGCTTATCAAAGACCCCCGCTTCGTATTGGTGGGCCGGGGCATGTATGCGCTCGCGGAATGGGGCTATAAAGCCGGCATCGCGCGCGAAGTTATAGAAGAAATCCTTAAAAAGGACGGCCCTCTTTCCAAAGACGATATTGTCAAGCAGGTAATGAAGGAGAGATACTTCAAAAAGAACACAATTTTGGTCAACCTAGCCAACACTAAATTTTTTAAGAAGAACAAAAGCGGGCTATACATAACGGCATAAAAAGCCGCTAATTTCTGACTCTGCCATTTATCTTTTTTCAATTTTGTACTAAAATATAGGCATGGCCATATCCGAAGGACCATCTGAAGCCGATGTCATCGCCAAAGCGGCGATTAAGCTTTTCCCGTGGCTTATCGCCGCGCTGGTTTTTTATATTTTGTGGAGATTTAATGCCTGGAAGGGCGTATTCGCGCTCGCGGGAACCATAGCCTTAGGCTGGGTAGCCTGGAAACTCTGGGTGCATTATATACGGCAGGACTTTATTTCCGGCATTGATTACGTTTTGCTCGAAATCGTGCCGCCCCGCGACGTCGAACGGAGCCCCAAGGCCATGGAGCTTTTTATCACCAACGCCTTGTATCACTGGAGCATGAAAGGAGGCAAGGAAGAATACTGGCAGGGCGCGGTGTGGTTCTGGTTTTCTTTGGAAATCGCATCGATTGACGGACAGGTGCATTTTTATGTTCGTACGCCCACCCGTATCCGGAGTCTGATAGAGACGCAAATGTACGCGCAATTTCCGCAGGCGCAGGTGAAAGCCGTGGAGGATTACACGCTAGCGGTGGATGAAATCACTCCGGAGAGCGACTGGAACGGCTGGGGCTGCGAATTTAAACTTTTGAAACCGGAGGGGTACCCGATCACAACCTATATTGATTACGGATTGGACGAGGACCCTAAGGAAGAATACAAGATTGACCCCATTTCTCCGATCATAGAATTTTTCGGGTCGCTCCAAAAAGGGGAGCAGGCCTGGATGCAGATAGTCATTACTCCTTCCAAGAAAGTGTATCGCACCAAAGGTACGTGGTTTGGCCAACATGACTGGGTGGAAGAATCAAAGGTGGAAACGAAAGCATTACTGGCTCCATATACAAGAATTTTCGCTCCGGGCGTGGCAGGCGCTTCACCCACCAAGGGAGTATACGCACCGGTGTATTTAAACCCTACCTTGGAAAAAATGAGTAAAAAAAGAGATAAGCTTGGTTTTGAAACCGGGGTGAGAGTAATGTATGTAGCCAAAAAAGAAATATTTACTCCAGGGCGCAGAACCAATAACTCCAGGAATATTCGTCTTATTCTTCGTCAATATGAAAATCCTTCAGCCAATGGTTTTACCAGATTTAATTCCACTCAAGGCGATGCTTACGGAGGTATCATAACTATAACTACTAAAACAGTAATGATGCTAGCCAATCGCATGCTCAATCACTATCGCGAACGGCTGTTTTTCCATGAGCCGCTGCGAATCAGGATTTTCAATAAACATTATATGAAGTGGCCTCTGTCCCTAATATTTCACGCATATTTCCACTCGCAGACATTTGTGTTGAACGCGGAAGAACTCGCTACCATGTGGCACTTCCCGGGCCAGATACTCAAAGTACCGACACTCGAGCGCATCGAATCCAAAGAAGCCTCCCCGCCACCGAACTTACCGACGTAGTTTATGGAACACAAGACCATTTTTTATCTTTGCGGGGCGATTTTGTTGCTGTGTCTTTTTGCGTTTTTCCTGATTGGTCCGCCGGGACAATTTCCCGCGGGTAGTATCATTAATATAGAAGAGGGGTGGAGCGTGGGCAAAGTATCACAGGTTTTAAAGACAAATAAAATAATACGCTCGGAAGCCGCGTTCAAGTTTTTTGTTATCATTACCGGCGGCGAGAAACGTATCCGGCCCGCCTATTATACTTTCGAGAAACCAATGCCGGTATTTCAGGTATCTTATAGGGTGAGTGGCGTAAGGTCTACGCTCTCGCCGGTCGCAGTCACCATACCGGAAGGTTTCGGTAATGCCGAGGCCGCGGAGGCTTTCATGGAAAAACTGCCGAGTTTTCAAAAAGAACAATTTCTTCTCCTGGCCCGGGGCCTGGAAGGCCGGCTTTTCCCGGATACCTATTTTTTTATGAATACGGACGGAGCAGAGGAGGCGATTAAAACCATGACCGAGAATTATGAGAAAAAAATATCGCCGTTTCGGGAAAATATTGCCGCATCGGGCAGAACGGAACAGGAGATAATAACCATGGCTTCCGTCATTGAAGGCGAAGCGAACGGCAACGAAGACCGCGCCCTTATCTCCGGTATCCTGTGGAAGCGATTGGGTATAGGTATGCCGCTTCAGGCGGATGCGGCGCCGATAACCTACAAAGAGAAAGGTTTACCCAAAGCTCCGATAGGCAACCCGGGACTAGAGGCCATAGAGGCTGCGATTCATCCGGAGGCATCGCCCTACCTCTATTATCTCCATGACCCGGACGGGAATGTTCATTATGCGAAAAGTTTTGCAGAACATGTTGCCAACAAGCGGAAATATCTGAAATAAAAACCTATCCCGTTAGAAATTCTGCGCGCATGTTATAATAACTGTTAGGCAGTTTAAAATTTCTAACGGGATGACCAAACATAATTTTGCATTCATAGACATAGAAACCACTGGGCTCAATCTCCTAAAGCATGAGATTGTGGAGATTGGTTGCGTGCTAACTACGCCCGAGCTTGAGATTATCGAAGAGTTTGAGATAAAAGTGCGGCCGGAACGCTTGGAAGATGCGGATCCTGTATCGCTTAAAATCAGCCACTACAATCCGGAGAAATGGGCAAAAGCCCTGGGCCTGGCGGAAGCGGTAAAAATTTTCGCTGAGAAAGTAAAGGGCGCCATTATGGTCGGGCATAATGTGGCTTTTGATGCCGGTTTTTTGGAATGCGCTTTTTACAATGCCGGGATGAAAAATACGCTCCATTATCACCGGCTGGACACCGTGTCGGTGGCCTGGGCCAAACTTCACCGCGAGCCCGACTTGGAACATTTTTCTCTGCGCGAATTGTGCCTGCGTTTCGGTATTGAAAACGCGCGCGCGCATACCGCTCTCTCGGACGCTCACGCCGCGTACGAACTTTACAAAAAGCTAATGGAATTATAAGGTCTCTTTATGAAGAAAAAGGTTGTCTTTGTGGGATTATCCGGTGGCGTGGACAGCGCCGTGTCCGCCGCCCTGCTTAAAAAGGAGGGTTATGAAGTGGTGGGCGTTTTCATAAAAACCTGGCATCCCGATTTTATAGAATGTAACGAAGAAGAAGAACGGCGGGACGCAATGCGGGGGGTGGCATTTTTAGATATTCCATTTCTCACTTTCGACCTGGAAGCGGTGTATAAAAAAGAGGTTGCGGATTATATGATTCGTGAATACAAAGCCGGACGAACCCCAAATCCGGACGTCATGTGCAACAAAGAGGTGAAGTTTGGCGCGTTTCTCCGGAAAGCCCTGGCGATGGGGGCGGATTATGTGGCGACGGGGCATTACGCTCAAAATAAAAATTTTAGTTTAGTAAAGGGCGTTGATTCCTCCAAGGACCAGAGTTATTTTTTGTGGACATTAAAACGAGAACAAATTTCGAAGATATTATTTCCAATTGGCCGCCTGGAAAAAAGCGAAGTTCGTAAATTGGCCAAGAAATGGAAGCTTCCCGTGGCGGCGAAAAAAGACAGCCAAGGTATCTGCTTTTTGGGCCCCGTTGACCTGAAAGAATTTCTCAAACACTACATAAAAGAAAAAAAGGGTAAGGTTGTCAATACGGAGGGGAAAGAAATAGGACATCACGATGGAACAGTTTTCTATACCTTAGGAGAGCGACATGGTTTTACGATTACTGAGAAAGGGTCCAACGATGGACGATATTACGTAATGGCTAAAGACATTAAGAAAAATATTTTAGTTGTATCACAGAAGTCTCTAGAAATTTCCCACAAGTCAGACATGTGGGAACCCACATGTCTGACTTGTGGGAAGATAAATTGGATCTCTGAAATTCCAAAGCCAGATAAAAAATATACAGCGCAAATCCGTTACCATGGAGAACTTTTACTCTGCAAAGTTGTTTGTGCAACATCGGATGTTGCACAGGTGACTTTTGAAAAACCAATCATGGTCGCTCCTGGACAATCTATCGTAGTTTATGACGGTGATATTTGTTTGGGCGGGGGAGTGGTAGAATAAAAAAACAAATGGTACAATTAACCTATGCAAGAATTTTTCATTCAGAACGGTGACATTATTTTAAAACTGGTTGCGGCCATGGGCTTCGGCATGCTTATCGGGGCTGAGCGGTTGCTCATGCACAAAGAAGCGGGCATGAAGACTCACGCACTAGTAGCCATGGGCTCGGCCGTATTTATAATCATTTCGGAGATGCTTGCTCTCAAGTATTCTTCCGGAACTTTTGACCCGTCGCGCATCGCTTCGCAGATAATAGTGGGAATCGGATTTTTAGGCGCCGGTTCTATCATCTTCAAAGGCTCGCGCCTCCAGGGACTGACCACCGCCGGCGGACTCTGGGTCACTGCGGGCATCGGCATGGCCTCGGGTTTCGGGCTTTACAGCCTGGCCGCTATTACCACTATCTTGGTGCTCCTCATACTTGTAGCTATGAATATCATCGAGAAACCAATCAGAAAAATTTCCGACGGTATTGACAGCCCGGAAGTATAAACTTTTTTGACATTTAAACATATGGAGTCTTCTGTAATTAGAGCAAAATTTCTAAAATTTTTCGAAAACCGCGGGCACAAAATAATTCCGTCCGCCTCGCTCGTGCCGGAGAACGATCCCTCGGTCCTTTTTAACACCGCCGGCATGCAGCCCTTGGTGCCGTACCTTCTGGGACAGAAGCATCCGATGGGTACGCGGTTGGCGAATGTGCAGAAATGCGTGCGTACGCAGGACATAGACGAAGTGGGCGACAAGACGCACGACACTTTTTTTGAGATGTTGGGCAATTGGTCGCTCGGAGATTATTTCAAGGAAGATGCCATCAAATGGAGCTATGAGCTCCTGACATCCAAAGAGGAAGGTTTTGGTCTCGACCCGGCGCGGCTTTACATCACGGTTTTCGAGGGCGACGAGAATGCGCCCAAGGACACGGAATCTGCGGAAATCTGGCAGAAGGTAGGCATTCCCGACACCCGGATATATTTTATGCCTGCGACCAAAAACTGGTGGAGCGCGGGGGACAATGGTCCCTGTGGTCCGGATACGGAAATGTTTTACGACCTAACCCCGGAAGGTTTGGGGGATATGACAAAGGAAGAATATCTTCAAGCGGACCAAGAGCAGAAAGTGGTAGAAATTTGGAACGACGTGTTTATGGAGTACGAAAAGAAAGACGGCAAAGTAATCGGTAAACTCAAGAATAAAAATGTAGATACGGGGGCGGGGCTGGAACGCCTGTCCATGGTATTGCAGAAAAAAGACAATATTTTTGAAACTGATTTGTTTCAGGAAGTTATGGAATATATTCGTAAATACTCAACTGCCTATAATGAACGTTCTGCAAGAATAATTGCAGATCATGTTAGAACAGCAACTTTCTTACTTTTTGATGGAGTATTGATAGGCAATAAGGATAGAGGTTATATATTGCGACGACTTATTACTCGTGCTGTTTTAAATGGACACCAAATTGGTTTTGAACAACAACTTGAACAAGTTTCCAGAATTTTTGTGGAAAAATATGAGGGTATTTATTTTAATATAAGCGATAGTGCCTCATGGCATTCATCGGTTTTTTCCTTTGAAGAAGAAGAGATGAGATTCAAAAAGAATCTTGTTGAAGGAATGAAAGAATTCGAAAAGGGCACCGACCCGTTTGTGCTGGCTACTACTTATGGTTTTCCGATAGAACTGACCCTAGAATTGGCTCAGGAAAAAAACAGGACGATAGATTTGGAAAATTTTAAAAAGAAAATGGCGGAGCACCAGAAGCTTTCACAGACCGCTTCCGCCGGTATGTTTAAGGGTGGGCTTGCCAATCATAATGAAAAAACTATTCGTTTGCATACGGCGCACCATCTCCTGCTTGCAGCTTTGCAGAACGTGGTAGGGCCCCAGGTCAAGCAGCGGGGCAGCAATATTACCGAAGAGCGCCTGCGCATAGACTTTTTATGTGACCATAAACTGACGGACGAGGAAAAGAAAAAAGTTGAAGATTGGGTAAACGACAAGATAAAACGGGGGCTTGATGTCGTGCGCCGGGAGATGCCCTTTGGGGAGGCGCAAAAGATCGGGGCAGAGATGGAATTCGGCGCGAAATACGCCGACATCGTTTCGGTTTATTTCGTGGAGGACGGACAAGGCGATGTTTTCTCCAAAGAGTTCTGCGGGGGCCCTCATGTGAAAAACACCGGCGAACTCAGTATTTTCAAGATCCAGAAAGAGGAAGCGGTATCTCAGGGCATACGCCGCATCAAAGCGGTGCTTTTGTGATATACTATTTATATGCATTTTGGTTTTTCTAATAAAAAGAAAGAAGAGTTGGTGCTCTCTTTGCATATCGGGTCGGCGGCGGTGGGCGGAGCGCTGGTAAGGCTCGACAACTCCGGAATCCCCAAGCTCATATTTTCCGCCATAGAACCCATCCCAATCGAAGAAAAACTCAACACCGAAAGATTTTTTCTAAAAACAATAAAATCGCTTGAGGTGGTCGCCGGCAAGATTCACAAATCCGGGCTGGGCGCTCCGGAGCGAATTTTTTGCGTGCTGGGCTCTCCCTGGTATGCTTCGCAGACCC
>Ga0209210_1001113_pt1 | contig 23994 bp, 22 predicted proteins | sample RifGroA1_FD_183991 | JGI IMG/M metagenome (GOLD analysis project Ga0209210, IMG submission 183991) | Contaminated groundwater microbial communities from Rifle, Colorado, USA - Rifle Groundwater A1 (SPAdes) (version 2) | ecosystem: Environmental > Aquatic > Deep subsurface > Groundwater >...
CGCGGGGGCTATCCAGGCCATAAGGGAGCACGGGCCCTCTCAACAAGCGCTCGACTCTCTCGATAGAAGCGTCGGGGGGCTTTTTTCATCACGAAATCCCAATGCGTATGTAATAAGACGCATCCCCCCGGGCTTGTACGAAAGGAGAAACTCGCTCCACTCGGAAAAGCAGGTCAATGACGCTATCTTCGCCTATCTTGCCGACACTTTCGCCCAGAAGAAACCAATGAGGACCCTAGATGAGTTAATCAGGGCCGCCTCAGGCGAAGTAGAGGCCCTAAAGGCAAGGAGCGTCGAAAGCTTCACTTCCCTGTCACGAAGAGGCAAGCAGCTTAAAGAAGCTGCGGAAGTGGAGAACAAGGATTTCCCAGCATAATACGGGAGGGAAAATGCAAATCGGAAAAAGCCGTCATATGGCCGACAAGCCTTTTCCTGCGCCCGTATATGGGTCGCGGTACTGGGCTAGTTTCTACCTGAACCGGCCGATCTTCGAACTGCGGGGGAGGAAGTTTGCCATACGCCACGCGCTTGCACTAGGGGTATCCCTAACGTTGCTAGCCATCTGGCACCTTCTTCTAGCCACCCCGGCGTCCGAACTACTCGGTGGGTTATGGGCCTTCAGGATAGGGCTCATTTTGTGGGTAGTTTGTCTGGGCAGCATTTTCGTTTCTTTCCTGGTAACCCCAGACAACAAAAGGCGTTTTTTGGTCTGGTTTGGTCTTTTGCCCCCCGAGACCAGAAAAGCCCAAATCGGGGCTCCCAATGATCCTCGAATGCGGGCAGTCTCTCGGCTTGCCAGTTACTTCATCATAGGAGGGGTAGCTGCAGCCTACTTGTGGTGGGCATCCACATTCCTTCTCTATGTGTACTACGGAGAATGGGCAACCCAGCTCTACATGTACACGCCTACCCTGGTTGCGATGGTTTTTCTCGGAGCCGTCGCTGCACTAAACCTGGATAGAATGTGGATTTTCCGAAGAACTAAACTTCCTATGCTTGTGGCCCTGGCGGCCTTGTTTGTCCTACTTTTCGTCGTTTACAGGTGGGGAGTAGTCGAACTTGGCTGGCAATGGTACTTCGGGCCAAACACACAAGCCTGATCTGGCACTAGCTAATTTAACCGTGAGGAGAAGCTGGAGATATTCCCATCCAGCTTCTCCTCCAAAGGAGGCTTAATGAACGCCAGAAAGGAAGGGTTGGTCATCGAAAAAGCAAAGTCTACTGTACGTTCTAACGGAGCTAAGCCCAACCCAGTGAAGAAGATCCTTGCGGAAGCCAAATTCCGTAAGAAAATCCTTGGAAGGCGGATTCATCACGGAAGAATTCTGCTCAGAAACCGGGCAGAGAAAAAAGCCATTGACGAAATCATCCCCAGCTCAATCTTTGTCGTCACCCTGGCTATCCGCCGCGCATTTTCCGTCCTAAAATCCGCACACCGTTGGATTTCGACTGTCTACGCCAAGATCGATGCTCGGGTTACAAAGGTAAACCAAAGACTCCTTGCGTGGCAACAACACGTACTAAATGCGTCGTCCGAGCTACGCCTAAACTCTGAGGGTTTGCTACAAAGGCAACCCGTAAGATTCATAAAGAGGAATGGCGACATTGTCACCAAGGAAGGACGGATCCTCACCCTGATCGACCTTTCAGGCCTCTCACAAGCGGAAACGATCAGGGTAGTCAATGAACTCCACGAACTTGGTCCGGCTTACCCTTTCAAGCTCATCTGGGAAGGAAGGGTCTCGGGAGCCATCATAGCTGAGCACGTAAGCTGGCTTCTGCGTCAAGCCGAACAAAACAAACACAAGTATCTGGAGTTTTCGCCTCGCGCCACACTCGACTTTGACACCTTGCTGAGGTGGTATCTCGAGGTAGCTGAAGCCATAAGGCGAGGCCACCGACAAGTAAGGCCCCTCCTGGTAGTTTCCAAAAGGGCTCTAAAAGGAGACCTTAGTTTTCTGGCCGAAAGGCAGTTTGGAAGCATCGAGGTTAGCCTTTACCTTCTGGGCTTACTCGATACCTTGAGTGAGTGGGACGATCAACCCTTTAGGGAAGCCCAAGAGCAATCCCGAGAAAAGGGAATCTTACCCACGGTAACACCAGACACTCTCGACTTCTACCAGGAAGTCATCGTGGCCGAGAAAAGTTCTATCTGGCCAGACAGAGAAGGGCAAGCGGCACAAAGGAAGACTTTTCTTTCGAGTTTCAATATCTACGCGCTTCCTTCTGTCGAGAAGCTTCGAACGCTTCTTTTGCCCTATCTCGTGCATGGAGACCGTAGATTCTACATCAGCCTCTCTTCGCAAGCTGTACCTCTTGACAGTAGAGCGCGTTTTCTCAAATACGCCAAGAAGGACTTGCGAACGTTTTCGGGTGTCGACAGGGTACGCGCACAACTTCCGGCCGGTTGGAGTAGAGGCTCCAAGGACGAAAAGGCAGCTCTGCTCACAACGGCCCTGGAGTCCGTCGCCAAGGCACACTACGTGGTTGACTTCGAAAATGCGATGGACATCATCCCAAGGCTGGAAAGATCGTGCTTTCGGGTAAGTCCTCTTACGCTGGTCATAAGGACCACCACTAAGGAGGACCTACGGGAATTTCACAAGCAGGTTAAACAGGAGCTTAAAAACTCCAAGGTTTGGTTTGAAGAACCGGAGGATTGGCCAGAAAGCGAGTTCAACCTGTACAATGTCCTCCCAACCCTCGTTGAACGCGAGGTTACCCCGGAGATTCTCAATGTTCCGGCTTGGCAGGATCTTCTGAAGGACAGCCTTCACGCGCAGGCGCCGTATGTTCCTCGTGAAGGAATCATCTGCGGCGTTTTGGATGAAGACGGCAGTCCTCTCGCGTTCGACCTGACTATCCTTTCCGCCCAAGGAACCCCGAGCTCGGGAAAAACGATGACTGCGAAGGTACTAGCAGCTTTCTTCAGACTCGCAGACCCCGTACGTCGTGTAATTGTCTTCGACAATACAGTCGCAGCCCAAAGGGTTGGACAAGACAACCGTCCGGTTATCGACGAAGCCCAACATCAAGGTTGGGTCCAATGGGCGGAGCTGACGGGCGGCAAGGTCATCTACTCAGCCCTATACGAAACCCCCCAGGAGTTAGTCAAAGCACTCGAGGCCGTGGAGGATGAACGTTTCATCGTGTACTACCCTGAACGTGCCAAGAAACAACATGACTTGGCTGCCCTGGGCTGGGTCCTTAACGCCATGCGCAGATTTAGTAAATCCGGGGAGTTCGGGGAGTTCGACCTTCAGCAGATGGTCGTCTTCGACGATATTCTGCCTTGGGACTCGGATATCAACACGCCAGACAATCCGGGCATGCGCATGGAGACTCTGAGCAAAGATGTACTTACCCAATGCATCTCGACGGGGTCTATGGTGATCCTAACGCTTCAAACCGCGAGGGCGGTTCAACTCAGTAATCCGTCCTCGCACGACGTGATTACCACAGACGTCCGGGCCTGGTTAAACTTCGTTACACCCGGCCACGGAGACGTAGCCGGCTCTATCGGCATGCGGCCATACACGCGCGAAGGAGAAGCCTTGATAGACAAAACCAGCGCCTATATGGCAGCACTGGCACCGCTGGGATCGGGAAGCACTCGGGACCCCGGTAGGTGCGTAGTCACGTTTCACAACATCGACGCCAAGTTCGCAAGAATCTTGGTCCATCCGGAAATGCTTCCGATCCTATCACGAAAAGCCGTGAAGTAATCGAAGGCAAGGTTCGAACAAAAGGAGCAGCCGCGAATGTCTGCTAAAAGCCCTCGCAAAGGGAGCAGCAGACTTCGTCGGCTGCTCCGAGATCTTATCCTTCTTCTTCTGGGTCTTAGCTTCATCCTTTGGGGAATCCCCCAGATGGATGCTTACTGGCAAAAAGGCGGAGAACACTTGGCCGATGCGGCAGAGGCAACTCTGGCGTATTACCAAATTCCGGCCTTCGGACCAGACCACGTACACCTTTCCTTAGGGCTTTTGGCCCTTGCCCAGCAAGAGGGGATCTCTGAGTACGACCTGCAGGCGATAATCGCCGCCGCAGCTAGCCTAACAGAGCGGGGGCCGTACGAAGTATGGCTCAATAACACATACATGCTCTCCTCTGTTTTACTGGGAATTGCTCGGGAGGAAAGCGGCTACTGTAGTTCTCTTGGGGAAGGTGTTGCCATAGATGTTCTGCAAAGTCACCTAGTCAGCTCGCCCACGAGCCAAAGCGCATTCTGGCGGCAGAACATCGAAGACTTGGAAGAAATAGCCGAAAGGCTAAGGGTCTCGGTCAACACTATCCCGGGTTCAATCGAGGAAGGGGCCATAAGCTGTTTTCGGCTGATGCCCTCTGACTGGCTGGACTACGGGGACGGCAACTACAGCAGTTCATATCAGGCTGCTCTAAACGCTGGCCGATTCCTCAAGGCCCACGGGTACGACGAAAGTCCTGAGAGAGCCATACGGGCCTTCGGCGCAGGACAAGAGTATGTAGATAGTGTCCTCGCAACGGCCTTGGTATGGCAAATCCCCGTTACCACGGCGTTAATCACCGAACCTTACAAGCCAAGTTGGTGGTCACTTCCTCTTGTCTATACAGAGTTTCTGGCATGGTATGTCGGTGATTACCAAGTAGGAGCCTTTGTCCTTGGCCCTGCTGGAGAGTGTTCCAACCCTTATCCTGGTTCCCACCCTGGCCATTACTTCTGGCTTGAACCCGTATACAACTATGCGGGTGTCCCTGTAATTGATCACCCTGGCCAGGACTACCAAAAACCGGGTGGAGGACAAGTAGTAGCCTGCTTTAACGGAGTAGTGACATACGCTCAGTTTCTTTCGCAGCACTCCCAGCTCGCGGTCAGATGGTGGATTAGCGGCAACGTGATCGTCATTCGAAGCGATTTCGAAGACGGCACTCCGGCATGCACCTTCTACGGCCATGGAGCAAATGGTACAATCGCTGTTTCTCCAGGAGATCCAGTTTCCGCTGGTCAATTCCTGATGATGGCGGGGACAACCGGTTTTTCCTCTGGCGTGCACTTACACTTCGCCGTGAAGGTGGGTGGAAGTGGTAATCACTGTGATGGAGGAACCTGGATCGACCCTAACCAGTACGTACACTAGGAGGAGGAAGATGAAGAAAAGGGCAATCATCTTGCCAACAATCTTCATCGCACTAGCTACGTTCGCCTGCATTTTTCCAGTTAGAACTGGCTCAGAGGCACAAGGGGCTGACATAGAATACGGAATCAGCATTGGCAGGACTCAGGCCGCTGCAACTGTTCTGGCAGCCCTTACGGAAACTGCACTTGCTCCGCCAGCGCAAGGAACTGCTGAACCTACTTGTTTACCGGGATACGAGGGCTGCTTGAGAGCAACCTACCAGTCAGCGTTTGACTCAGCCCTTAGGGGAAGCCCCACTCCGAGTCCTGTACCGACACCCTCAGGCCCACCGCTTTTTACAGTGGTAACCAGAGGAAGCGGCTCTTGGACTCCCAACAACCTATATAACCTGCCGGGCGTTCCAAACCAGCTAGGATATGGCACCGAGGCGGTAGAAAGAGTAGTCCAGCTTACCCACGGGGTAAGCCTTCTGGTCTACGATGCCTATCTCACCGACGCCTACTATCTCGTAATGATCACCGGCTGGATGGAGCTTAGAGATTTGGCAAGTTTGGGCCAAAGTGAGTTTGACTCGACAGACTGTGTCTGGCACGACCAAGACCACGCATCAAACCAGGCCCTTTGTCACGCCCATCTTTACGGAAACCCCGAATCATCGACTCATTCGTTAATCGGAGTTGTAGAAGCGGGGACAACCGTAAGGGTCCTTGAGGTAGACAGCCAATCCAGAATGGCAAGGGTAGCCCTACCGCCACTTTGGATTGAATCCTCACTTACAAGACCTAAGTAAGTTACCTAAAAACCCTTCTGGGTGCGCTTCTTGCAAGCTTAATCATTATTGCTTTGATTAAAAGCTTACAAGAATCATCCTTGAGGGATACGCGCGAGTTGCAGTCTTTCTAGGAAAGATCGATGTGGTGGTCAGATTCATTCTGATCATTTCGGTTTCATAAACCATACATCGTTCAATTCTAGAAAACTGCAACTCGTTAGCTCTCCCGATTAAATCGGGACTGATGAGATCTATCTCGACGCCTAGTCGAAAACAGATCGAAAGCTTAAAAACTAATAATCTGAAAGCCCTTCAAAGTGTCTTTGTACTGCCTATTGACATAGTCTTTAGTTCCCAAAATAATATAGCCACATTAGACGTTATTTACCCGGCCTCACCAATCGGGGAGTCGTAATCGAGTGGTTCACGAAAAGAACTAAAAGTCCGCACAAACGGAAAATAGAAGTGGAACCACGGCCTAAACCGTCTTCTTAAGGTAAAGAGGCGGTTTTTTTAGTAATATAGTCTTATGAAAGATCTAAATCTCGATAACATGAGGCACTCCTGCGCGCATTTATTGGCTGCTGCTGTGCTGGATTTGTGGCCTAAGGCCAAAAGAACAATTGGACCCGCAATTGAGAACGGCTTCTATTACGATTTCGACTTCGGCCCCGATAAAATCTCTGAGCAGGATCTTCCCAAAATAGAGAAGAAGATGTCCGAGATACTTGAAGGCTGGGATGGATTTGAAAGAAGGGAAGTAAGCAAAGAAGAGGCCAAGAAACTTTATGAAGATGACCCTTATAAACTTGAGCTGATCGATGAGTTTTCCAGTAAGGGCGAGCATCTTACTGTATATAAATCCGGGCAGTATGAGGATTTGTGTCGAGGAGGACATACCGACAACCCAAAACAGGATCTCAAGAACTTTAAACTACTATCCGTTGCTGGCGCCTATTGGAGAGGGGATTCTAAAAAGGCCATGCTTACGAGAATTTACGGTACATGTTTTCCCACAAAGGGTGAATTGGATAAGCACTTAGAGCAGCTTGAAAAAGCCAAAGAGAGGGACCACAGAAAAATTGGCAAGGAACTAGAACTTTTTACGATAAGCGAGGAGGTCGGCCAAGGGCTTGTTCTTTGGCTTCCCAAGGGAACAATTGTACGGGAGGAGCTGGAGACCTGGGCCAAAAAGACTGAAAAAGAATGGGGGTATGTAAGGGTGGCAACTCCTCATATTACCAAATCCGGTCTTTACTACACCTCGGGACACCTTCCTTATTATAAGAATGATATGTACCCTCCCATGAAGGTAAGCGATACCGAAGAATACTACCTTAAACCCATGAACTGTCCCCACCACCACATGGTTTATGCTTCAAGCTTAAGAAGCTATAAAGAACTTCCCCTAAGGCTTGCCGAGTACGGAACCGTTTATAGATATGAGGCCTCCGGAGAGCTATTCGGCATGATGCGGGTAAGGGGTATTGCCCAGAACGACGCACATATTTATTGTACCGAGGACCAGGCAGTTGAAGAATTCGTACAGGTAATGAAACTCCACGAGTATTATTACAAGTCTTTGGGTATCAGCGATTATCACCTCGAGCTTGCCTTAAGAAATCCCGACAATAAAGAAAAATATCATGGAAACGAAGGAATGTGGAAGAAGGCTGAAGAGCTTATGAGAAAAGCAGTTTCAAAGATTGATATAAAAATGGTTGAGCAGGTTGGAAACGCCGCATTCTACGGACCCAAAATCGACTTTATTATCCACTCCTCAATAGGCCGTGAATTCGGAATCTCAACCAACCAGATAGACCTTTATATGGGTGAAAGATTTGGACTTAAATATATTGACAAAGGTGGAAAAGAGAAGACTCCAGTTATTATCCACCGAGCGCCACTCGGCTCCCACGAGCGTTTCGTAGGGTTTCTCATAGAACACTGGGGTGGTTCCTTTCCCGTCTGGCTTTCCCCCGTACAAGTTACAATCCTTCCGGTAACTGAAAAGAATTCTTCTTATGCAAAAAAGGTTTCTTCGGTCCTATCCGAAAAAGACATAAGGGTAGAGGTAGATGAGGCTAACGATACACTACCCGCAAAAATAAGGCGTGCCCAACTTGCAAAGACCCCTTATATGCTTGTAGTAGGGGATAAGGAGGAAAATTCACAAAGCCTGGCACTACGTCTAAGAACCGGGGAAGATTTAGGACAAATGACTATTGATAAATTTGTAAGAAGGGTTGAAGATAAAATCAAAGGCAAGAAACTGGATTTGTAAACCCCAAAAGTTAATGTTAAAATTGTCCCAAACTTAAGTTGAGAAGCGGAAGTATTTCTTGGCGTATAAACGACCAAATCAGGGCAGAAAAACTAAGAGTAATCGGCCCTGACGGTAAACAGATTGGGGTTTTAACAAAATCCGAAGCGCTTAAAAGGAGTAAAAAGGAAGGCGTAGACCTTATTGAAATTGCCCCGCAAGCCACTCCTCCAGTCGCCAAAATAATTAACTTTGGCAAGTTCCGTTACCAGGAAGAGAAGAAAAGGAGGCTTGAGGCCAAAAGGGCAAAAAGTGCGGAACTTAAAGAAATTCGTTTCACGCCGTTTATAGCCGAGAACGATTACAACGTAAGGCTTGGAAGGATTAAGGAGTTTCTCGAAGAGAAGAATAAAGTAAAGGTCGTAGTAGTTTTCAAAGGCCGACAGCTTGGAAGTAAACAGTTCGGATACTCACTTATTAAGAGAGTTGTAGGAGAGTTCGGAAACGGTATTGCGATAGATATGGAGCCTAAGTTTATCGGAAGACATTTAATAACGATAATTTCGCCAGTCAATAAACCGAAAATAAGCGATGCCAAAAGTAAAGACTAGAAAATCCATAACCAACAGGTTTAAGGTAACCGGCAGGGGCAAACTTGTAAGGCGCAGGGCCTTTAAAAGACACCTTAATGTGTCCAAGTCTTCCAAAAGACTAAGAAGCCTGGGTAGACCCAAGACCTTGAAAGGTTATTATGCAAAAAAACTTACTAAAGCCCTTGGGATAAAAAAGAAGAAATAACATGGCAAGGGTAAAATCAACAGCTTCAAGAAAACACCGAGATTATCTTAAGAGGGCTAGAGGCTTTGGTCAGTCCAGAAGGGTAAGAATCCAGGCCGCCAAAGAGGCGCTTCTTCACGCGGGTCAATATGCCTATGCTGGTCGAAGGCTTAGGAAAAGAGACTTCAGAAGCCTTTGGATAACAAGGCTTGGAGCCGCATCCAGACAAAACGGCATTTCCTATAATCAACTTATCTCAGGACTTAAAAAGCATAAAATTGAGATAAATAGAAAAATCCTTTCAGATATTGCCGCAACCGATCCTGAAACTTTTTCCAAAATAATTTCAGAATTAAAATGAATGCGTTTCTCTTCACCAGCTTTTTCGGGTAATATTTAAGCTGGTGGAGTACATTTAGAAAATTAAAGCTCTCCACCGGAGGGCTTTTTTAGTTTTCGACAACTTAACATATCTATATGACAACCGAGGAGATAATCAATACCAAAAACGAGGCAATTGCCCAGATATTAAAAGCGCGAAGTACCTCAGAGGTTGAGGAGCTTAGAATAGTATATCTAGGCAGAAACGGAAAACTCACACAACTTATTAAAAGACTCAAAGAGCTGCCTTCTGACAAAAGAAAACAAGTCGGTATTCTTATTAATGAAGCCAAAATTAATTTAACAGGCCTTCTTTCCTCGCAAAAAAATCGACTTTCCGAAACTGTCAAGCAGTGGTTCGACCCGACAATCCCCGGAAAAAAACCCAAGCCAGGACATCTTCACCTTATAACCCAAGCTATTTCTGAAATATCACGGACCTTTGAACAAATTGGCTTTTCCCGCGTGCGCTATCCGGAGGTTGAGTGGGACTGGTTTGCGTTTGGGGGACTTAATATGCCCAAAGACCACCCGGCGCGGGACGAGTGGGAAACGTTTTTTGTGGAAGGACCAAATCATCCAAAGTTCGGTCAAATGGTATTAACTCCACACACTTCTTCCGGGCAGCTTAGAGAAATGCAGCGGGTAAAAACACCTCCAATAAGGATGATAAATATTGCCAAGTGTTATAGAAGACAAATCGACGCCTCACATATTCCCATGTTTCACCAATTTGAAGGATTGGTAATCGATAAGGAAATTTCCATAGTTTACCTCAAAGGAACCCTCGACTTTTTTGCCAAAAACTTTTTCGGAGACAAAAGGAAAACGCGTCTGCGCCCGTTTCATTTCCAATTTACCGAGCCTTCTTTCGAAGTCGATATAACCTGCGGGGTATGTAACGGATCGGGCTGCAAGCTTTGTAAGGGAGGCTGGCTTGAGTTGGGGGGAGCCGGAATGGTCCACCCGACGGTCCTTAAAAATGGAGGCTTAAACCCGGACATTTATTCTGGATTTGCCTTCGGTTGGGGCGTGGAGCGTACATACATGATGAAGTCCGGCCTTTCAATTCCGGATATACGCTTGCTTTATAGTTCAGACCTTAGGTTTCTTAAACAATTCTAATAATGAACATACTTATTCCCGATGAGTGGCTAAGACTGTTTTTGAAAACATCTGCATCTCAAAAACAAATAGCCGATAGCCTCACGCTTTGTGGGCCTTCGGTGGAAAAGATGCAAAATTCGGTTTATTCGATTGAAATAACCACCAATAGGGTAGACTTGGCCTCCGTCTTGGGGATCGCAAGGGAGGCTCATGCAATTCTTCCCCAATTAGGGTTTAAAGCAACACTTCAACCGCTTAAACACTCCCCACTACATCTTAAAAGCACTGTTGGCTATCTTAAAGCTAGCGTTGATCCCGTCCTTTGCCTACGATTTACGGCAGTTTTAATAAAAAAAGTAAAAATTGATCCTTCTCCTGATTGGATGAAAAAGAGACTTCAGGCAGTAGGGGTACGGCCATTAAATAACGTTATCGACATTTCAAACTATATAATGCACGAGCTGGGCCAACCCGTCCATACCTTCGATTATGACAAAATAAAAGGCGCTAAAATGGCCCTTAGGGCTTCCAAAAAAGGGGAGAGGCTTACAACTCTTGACGGAAAAACACACTCGCTCCCCGGCGGAGATATCGTAATAGAGGACGGGGAAGGGCGGCTTATTGACCTTGCCGGGATAATGGGAGGAGAAAATAGTGCGGTTGATGATAAAACCAAAAATGTACTTTTATTTATTCAGACCTATGACCCTGCCAGTATTAGAAAAACCTCCATGTCTCTAGCTCACAGAACAGAAGCAGCGGAGCTTTTTGAAAAAGGGTTAGACACAGAACTTGTAATTCTAGGCATAGCCCGTGGTATTGAACTATTCTCCAGGCTTACAAACGGAACCCCCGAAAAAGAAATTCTGGATATCTACCCCAAGCCTTTCTCGGAAAAGCTCGTTTCTGCCCAATTTGAACTTATCGAAAAACGCCTGGGCATAACTATTACTAAAGGAGAAATAGCAACTATCCTCAAGGCTCTTGGATTCGAACCTCGATGGAAAGGAAATAATTTAGAGATTAAGATCCCTTCTTATAGGGAGAGGGATATTTCAATACCCGAAGATATTGTTGAAGAGATTGCCAGGATACACGGGTACCATAAGTTTCCAAGTAAGCTCATGGAGGGGGGGCTACCTACTCCTCCGAAAAATATGCCTTTTACCTTCGAGGGCAAAATTAAGGACCTGCTTTGCGCTTGGGGCGGCATAGAGGTATACACGTTAAGTCTTGTTGGCGAAGATTCGGTGGGCAATAAGCAAGCTCTTAAGCTTAAAAATCCCTTGGGCCCCGAGTCAGAGTATCTAAGAATTTCCCTGATGCCTTCTTTAACCTCCGCTGTTAATCAGAACAAGGGAAATGATGACTCCTTCCACTTATTCGAGATGGCGAATGTCTACCCTCCAAGAGGAACAATCAGTTCTCCCCAACTTCCCGAAGAAAAAATGGTTGCCGCAGGAATATTTTACAAAACTGACTTTAGGAAGGCTAAGGGTATAATTGAGGCTCTATTGGACAAATTAAATGTCCCGACAGAATTTTTCCCAGACGAGAAGGAGGGCTATTCCCCTTCAAAATACCTAGTCATAAAATCTGGAGGGAAAAAGGTAGGGGAAATGGGAATTCTTGAGAATAAAAATTTAATCTACTGGGAGTTTGATCTTAAGCTACTTAAAGCCCAAAGCCTGCCCACAAAAAAGTTTATGCCTATACCAAAATTCCCTCCCCAGATCGAAGATATTACGCTGGTTCTTCCGGAACGAACCCGAGTAGGTGAGGTTCTTGCAACGATAAAAAAGTCTGACCAACTTATTTCAAATGTAGCGCTTACTGATATTTTCAAAAACGCCTTTACATTTCGAATCCACTACCAGGACCCTACTAAAACTTTAACCGACGCCGAAATTACCCAGATACGAAAAAGAATTCTAGTTAAGCTTCAGGGGGCCTTTGGGGCTAACCTCAAAAGTTAATTGACGCTTGCTTTATTTGCCTTAAGCATAAGCTCCTGCCAATAGGAGCGTTTCGAAATGTACTCCCTAATAACCGGGTGTTCGTTGTGGGTAGCGTAAAGTTTCGAAATTGCAGCATCTAAAGCCTGATCAAATAGGCAACGCTCATATATGTCGTTACCGCTAGGCTCAAAAAGTTCGTTTCTCTCATCTTCCGATAGCGGTACCAACGCTTCCCTAAGCACTTTTGTTAATGCTTCCCTCCTCGTTCGATATTCGGGTGAAGGCGGAGCGTTACGGAATGGATACGAATCCTTAATAAACACCTCCCATGCCTCAACTGACCTCCTAACAAATCTGCATTGAGATTCTGTTAGGTTCGTTCCAAAATTTTCGGGCAGTTTATCTGATATTTGAACACTATCTGAACACCTTTCTGACATCTATCCACATTATATAATACGACGTCAAAAATTCCGTAATTTTATGGAGTTGGAGTGGGGGTAGGAGAGGAAGAATAATCCCAAGCGACATTTACTCCAATTGTGATAGTCCTGTCAGATTCCTTGCCGCTTGAATCTTTGGCCTTTGCCCGTAATGTATGTACCCCGTCAGCCAAAGACGCGTCATACTCAAAAGGTGGCCCCGTAAAGGTTCTGACTTTTGTTCCGTCGATTTCAAGCTCAACCTGGCTTATATCAGTTGTGGAGTCGGCCCTTATTTTTATTTTGAAATTGGTAGGTAGATTTGAGGTACGGTCTGTCGGACTCTCAAATTCCACGCTAATCGGGTTTGACGAGTCGCAATAGTCAACCGGCGGGTGGTACCTGGAATCAGACTGGGAGGATAGCCACGATAGTATTCCTTCCTGCCAGCGGTTTGGCTCTCCGGGGCTAGCTGTAGGATCCTCTTCTTTAAAGACAAAGAACTCTTTTTCTTCGTAGTTTCCGGATGCAATGTCCGAAGGGGTCGCCAGCTTTCCGTCTGACTTACAAACTTTTAGCTTTGTATGAATCGGGTCTTCACCAGGCTCCGTTCCTTTAATAAAGTATTCGGTTCTTGAAGAGTATCCGTCGTGGGCGCGATATCCGGAAACGCTGTCAACCGAAGCCGTAACAATTCCCGAAGGAATAGTGAACTTGACATCTGGCTTGCCCGTCAAGGCCTCCATAATCATTCTTCTCCAAATAGGGGAGGCTCCGGTTACCCCGGATGCTACCTGAAGCATCTCCGAGTTGTCGTTATTTCCTACCCAAACCCCAGTTAGTCCCTGGGAATTCCCCCCAATGGTCCAGTTGTCACGCCTGTCGTTTGTTGTTCCAGTTTTGACTGCAACCGTCCTACCCGGAATGTTTAGCTGAGAATTGACACCGAATACTTCACTCCTGGCTCCGTTGTCCGAAAGGATACTTGCAATAATAAATGCCTGCTCTTCACTAAGAACCCTTTTTCCTTTCTTGGGCTGGGTCTGCTCAAGCACTTTTCCGTTAGAATCTTCTACCTTTAGAACAGAAATGGGTTCAACCTTAAAGCCTCCGTTCATAAAAGCGGCGTAGGCTCCTGTAAGCTCCAGAAGCCTAATGTCTCCGCCTCCCAAGGTCAAGGAAAGTCCAACACGGTTTAGAGTCTCTTGGCTAGGCTCAAGTGTGGTAAGACCCAGGTCGTAGGCAGTTTCCAAAACATCTTTTATGCCAACTCTTGCCAACACCTTAACAGCCGGTATATTTATTGAGTTTCCCAAAGCATAGCGCAGCTGTATTGGGCCCCTAAACTTTCCGTCGTAATTGACAGGTTTATACTCAGGCTGGCCTATTCCTCCGGGAAACGTAGTGGCAACGTCCATAATCAGGGTAGAGGCTGTGTAGCCTTCTTTAAGTGCAGTTACGTAGGTAACGGGTTTAATTGCACTTCCCGGCTGCCTTAGGGAAGTTGTGACATTTACCTGGCCGTCATAGTCCGGGTCGTTAAAGTTTTTAGACCCAACCATTGCCAAAATTTCTCCGGTTTCAGGATTAAGAACAACCGAAGCTCCATTCGTGATGTGCAGTTTTTCTACCTTGGCGATTTCTTCGGATACAATCGCCTGGGCTTTCTCCTGAAGTTCAAGATCAAGTGTAGTTGTAACCTTTAGCCCTCCTTGTTCAACAACATTTGTCCCGTATCTTTCCTCTAATATCTTTTCAACGTATTGAACAAAATGTGGCGCTTTAAAGCTTGCCCCCCTTTCCTGAAAGGAGACATTCTTAAGCGCTTCTCCCGCCGCTTCCTCCTGATCTTTTGTGATATAACCATCCTCACGCATTCTTCTTAAAACCTCCTGAGTTCGTCCTATATAGGCATCGGGAGTAGACGAATAAGGGGAATAGGTTGACGGACGCTGCGGAAGACCTGCCAAAACGGCAGACTCAATAAGGGTTAGTTCTGAAACCTTCTTTCCGAAATAGGTTTCTGAAGCAGACGCAACTCCCCAAGCAGTTCCTCCATAAGGCGCTTCGTTAAGATACATTTGCAAAATTTCGTCTTTGGAGTACTTCCTCTCAAGCTGTACGGCTAAAATAAATTCCCTTATTTTCCTGAAAACACTTCTCTCCGGGCTAAGAAGTACGTTTTTTACTAGCTGTTGGGTAAGGGTTGATCCTCCCTGGGCATAACCCCGTGTAAATACCCTTGAAACGCCTCTTAGCATTCCCAAAGGGTCAAAGCCCTGGTGTTTATAGAAGTTTTTGTCCTCGATGGCTATGGTTGCCTGTCTTAAATAAAGTGGTACCTCCTCCAATAAGACGGGTGTTCTTCTTTCGTCCTCAAAAATGTCGTATAAGACCTTTCCGTTTCTGTCCAATATCTTTGTGGAGAATCCTTCGCGTCTTACTACTTTATCCGGAGATGGAAGATTAAATGCAAAAAGGGGAAATATCACGAAGGATGCCAAAAAAAGTACTATTACTCCTATAAAAGACAGTTTGGCTAGCTTTACAAGTTTTTTACTCCTTTCGTAGCTTTTCCCAAAGCTTCCCTGCCTTCTTCGTTTTCGAAGTTTATCCTTCCACATTCTTCTTGTCATTGTAGCAAACTACGCATAAAATAGGTATAAATGGACATCGACGAAGTTTTAACCAGGGAGGTAGTAAATATTATCCCCGATAAAGAAGAACTCAAAAAACTTTTACTTTCAGATAAAAAGCTCAATGTTTACCTGGGAATCGACCCAACCGCTACTAAAATTCATATCGGGAACGCAGTTCCTCTAAGAAAACTCCAGAAATTCGTCGAAATGGGTCATAATGTAACTTTCTTAATTGGTGATTTTACCGCCTTAATTGGGGATACCTCGGATAAAGAGGGCGAGAGGCCAATATTAACATCTGAAGAAATTACCCAAAACTTCCAGACTTACAAAAAACAGGCTAAAAAGTTTCTTGACTTCTCAAAAGCTAAAGTAAGGTTTAATAGTGAATGGCTCAAAAAGCTGGATTTTACCGAAATAGTCAAACTCTGCCAGCAATTTACTCTAGGGGATTTCATATCAAGGGAGCTTATTAAAAAAAGGCTTGAGGCAGGAAAAAAAGTTAGGTTTGATGAAACTTTATATCCGGTTATGCAGGGATATGACAGTTACTTCATGAATACTGACCTCCAAATTGGAAGTGCCGACCAAACATTTAATATGCAGGCGGGCCGGGTTCTGCAAAAAAAACTTAGGCATAAGGAAACTTTCGTCTTAGTTACAGGATATATTATGGGAACTGACGGAAAGAAGATGAGCAAATCCATGGGAAATGCTATTTGGCTGGAAGATACTCCTGATGATATATATGGCAAAGTAATGTCTTTAGAAGACAGTTTAATTCCCCAGTACTTAGAGCTTGCGACCAACCTCCCAATTGTTGCCGTTCAAGAAAAAGTAAAACAATTAAGCGGAGGGGGAAATCCGATTACCATTAAAAAGGAGTTGGCATTCCAGATAGTCTCAGAACTTCATGGGAAACCCGCCGCAAAAGAGGCTCAAGAAAACTTCGAAAAAACCTTTCAAGAAAGAAGGCCTGAATATAATTTGAAAATCCCTTTACGGGAAACTTTTGCAGGAACCGTTTCTCCTTTTGTTTCCAATCCTTCCGTTTCCGCAGCAAAACGGCTTATCAAACAAGGTGGGGTGGACGTTAATGATAAGTCTGTCACCGACGTAACGTACCAACCTAAAATAGGTGACCAGTTAAGAATCGGTTCTCAAACTTTTGGCACGGTTGTAGAAGAAAAATAGAATGCTTCTTACCAATAAACAAAGAAAGTTCTTCGTCTTTTTGGTAATAATTGCGAGTCTGGCTTTAATTCTCACTTCAATAATTCCCTTCCTCGGTGCGTTCTGACTTGTAGTAATATAGTGGTGTTATGAAGCTCTCTTCGCCAGTAACGGCACTTCCCAACGTTGGACCTGCATCTGCAGGAAAACTTGAAAGGCTTGAGATTTTTACTCTGGAGGACCTACTTCTGCACGTTCCTTTTAGATACTTGGACCTTAGAAATACTAAAGCAATTTATGCAATTGCCCCTGATGAGCTTGTTAGCGTATCCGGAGAAATTACCTCCATAAAAAACATCTACACAAAATGGGGTAAAAAAATACAGCTTGCCAAAGTTCAAGACTCTACCGGCTCGATCGACGTTGTCTGGTTCAATCAACCTTACCTTATAAAGACGATGGCCGAAGGAGATAAGGTTTTTTTGGCTGGTAAAGTAGGGTGGTTTTCCAGAAAACCAGCTTTGGTTTCGCCTGAATACGAAATTGCCAAGGGAGGGCCGAGTATCCATACGGGAAGGCTCATTCCCGTTTATCACGAAACTTCAGGAATTTCCTCAAAGTGGCTGCGTTCCAAAGTAGCCTCCGTCTTTCCCTTATTAAAGAGTGAGTTTAAGGAGTTCCTTCCTCAAAAACTTATTTCCTCATATAACCTACTGGGGCTAGCAGAATCAATCAAGGCAGTACACTTTCCCAAATCCCAAGACGAAGCCGAGAGGGGCAGAAAACGCCTTTCTTTTAACGAGCTTTTGTTTTTACAGCTTGCAAGCCTTTATAGAAAAGAGCAGTGGCTCAAAAATGAGGTTGCATATTCTCTTAGGATCTATCAAAAGGAACTTAATACTTTCGTTTCTTCATTACCTTTTTCTCTAACATCCTCACAGGAGGTTTCCTCAAAAGAAATCCTTTTCGACCTGACAAAATCCTCTCCTATGAACAGAATTCTGGAAGGGGACGTAGGAAGCGGTAAAACCGTTGTTTCCGCAATTGCCAGCTTTGTGGCTTTCTCAAACGGTTATCAGTCCGTGGTAATGGCGCCAACCCAAATACTGGCTCAGCAGCACTATCAAACCCTCAATGCACTTTTTTCTCCCTTTAAGGTAAGGGTAACCCTGGTTACCTCAGAGGGTGTAACAAAAGAAATAGGTAAAACCGACATTTTTGTAGGAACCCACGCTTTAATCCATAAGAAGGTGGATTTTGACAAGGTGGCCTTGGTAGTAATAGACGAGCAACACCGCTTTGGAGTTGAGCAAAGAGCCCATCTGATAAGAAGCGTTGGTAAAAGAAAGCTTTCTCCCCATGTACTTACCATGACTGCAACTCCCATCCCCAGAACCATTGCCTTAACGCTCTACGGAGACCTTGATCTTTCCACCCTAAGAGAGCTTCCTTTGGGTCGGAAAAAAATAACCACCTGGATAGTCCCTCCCCTAAAAAGAGAAGGAGCATACGCCTGGATACAGGAAAATATTCTTAAAAAGAGGGTGCAGGCATTTGTGATTTGCCCTTTAATTGAGGAGTCAATCCAGGAATCCATGGCCCAGGTCAAGGCGGCAACCAAGGAGTTCGAAAACATAAAAACACTTATGCCCAAGCTTAGAACTGGTCTTATCCATGGCAAAATGTCCCTTAAAGACAAGAACTTGGCAATTGAACACTTTACAGAAGGCAAAACCCAGGTTTTGGTTGCAACCCCCGTTGTAGAGGTCGGTATAGATATTCCCAATGCAACCATAATGGTAATCGAGGGAGCGGAGCGTTTTGGTCTTGCACAGCTGCATCAACTAAGGGGTAGGGTAGGAAGGAGCGACAAAAAATCTTATTGTTTGATTTTTAGCGAAGGCCAAGGGAAGAAGGTATCAACACGCCTTAATGCCCTTACCAAATCGCTGTCCGGATTTGAACTTGCCGAGCTAGATCTAAAACTTCGCGGTCCAGGTGAAATCTTCGGGGTGAGACAAAGTGGTTTTCTCGATTTAAAAATAGCTTCCTGGCAAGATACTGACCTGATTAAAAAGACAAAAGATGTTGCCTTAGCTATCTCCAAAAATTCAGGAGACTATCCAGAACTTCGAATAATGTTGAAGGACAAGGGAATCTCCCCGAATTAATCTGGCTGTTGCCAAACCACGCTCGCATAGTTTAAAATTGTGCGTATCGTAAAATTTCCTAAATATGCCACCACTTCCCAAGAAAAAGATGACAAAAGCAAGAAGTGCCAGTCGCAGCAAGGCTTTGGCCTCAGCCCTTGCTGGGCTTTCGCCTTGCCCCTCTTGCAAAAGACTAAGACCAATGCACGCAGCTTGTCCTTTTTGTGGTTTCTATAAATCTTAAAACTCCTTAATGAAAACCGCCCACGATCCTAGACACCAGAAAAGACGCGAGACTGTAAAGCTTCTTTTTGCCCAAAGTTTCACCAAACAGCCGACTCTAAACGACGTTGCCACAAAGATTATTCGCAACCTTTCTTCAATAGACGCCCAAATTAAGTCCTCGGCAACCGAGTGGCCTATTGATAAACTCAATAAAATCGACCTTGCCATTTTACGGCTTGCCATATATAGCCAAAGAATTCGGAGCGGATTCTTCTGCTTCATTTGTAAACGGGGTCCTGGGAACTATTTACAAAAATACCGAAGGAAAAGTATCCTAAAATATGCAGGAGCCAAATCACGAAGAGCTAACCGTCAAAATTAAAAGGCTTCTTGCGGAGTCTTTGGGAGTGGAGTCGGAAGATATTTCCGACGACGATTCATTTAGCGACGACCTACATATGTCACCGGCTCAGCTTACGGATTTTATTGAACTTCTTTCTGGACAAGGATTGGAAACGGCAAGAATAGAAATTACTGAATTGGAAACTCTGCAAGACCTTATTGAGACACTTTCTTCTCATCAGGAGATAAGCTAACCCATGGGCATTTTAGAGCTTACCAAAACTTTTAAGAATAAAGAACTTCTTGATTGTGCACTTACCCATAAGTCTTGGGTAAACGAGCACCCGGGAGTTCGCTCCTCCAACGAAAGACTGGAGTTTTTGGGAGACGCCATTTTGGAATTTCTGGTATCTAAAAAGATATATGAGCAGTTTTCTGATAAGGAAGAGGGCTACCTTACGGCACTTCGTGCAAACCTGGTCAATACCCAAAACCTTTTCGAAGTAGCCAGTTCTCTAAATGTAGGGGAGTCGCTTTTTCTTTCAAAGGGTGAGGAAGACGGTGGCGGCAGGCAAAACCCTTCGCTTCTTGCTGATACCTTTGAGGCCATAATAGGGGCTTTATATATCGATTCTGGACTTGATGCTGTTACCAAGTTTCTGGAAAAAAATCTTTTTGTACAAATCCCCGAAAAAGCCTCCCAGCCACTTAAAGATGCTAAAAGTAGACTTCAAGAGCTAGTCCAGGCCAAGTCTGATGGCTCCCCCAAGTACGTAGTTGCGCAAGAGGCTGGTCCTGATCACGACAAAAGGTTTGTAATTGAGGTATTGGTGGGAGGCAAGCCCATAGGCAGGGGAGTGGGCAAAAGTAAGGCCGAAGCAGAGCAAGAGGCAGCCCAAAAAGCCCTGGAGAGCTTGTAGAGGGCTTAAAAAGAAAGTAAAATACCTTCTTATGATAAAAATAAGACTAAATAGGGGCGGTGTTCGCAGAAAACCCGTTTACCGAATAGTGGTTGTGGAAGACTCCAATAAAAAGGGGGGCAAGGCGCTGGAGGTATTGGGTTTTTGGCATCCGGCAAAGGGAACCAAAAACGTCAAAAAAGATAGACTTAACTACTGGATTTCAAAAGGAGCAATTGTATCTAAGGCGCTTGGTGAAATTTTGTCAAAATGAAACAGCTTATTGAATATTTGGTTAAAGGAATTGTTGGCACGGAAGATTTTGAAATAGAAGAGACAGAAGCCGATGGAAGGGTGGAATTTATTATCCATGCAAACCCAGATTACGTTGGCAAAATTATCGGCAAAGGTGGAAAAACCATTAAAGCGATACGTAACCTTCTTAAGGTAAGGGCAACTTTAGAGAAAAAAGCGGTTGGCCTTTCTGTTATAGAAAAGGTCTAAAAGTTAAAAAGGTCTGTCCTTTCGTAAGGTTCCCCGGGTACAAATTCTACTTGGCTGAATGTTGGTTGGGAATAGCTAGCAAAGCTACCCAGAAGCTTCTTTTCCTCATCGGTAAGATCCTGAATTGCAGAGGTGATGGGGGGAAGACTCGTGGGAAAGGGCGCAAAAAATGCAGTCAATTGAACTTCCGCCGAAACACTATCAGTCTCTCTACTTAAGGCTATCTCATCGATTATCGAAAGTGGCAAGAACAAATTAAGCGAACTTAAATAGTCGAGTGCCTTTATAAGGTCCCCCTCAAAAGCCACTTTTACCTCCAGGTTCTGTAAGGCCGATTCGGCAATCGCTTGGGTAGTTACCGAAACGTCGGTAACTACAACTTTTGCGCTTACCCCGAGAGATTTTACTTGAGAAGTAACCACGGCCGCAGGGCTTTTTTCGGGGATGGCAACCGCCGAAAGGTCCGATAAGGACTCAAAACTGCTTTGACCTTTTTGTAGTGTATCTAGTTTAGAAGTCAGGGAAGTCTCCTGTACTCTGGCATCGGCCAATTTTTTCCTCACGTCCATAATTTGCTTAAAGCCAGTATTTACAACTATTAGAGTAAGCCCAATTAAAACTGCCAAAAATACGACAGGGCCAGCAACTACCTTAAGATTTGCTCCCAGAAAACTTCTGCCAGATGTTTCGGAAAGGTTCATTTTACTTGATAAGCTCAAAGTCGGTCGAAAAACCCAATAGCGGCGTAAAACTAATACTGGTAAGGTTCACTTGTTTATAATTTCCTGATGACGCAACAGTGGCCATCATTTGGGTAAGTGCCAGGGAGTTTTGGGTCTCGAACGACACAGTAGTTACCTCTGACTTAATTTCAAATTGCTTAACAGATACTTCCTCGGAAAAGGCACTTATAAGGCTTTTAACCGCCGCAACCTCGTCAGACCCCGAAGGGCGGGCGAAAACCTCTTGGGCCAATGCCAGTCTATCCTTGATAAGTACAAGCCTCTGTTCTGTTGCCTGGAGTGCCTTGATGTTTGCCTCAAGCTGCTCTTTTCTTGCGGTTACCTCTTTTAGCTGATTAGAAAAAATAAGAAAAAGGCCGATTGACACCCCCAGGCTTAAAAGAAGAAGTATTACTCCCAACGTTGTAAGTTTTCTAATAACCCCCGAAGCCTTGACAACCGAGGCCCTAGGCGCAAGATCTGTAGGCAGAAGGTTAATACCAGCCATTTTTCACTATCCTCTCATGGCAACGCCGACCGCAATGGGATAAAGGGGTGCGAAGGGAGCAAGGGCCCTTGCCGTTTCAGGAGACATGGCGACTTTGGTAAACGGATTTCCCACAACCACTTCAAGCCCGACAATTTTGGTCAGCATTGCAACTATTTCCGGCATTCCCGCACTTCCTCCTGAAACTATTACCGAGCGGGGACTTTCTCCCTTCTCTTCGGTCTGATAGTAGTGTACTGCTTTTCTAATCTCCTCGCTTACAATTCCGAATACCGGGTCAAGTGCATTTCTTATCTTTCCTTCAAGCTGCCCCTCCGCAAGTCCATACGCCTTTTTATACTCTTCGGCTTGTGTCTCTTGTATTCCTAAGTTTTGGGCAACGGCCCTGGTGAATGCCTCACCGGCGGTAGATATCGAGCGGGAAAACGAAAGAATGCCGTTCTTGGCAATTGCAATGTCGGTTGAGCGCGCCCCGAAATCTACCAAAAGAACTGTCTGGTCAACCGGAGCCAAGGCACGGGTCAAGGCCATAAGTTCGGTCTCAACAACTACCGGGTTTAAACCCGCCATTTCAACTACCTTGACGTATTTTTCCACCAAAGCCCGTGGAGCTGCCACCAGAAGAACCAGAACCTGCGGGGGAGTGGTATTTTCCTTTCGCTCGATTATCTGGTGCTGAACGATTGCCTCGTTAACTGGAATGGGGATATATTGTTCTGCCTCCCATTTGACCGCAGATGATATTTCGGCGTCGTTTAGCGGAGGGAATTTAATGGTTCGGGTAAAAACCTGTTGCTCGGGAAGTGCAACGGAAATCTGGGTTGAGGAGATATTTGCTTCCCTATGGAGTTTCTTAACAGCCGCTGCCAAGGCGGCAAAATCCTTATCATCTGTTAAGTGCTCGGGAGGACTCCCCGCATAACCGATTACTCCGGAGCCCCTAAGACGAAAGCCCTCGCCTTCTCGCGAAAGCTCGACCATCTTAATTGTCTTGGAACCGATATCAAGGCCAACACTCATTTAAAAGCTTTAACTTATTTAATTACGCTCTGCTCGGAAAAGACCGAGCCGTCGAAAATCGGGGGAGGCCCTCCAAAAGTCCGGTAAGCCTCAATTTTTCTAATGGATGCACCCGACGCGGAAGTCCCGGTTGAGTCAATTCTTCTTCCCTGGGCGGGGAGAGTTGCGGGATTTACGTCAATTCCGATGGGGTGGGTTAGAGAATCGTTGTAGAGCGTTCTTATCCGTAAGGTAAGAAGGCAGCCCGCTGAACCCACACAAGGAATACTTAAATCTACAGTTGAGGGGTTTGCATCGGTCCCAAAGGCAATCCCGCCGGAAAAGGCAAAGTCTTCGCCCCCGGCGCTACAGGCTCCGCTGGCTGCGCTAAAGTTATTTGAGGCGCGCCTGCCAGCATTGGGATCAAACGTGGCTCTGCCTACCCGAACTGAAGAGTAATTGCCGGCAGAAACTCCCGTAAGGGCCGGGTCATAAAAGGCTGAAATCTCAACGGCCGGAGCCCCGGAGGAATTCGGGTCGGTCCCAACTGTACCCCAACAAATTTTACCGGTTGAGCCAGTGAAGCATGGCTGTCCACCACAAGTAAGAGATCCAGTTGCGGAGTGGGATACGAACCAAATATAGACGCTCTCGCCGGAGAAAATTTCGGTAGGATAGGCAAATGAGGTTGACCCCTGGGCTATACCGCTTATGGTTGCGGTAAAGGAAGAGCCTTCGGCCCCGACCGTTTCTGATACGTCACTTCCTACAATCAAAGCCCTTTCAACCCCGGCCTCCGCTGCCGAAAAAGCCCTTAAGGCTTCTTCGTCCAGGGTAGTTACCGAAATATCTGTAACGGAGCGGGAAATCACCGAAAGGACTACTGTAAGGATCACGGCCATTGTAAGAAGAACGATTAGAAGTGCTTGGCCTTTTTGATTAATCCTTTCGGGCAGTAATCTTTTCATCCTAGTTTAAGTCTAGCAATGCCGATAACTTCGGTCAATAGCTCATTATCTTTTTCAGTATGTTCTTA
>Ga0209210_1001114_pt1 | contig 23985 bp, 23 predicted proteins | sample RifGroA1_FD_183991 | JGI IMG/M metagenome (GOLD analysis project Ga0209210, IMG submission 183991) | Contaminated groundwater microbial communities from Rifle, Colorado, USA - Rifle Groundwater A1 (SPAdes) (version 2) | ecosystem: Environmental > Aquatic > Deep subsurface > Groundwater >...
GCTCCGTCACCGGATTTTCCTTCGTTAAGAAGATTACTTGTCGTTATTTGAATCTGCTTAACATTGTAAGCTTTCGCATCTCCCAGAGTTTGAATCAAAGTTTTAATGATTCCTGCGTTTAGATCGGTTTTAACTAATTTAAAAATAGTATTAATCACGCTATCGAGTTTTCCTGCCCCTTGGGTCGAAATCAGTTTGTTTTCTATACCTATTAATACCGCGAATTGTCTAAGGGACCTTGCAAAGTCACTGTCGCCATGACGGGATCTGACAAATTTCAGCGCCGCCGCTCCGTCCAGGTTTGCCGGCCCTTTATCGTAATGTATTTGCTCGTAACGGCAGGTAAATTGCGTTTCAAGCTCATATCCGGAATATTTTGCCTTAAGCGTCGAAATTTCCGTTTGACTTTTCCCGCAAGTATTATTTTCCTCTCCGGCTTTGGGGTAAAAAGAGTCGGTGAAAGTTGTGGGAACCTGAACACTGATTCCTCCCAAACTATCTATCATTTTGACAAATCCCCCGAAATCTACAGCAACATAATAGTTTATGGGAAGAGCTATTACATTTTTAATGGTACTGCCGATATTACCAAAACCAAGACTTGAGCCTTCGGCATTAATTTTCCGTCCTCCCGTTACCCACAGATCCCTGGGGATAGAAATTAAGGAAATCTTTTTAATATTTGTATCGATATGGATAACAATAATGCTGTCGGTCAGCATTGAACCCTCATGGGTGGCTCCGCCGTAACCGAGGAAAAGAATATTATAAGTTCCTTTTTTGCTACTTTCGGTTTTAAGGGGAATGGGGGAAGCGTCCTGGTACGAAGTTTCTTCCGGGCTTATGACCTGGTTTTTAGCAATGTCAGCTTTTGCCTTGGATGATTTTAATCCGTAGTAAACTACTAAAAAGCCGATTGTAAAAATTGCCAAGAGGAGAAATCCAATAAGAATGTTTTGCCAATTAGACTTGATTTTTTCGAGCATCTTGAAAACTATTATACATTAGGACTACTATGGATTTATGATGGATCTTGGTTGGTATCTTACTCTTAATAAACCCATTTTTACTCCACCCAGTTGGCTGTTTGCTCCTGTGTGGTCTGTGCTTTACATTCTAATCGCTGTCTCTTTCTTTCTGGTATGGAAAAAAGGATTTAAGAAAAAGCATGTTAAGAATGCCCTGAAACTTTTTGTGATTCAGTTTATATTGAACCTTTCCTGGTCGCCGATATTCTTTGGGCTAAAAAACATATCACTTGCCCTGATTGTGATAATCATAATGTGGGTCTATATTCTTAAAACCATTCTGGCTTTTGGGAAGGTAACTAAAACCGCAAGTTATTTGCTTTACCCATATATCGTTTGGGTAAGTTTTGCCGCGGTGCTTAATTTCTCCATTTGGCTTCTCAATAAATAGTTTTTCAGTTATAATTGTGGCATGGACTTGATGGAGAAAATTACTTCACTTGCAAAAAGACGCGGATTTATTTTTCAGGGAAGTGAAATTTACGGCGGGTATCAGGGTTTTTGGGATTACGGGCCCTTAGGAGTAGAACTCAAAAACAATATCAAAAAGGAATGGTGGAAGAGTATGGTTTATGAACGGGAGGATGTGGTGGGGATGGACGCTTCAATTATTATGAATCCTAAGGTTTGGGAAACATCGGGCCATCTGAAAGCCTTCAGCGACCCTCTGGTCGAATGTAAGAAATGCCACCATCGATTTAAAGTAGAGACTATTGAGAACAAGTGTGCTGATTGTGGAGGAGAATTTACCGAACCAAAAACCTTTAATTTAATGACCGAGGTATTTCTCGGAGTAACGGAACCTAAAGAAAAGGCATATCTTAGGGGGGAAATTACTCAAGGTGTTTTTGTCAATTTTAAAAATGTAGTGGACTCAACCCGTGTCAAAATTCCCTTCGGTATTGCCCAGATAGGTAAAGCGTTTAGAAATGAAATTACCCCTGGTAATTTGACTTTCCGTTCCCGAGAGTTTGAGCAAATGGAGCTTGAGTATTTTGTTAAACCGGATGAGAAGGACAGTGAAAATACTTTTAACGATTTCAAAAAAATAAGAATGGAATGGTATATGGACATGGGGATTAAAAAGGATAAGATGCGCTTTCATGATCATGAACCGGAAAAAAGGGCGCATTATGCACGGTATGCTACCGACATTGAATATGAAGCTCCTTTTGGCTGGAGCGAATTTGAAGGAATTCACCATAGGGGAGATTTTGATTTGAAAAACCACGGTTTAAAATATAAGGACGAAATGACAAACGAAGAATATACCCCGTGGGTGATTGAGACTTCTGGAGGAGTAGACAGGGCACTACTGTTCTTTTTGATTGATTCCTATCACGATGATGGGGAAAGAGTTGTATTAAAACTTAATCCGAAACTCGCTCCTTATAAAGTTGCAGTATTTCCTCTTCTCAAAAATAAACCGGAACTGGTCGGAAAGGCCAGATCTGTGTACTCTTTACTGCGTGCTAAGTACTCGTCAGTTTGGGATGACAGGGGAAACATCGGTAAAAGATATTTTGCGCAGGACGAAATTGGGACTCCCTGGTGCGTTACGGTTGATTTTCAGAGTCTTGATGATGATACGGTCACGGTCCGGGATCGTGATACGGTCAAACAGGAACGGATTGCCATTGACAAATTGTCAGAATATTTCCAAAATGGATTAATCTGATGAAAAAGTATCTTCCGTTAATTTTAATCGGAGTAGGCGTTTTGGTTGTTGTAGGTGTTATTTTCGCCATAATTCGAAGCTCCAGAAGTAAGGTGAAACAGACAGCAGAGGAAATCGTTCTCGAACTTCCGCAAAGCCAGTGGCCGGTAGTTACTCTTACCCCTACAAAGAATCCCGATGTCAGTGGTTCCGATGGACATTGGCTGGATTTTAAAGTTCAAAAGATTAAAGTAGCCGGTGCGGCTAGTATGGACTACCTTTTGGTATATAACACCAGCGATGGTGGCCAGCAAGGAGTTCCCGGTGCAGTCAAACTGGACGGTAAAGACATAGAGAGAAAACTTCTAATGGGTTCTGAATCATCAGGAAAGTTCAGGTATGATGCCGGAGTAGAAAGAGGCACCATGACCGTTACGTTTAGAGATAAAAACGGCAAGTCATTGGGCAAGATTTCGACTGATTTTCACTTGCAGTCGGGAGTTACCGAGCTGACCTCTGTTGACGGAAAGTTTAAGTACACATTAGACAAGGAAGCAAAGGGTGTGTTTTTTATAATCATGCCCACATTTGTTGAACCCAAGTCTTCAATGTCTGTAGTATGGCAAAACGGATACGGAGTATTCGCTTCAGACGGCAAGCCCCATAGTGGGGAAGTTGTGAATCAATAAGAACTTCTTGATCCTTCGACTCGCTGCGTTCGCTCAGGATCTACGGCCCGTGAAGCGTGAAACCACTTCACTGGGCCTTGACATCCTCGTGAAAACGTATCATTATGGTTAATAATGGTGAGGAATGGAGTTCCCGTAGGATCTTAGCTCTCGGCTTTAGATTCTGTTCGAATGCGCCTCGAGCTGCGGTCTGACGGGACAAGAAACCATAAGCCATTTATTAATATGAACCTGCCCGGCTCAAATTATTGCTATTGGAACAACTCATATGCTTCTAGGAACATATCCGGCAAAGCTGGCTACCAATCATCGTGTGGGTGTACCAGCGCCCCTAAGGAAGGCTTTGGGAGAAAATATTGTTATTGCCAAATGGTACGAAGAATGTCTGGTATTAGTGGCTGAAAGCTCATTAAATGCACTTTTAACAAGGGTTACGGGAAAACAGGGGCTTATCACAGCTCCCGTTAGAGGATCGGAGCATTTCATTTTTAGCTCCGCCTTTGAGGTGGTCCCGGATGATCAGGGAAGAATAGTAATTCCAGAAGACCTGGTTAAGTACGCAGGACTATCAGAAGATATTTATTTCCTGGGGGTGGGAGATAGAGTAGAAGTTTGGGAAAAGCAGATTTGGGACGAAAAAGTAAAGACAATTGTAAAAGAGGCACCGGAATACATCGAAGAGCTGTCAAAAAAAGAAAAATGAAAAATTCGTACCATCAGTCGGTAATGGTTGGACAAGTAGTTGATCAGTTGCACGTTAAAAAAGGCTCGTCATACATAGACGCAACACTTGGAACAGGTGGACACACTTTGGAAATAGCCAATAAAGGCGGAATGGTTTTGGGAATTGACGCTGACTTGGAAATGATAACAGTTGCCAAGAAGCGCATGAAGGGCCTAAAAAACATCAAGTTGGTTCAAGGCAACTTCGTAACCATTGACAAAATAGCCAAAGAAAATGACTTTCCAGAGGTTGACGGAGTACTTTTTGATCTAGGGGTAAGTAATATCCATCTTAAAAATCTTGAACGAGGTTTTTCATTTGAAAATCCTGAGGCAGATCTTGACATGCGTCTTGACCCAAATACCCAGGGTGTAAAAGCAAGTGACCTTCTTAATGTTTTGCGGGAGGATCAGATAGAAGATTTATTTGCAGTTACTCTTGAACCGGGAGCGGCAAAATGGATAACAGGTAGGGTATTACACTCAAGGGCAGCTAAGCCGATTTCAAAAGTTTCTGACTTACTTGAAATTTGCGAGGGATTAAAAACCGGCAAAACGGGGCTAAGAGAAGGAACACTACCTTTTTTAGCCTTACGGATTGCAGTCAATAGCGAGCTTGATAATTTAAGAGAAGTTTTACCTAAGGCTTTTGATTTACTTAAGCCAGAAGGACGCATCGTAGTCATAAGTTTTCACTCTAAAGAAGACGAAATCGTAAAAGAATTCTTTAAAGAAAAAAATTTACGTCTGCAGGCACGCCTGATAACTTTTTCGCCCGTTAGGGCGAGTATAACCGAAGTATCAGTCAATAGGCGTGCAAGGAGTGCAAAAATGCGAGTAATAGAAAAATCTTGAAACAAGATTTTTGTAGCACTTGTCACAATAATGACAATTGTAGGAAAAAATATAACATGAAAAACATTATTCTTATAGGAACGGTAGTGGTATTGGCAGTGAGTTCTATATTTCTGACAATCGAGACGGCAACGACCGGAGTGGAAATATCCAGATTGGAAAAAACGGGGAGCACACTTACGGATCAAAAACAGGTTTTGGACGGCTCTTTAGTAAAGACGCTTTCAATAGCTCAACTTCAGGAAAAGGGTGTTGAGCTGGGGTTTGTTAAACCTGAGAATTTGATTTACGTCGCAGAAGTTGCGCCGGTTGCAAAGCTTCCTTAATTATGGTTGTTAAGATTAGAGTCCTTATTGCAGTTTTCGCGATTCTTTTTTTGGGACTAACAGTAAGGCTTTTCTATTGGCAGGTTGTTAAGGGGTCTGAACTCTCCCGTGCTGCGCAGTCACAATACAGCACCTCAAAAATAACATCCGCACCCAGAGGAAACATAATAGCTCGTGATGGTAGTTATTGGGTAATTCGAACCGGTGCATGGCGACTCATAGCCAACGCAAATTTACTCAAGAATTCACCCAATTCCATTGCTGATAAACTTATCCCCCTTTTGAAAGATGCTGATTTTGCTCGTTTAACTGACCTACTATCCAGGAAAGGTTCTTGGATTCCCCTGGCAACAAAGGTCGATAACGAAGTAAAGAAAAATATTGAGGCAATGAGTATTCCCGGAATTAGCTTTGAGCCTGAGGAAGCAAGTTACTACCCTGAGGCATCCTCAGCAGCACAACTTTTAGGATTCGTCGGAAAAGATGAAAACGGAACTGACCTGGGATACTTTGGACTCGAAGGTTATTACAATCTTCCATTAAGCGGCAAGCCGGGATTTATAGGGCGGCAGGAAGATGTTCGCGGCGTGCCAATCCTTTTAGATGGCGGACACGAGATTACAGCCGTAAACGGTGTAGATCTTGTGACGAGTATCGACAAAAGGATTCAAATACTCTTGGAACAAAAGCTTTCGGATGGGATAGAAAAATACGGTGCAATTGGCGGCTCGGCGATTATTATGGACCCTTTTACAGGCAACGTAATCGCAATGGCCGCATCTCCTTCATTTGACCCAATGGAATACAACAAGTATAACGATTCACTTTTTAAAAACCCCCTTATTTCCAATTCTTTCGAGCCAGGCAGTATCTTTAAAGTTCTGATTATGGCCTCGGGGCTTGATGCCGGTGTGGTGACTCCGGACACGGTATGTGATATTTGTGACGGTCCGCTTAGCCTGGACAAATATCAGATAAAAACTTGGAATAATAAATACCATGCGGAGTCAACCATGACGGACGTCATTGTCAACTCGGACAACGTAGGTATGGCATTTGTCGGACAAAAACTGGGAGCAGACAATCTTTACGATTATCTGGACAAATTTGGTATTGGAAAGCCAACAGGCGTCGATTTGCAGGGAGAGTCCTCTCCGAGAATGCGAAAAAGGGGAACATGGAATGTGGTGGATGTTGCCACTGCCAGTTTTGGACAGGGAATAGCAGTCACGGGAATACAGATGATAAGAGCCGTTTCCGCCATCGCCAATGGCGGGTATTTAGTGTCTCCGAAAGTGGTAACCGAAATTCGCGGGAAGGAATGGAACGAAACAGTAAAATTGGAAGATCCAAAAAGAATAATCAGTGAAAAGTCTGCAGCTGAAATGGCACAGATGATGGTTGCTGCGGCAAGCTCGGGAGAATCAAAATGGACTAATGTTAAAGGCTTCACCGTTGCAGGAAAAACCGGTACGGCTCAGATTCCGGTTGCCGGACACTATGATCCCACAAACACCAACCACTCGTATATTGGTTTTACACCTGTTGGTAAGCCAAAGTTTATCATGCTAGTTACCCTTCAGTCCCCCACAAGTTCTCCGTGGGCCTCTGAAACCGCAGCTCCTCTATGGTATTTGATTGCGAAAGACCTGTTTCCATATTTTGGTGTACAACCTGACCATTGATGTTATAATTTTTACGGGTATATGAATATTCGCAGTGCGATCACTTTAGTTTTGGGAATTCTAATATTTTCGTTTACCGTTGCCAGTCTTCTGATAGTTCCTTTTATTAACCTCCTGTATAAGCTCAAGATGCTTAGGCGTAATGAGGGGAAAGGGGCAAAGAAACAATCTCTTTTTGACAAGCTACATGATAAAAAGGCCGGAACTCCCACGGGAGGGGGAATTCTTATTATTGCCATTGTATGTGTACTTTTTGCAATTCTTTTTCCACTGACGGCCCGTATGGGAGTCTATATTAAAGCCGCTTATGACATACGGGGGGAACTTTTCGTGATCTTTTTTACTTTTATTTCGTTTGGACTTTTTGGTTTACTCGACGATTATGTAAAAATATTCGGTAAGGCCATTCCCGGAAAGATGGGGATGTGGATTGGGTTGGGGAGAGGACTAAAGATGATCTTGCAAGTATTATTAGCTTTTGCAGTGGGATTTTTCCTCAATCAATATTTGGGGATTAACATTCTCCACATTCCACTTATCGATAAGACTATTTACTTAGGGCTGTGGTACATTCCCTTTGCAGCCGCAATAATAATTTTTTTCAATAACGCATTCAATTTTACAGACGGGCTGGATGGACTCGCCTCGGGCTTACTCATGATTTATCTTTTTGCCTACATAATTCTTGCCGCCGGTGTTTTGGACACCCCTCTGTCGATGTTTATTGCTCTTTGGCTAGGGGCTCTGATGGCCTTTTTATACTTCAATATCTGGCCTGCCAGAGTATTTCTGGGAGATGCGGGGGCACTTTCTTTCGGCGCGACAATTGCCGTGATCGGACTTCTCATCGGCAATGCAGTGGCCCTTTTCGTTATTGGTGGAATTTTTGTTATCGAAGCAATTTCTTCCGCTGTTCAGATATTTGGCTGGAAAGTACTTAAAAGGCCGATTCTGCCTCTTGCCCCCTTGCACAATACTTTTTTAGCCTTGGGCTGGGAGGAACCTAAAATAGTCATGAGAGCCTGGATTGCCGGAGTGATGTTTGCGATTTTTGGTCTTTGGTTAGCAACAATTTAGCCCCGTGGGAATACTTTCAAAACAAACCAGATCTGTTGATAGGGGTTTACTTATACTGATTCTCATTTTTGTTTTTGTTGGCTTGGTGGCAGTCGCTGATGCCTCTGCGCCTCAAGCATTAAGTGTATACGGAGATAAGTTTTTTTTATTCAAACAGCAACTTGTTTGGGCAGGGATTGGGCTGGTTGTTTTTTTTACCGCTTCGCTTATTCCATATACCTTTTGGGAAAAAATTGCGACACCATTCTTTTTTGTTTCAGTCGCCCTTCTTGTGGTGGTTCTTTTCCCAAGTTTTGGTTTTAAGGCATTCGGAGCCCGGCGCTGGATCCCGCTCGGTTTTTTTTCACTTCAGCCCTCTGAGCTCATTAAATTGAGCCTGGCCATGTATTTGGCCAAGGTTTCTTCGAAAAACAAAAACACTTTATCTTACTTTGCTCCGGTTATAATGTCAGCCGGGTTAATTATGTTTCAGCCGGATTTGGGTACTACCTTGGTGGTAGCATTGACGGCTTTAAGCCAAATTTTTGTTTCCGGGATTAATTTTTTACATTTTTCAGGCGCCCTTGCAGCTGCAGGGGTTAGTACGCTGGGTTTGATACTTGTTTCTCCTTATAGAAAAGAGAGGCTCTTAACTTTTTTTGAAGCTACCAGAGATCCTCTGGGAAAAAGTTACCACATCCGGCAAATTCTTCTGGGACTTGGTTCTGGCGGTTTATTCGGAGTGGGGCTGGGGGCCTCAAGACAAAAATATTTGTTTTTGCCTGAGGCCTCTACCGACTCAATTTTTGCCGTTATTGCGGAAGAGCTTGGTGTCCTGGGTTCGATTGCGATAATTGCACTTTTTGCTTATTTTGTTTATAAGGGTTTAAAAATAGCAATTTCGGCTCCCGATAAATTCTCACAAGTTTTGGCTATCGGAATTACCAGTTGGATTGGGTGGCAGGCATTTTTAAATATCGGTTCAATGGTCGCGCTGGTTCCTCTTACAGGAATTCCTCTTCCGTTTATATCGTATGGTGGCAGCAGTTTGGTGATGATCATGGGTGCATGCGGTATACTACTTAACATAGGCAAATATGGACACGCAGAAAAACATAGACGCTCTAAATGACAAGGAATTGCGAATTGTTTTAACCGGTGGGCACGCCGCCTCACCGGGCATGGCCGTATCTCAAGAGTTGAAACACCGATTCCCGAATATAAAGATTAGTTGGATTGGTTCCAAATATGCGGTACCCGGCAATCGTGCCACCACTCTTGAATACAAAATATTTCCGGAGATTGGGGTTAAATTTTACCCGTTAATCGTGGGAAAATTGCAGACAAAGTTTACTCTATATACAATCCCGCTTTTTTTAAACATTCCCTTTAGTTTTATTCAGGCTTTGTGGTTCGTAATTAAATTGAAGCCGAAGATTGTAGTGTCTTTTGGAGGTTTTTCCTCGTTTCCGGTTATATTTTGGGGATGGATACTTAGGATACCAATTATCTTACATGAGCAAACCGCAGTAGCAGGCAGGGCAAATCTTATATCTGCTTTTTTGGCCAGCAAAATAGCCTTGTCACGAAGTGAAAGCATAAGCCTTTTCCCAAAAGGTAAATCAACAGTGACCGGTAACCCCATTCTTTCGGAAATGCTGAGCGTAAGTCCAAAAAAGAAACTTGGAGCGGTTAAGACAATATTGGTTGTTGGAGGATCGCGCGGTTCGGAGTTTATTAATGAGGAGGTGTCTAAAATTATTCCCAAATTGATTAAAAAATACAAGGTTATCCATATTACTGGAGAACGGGATTTTAGAAAATATAAAGATGCGGGTAATGAGCAGTATAAAGTTTTGGCATTTGTCGACCCGAGAGAGATGCCTCGTTACTACAGAGAGAGTGATTTGATTATAGGGAGGTCGGGCGCAAGCACAGTTTCTGAAATTCTTTACATTAAACGTCCTGCGATCCTTATTCCGCTACCCCGAACTTACATGGACGAACAGTACAAAAACGCCAAGTATGCGGAAGATTTTGGGTTGGCAAGAATTTTGACGGAAAAAGAAGTTTCTTCGGGAACGTTAATATATAAAATAGACGAGTTGTTTTATGATTGGCAGAAAATAGTCGATAAAGTTTTGGAGAAACAAAGTCCGGACAATTTGGCTTCTCAAAAAATAGTTGACTTAATTGGAAAATATATATGAGTGTGAGAATTGTTTACCCTTTGGCAGGGCTGGTGTTACTTATTATCATTATCCTGCCATTTATAATCAAAGTCGGGGTTGAATGTCAAAGCCAGTTTGGAGCATGTCCAAGTGAAATTGAAGTTCAGTTGAATCGGTTTGACGGAAGCAGTTTATTTCGGGCCAGACGGGAGTCTTCAAAATATTTGGCAAAAAACTATTTGGTTTCAGATTTCTCCATGCAGTTTAAGATACCAAACCTGCTCGATATAAATTTGCTTATAAAAAAACCGGCGTTTGCGATTTTGGATCGATCAACAGGAAAAACCGGATTGGTTGATAAAGACGGAAGAATTATTTCCGTGTCGTTGGGATCGTCTCTTCCCACAGTCGCAGTAATGAAAACGGATTTGCAAGTAGGTAGTAGTGTGAGCGCACAGGAGTTATTTGCGTTAGAATTGATACAAGGGATTTGGCAGATGTATCAGGTGGGTTTGGGTGAGCTCAAAGACGATGGTTTGGTTGTTGAACTTCCCGGGCGGATTACAGTAATATTTCCTAAGGAGGGGGATAAAGATATTTTACTTGGGGAAGTTCGTTTGGTGTATGGAAAAGTTGAAAATATAGACACTCTCGGTAAATACTCGCAAATAGACTTGCGTTTTAAAAATCCGGTATTAAGATAGGAGAACTGGTTTGAAATAAATTTTATGACTAAAATAAGAATAATCGCAGCTATTGAGATTGGTTCAAGCAAGGTTGCTACATTAATAGGTCAGATAGCTACAGACCCAATAAGCGCGGAGACTTCAATAAACGTGGTAGGTGCCGCATCGGTTGATTCAAAAGGTATTAAAAAAGGACAAGTTGTCGATATAGAGGAAGCAGTTGAAGCAACGATTTCTTCAGTTGAAGCCGCCGAAAGAATGGCCGGTTGCAATCTTGATTCAGCGTACGTTGCCATTGGCGGCGCCCACATACATTCCCAAAACTCCCACGGGGTGGTGGCGATTTCGGATCCAAGCGGTGAGATTACAGGAAATGATGTAGACAGAGTAATAGAAGCAGCGTCAGCCGTATCACTTCCTACCTCGCGCGAGATTATTCATGTTTTACCACGCGAGTTTGTGGTTGATGGTGAGACCGGAGTAAAAGACCCTGTTGGTATGAGCGGGGTAAGGTTAGAAGTTGACACACACATCGTATCCGCAGCCTCCGCTGCTGTTAAGAATGTTCAAAAAGCACTAAAGGAAGTTGGGATTGAGATTACAGATTTGGTTTTTTCCGGTCTTGCTTCTGCCTACACGGCGGTTTCACCGACCGAGAAAGAACTTGGCAGTGTTCTTGTAGACATCGGCGGCGGGACCACGTCAATTGCGGTATATATTGACGGTTCTTTAACATACTCCGGAGTGATTCCCGTCGGAGCGAGGAACATAACCAATGATTTGGCAATAGGTCTTCGAGTTTCTCTTGAAACTGCAGAAAAAATAAAGATAGCTCTTTCTACAAAGAAGAAGAAAATAGGAGACTCCGAGGATTCGGACGGCGATGAGATGGATCTTACCGGACTTGGAATTGCCGAAATTAAAAAAGTTTCTAAAAAGACCCTTCTGGAAGGAATTATTAGACCACGCCTAAACGAAATATTTACGATGGTTAGGATTGAACTTGAACGGGAGGAGCTGGTTTCGAAGATTCCTTCGGGTGTGGTCATTACCGGTGGTGGAGCGGAAACGGCCGGAGTGATTGATTCGGCGAGAAGAATGCTTTCCATGCCGGTTAGAATCGGTTTTCCGAAGGGAATAGGCGGATTAATGGATGATATAATGGTCCCATCCTTTGCAACAACGGTTGGGCTTTTACATTACGGAGCAAGACATTTACCTGAGGAAAACTTGACAATGTTTGCCAAAAAGATAAGATTACCAAAAGCAACGGGGATATTCGGAAGAGTGTTGGATTCAATTCGCGACCTTCTGCCATAACGTTAAAAATTCTAAATCCTAAACTCTAAATTCTAATTAAATTCAAAAAATTGGAATTTGGGATTTTGAAATTGGGGTATGTTTAGAGTTTAGGTATTAGAGTTTGATATATTTACACTTGTAAACATTTACTGCTCCATGTAAAATCTGCCTGCTTAATTTGGAAAGCATTTATCTACTAAAACATTATGGCATTAGTTAAACCCGATTCAGCAAGAATTGCAAAAATAAAAGTTGTTGGCGTGGGCGGTGGTGGAGGAAACGCAATATCTTCTATGGTTGACGCCGGAACAATAAACGGAGTTGAATTCATTGCAGTTAATACCGATGCGCAAGTGCTTTTAGCAAGTCGTGCCCCGACAAAGCTTCAGATTGGGGAAAAACTAACAAAAGGTCTTGGTGTTGGTGGAAATCCGGAGATCGGAACACAAGCTGCTGAGGAATCTCAGGAAAAACTGAAAGAACTATTGGTAGATAGTGATATGGTTTTTGTTACGGCAGGAATGGGTGGAGGAACCGGAACCGGCGCAGCTCCGATAATTGCCAGGATAGCGAAAGAAGCGGGAGCGCTTACCGTTGGGGTTGTTACAAAGCCATTCGCATTTGAGGGAACCCGTCGGGCCGTTGCAGCAGAAGACGGAATTGAAAAATTGAAAGACGCCACAGACACTCTTATTGTTATTCCTAATCAGCGTTTAATGGACGTGATTGACCGCAAAATGACGCTTCTTGAGGCCTTTAAGGTTGTTGACTCTGTTTTGGGGCAAGCAGTCGGGGGAATAGCCGATATTATTACTACCGCAGGTCTGGTTAACGTTGACTTTGCGGACGTCAAGACAATTATGAAAGACGCAGGTAGTGCTCTTCTTGGGATAGGGACGGGGGTCGGTGAAAATAGAGCCCAGATGGCCGCGCGCGCAGCAGTTTCCTCACCTCTTCTTGATTTATCGATTGAGGGCGCCAGAGGTGTACTTTTTAATATTGCCGGCGGGAATGACTTAACAATGTTTGAAGTCGATGAGGCTGCCAGAATAATTTCCAGTGCGGCAGATTCTGACGCAAACGTTATCTTTGGAGCAGTGATTAAAGATGACCTGACAGATCAGGTCAGAATTACAGTTATCGCGACGGGATTTGATGAAACCAGGTCACGCCTTGCCCAAATGAGTAAACCTTCCATCTCTCCGATCCAGGGCGTTGTAAGCGAACAGATAAACGGCAAAACAAGTAAAAACGAAGAAACCGATAGGAGAAATGAACCCCCCGAAGATAATGTAGGAGGTTCCGATGAAGATATTTTTGGAGAGAAGTTTGAGATCCCCGCCTTCCTTCGCAAAATCCGCTAAATATTGTACAATAGCTTCATGACGCACGCTTCGTTTAAACCCGTTGACTTGCAAGTAAACTTCCCCGAGCTTGAAAAAGAGATCCTCAAGAGCTGGGAAAAAGACGGAATTGTCGCAAAATATCTGGCTCGCAACAAAAGATCCAAGAAGTACTTTTCTTTCCTTGATGGTCCGATTACGGCAAATAACCCCATGGGAGTTCACCACGGCTGGGGCAGGAGCTATAAAGACCTCTGGCAAAGATTTAAAAATATGCAAGGTTTTAGACAGAGATTCCAGAATGGTTTTGATTCCCAGGGACTTTGGGTTGAAGTGGAAGTTGAAAAAGAACTTGGATTTAAGTCAAAAAAAGACATTGAGACATATGGCGTGGCCAAGTTTGTAGACAAATGCCGCGCGCGAGTTATGAAATACTCAGCGATTCAAACCGAACAGAGTAAACGCTTAGGCTACTTCATGGACTGGGATCATTCCTATTACACCTTGAGTGACGACAATAACTACATGATTTGGAACTTTTTAAAGAAATGTAATGAACGCGGTTGGATTTATAAGGGGAACGATTCTGTTCCATGGTGTCCGAGATGTGAAACTGCAATAAGTCAGCATGAGATTCTCACCGAGGACTACAGGGAATTATTTCACGAATCGGTATATCTGGCTTTTCCGATTGTAGGCCAAACAGAGGAGTATCTTTTGGTTTGGACAACGACCCCATGGACGATTCCTGCCAATATTGCGATCGCGGTTGATACCGACTTGGATTATTCACAGATTGAAATCGGCAAGAGAAAATATTGGCTTGCAAAAGAAGCCAAGGCCCGCGTTTTCTCCAAAGAAAAATATAAGGAGTTAAAGGTGGTCAAGGGAGCAAAATTAGTCGGTTTGCGTTACGATGGAGCATTTGACGACATTCCTGCCGTTAAAAAAGTTTCCAAAATCGACAAGTTCCATATAGTTATCCCGACGGACGATTTAATTATGCCGATAAACATTGAGGAAGGGACGGGCCTTGTGCACACTGCCGTTTCGGCGGGTACGGAAGATTTTAGACTGGGTAAAAAACTTGGATTGCCCATGATTCCCGTGATCAATGATGACGCCAGTTATATGGAAGGGTTGGGCGTCTTTACGGGTCAGAATGCCAAGAAAAACCCCAGGATTATTTTGGATTATTTAAAAATGCTTGAGGAAAAAGGAAAACGTTTCTATTTCAAGACTGAGAATTATTCACACAGATATCCTGCCTGTTGGCGGTGTAAAACAGAGCTGGTTTGGAAAGTTACCGACGAATGGTATATTGCGATGGATACACCATCTAAGGTAAAGGATAAAAGGCAAGAGGTGAAAGTCGGAGAGTGGAACGACAAGGAAGAAGAACCCCGGTTGATTGACACAAGAACGTTGCGGGAACGGATGAAGGTGGTCGCCGGCAATATTAATTGGATACCGGCTTTTGGACTTGATCGCGAAATGGACTGGCTTACCAATATGCACGATTGGCTTATAAGCAAGAAAAATAGATACTGGGGTTTGGCGCTGCCGATTTGGGAATGCAAAAAATGCGGCAATTTCGAGGTCATTGGATCAAAGGATGAATTAAAAGAAAAAGCGGTAGTCGGATGGAAGGAATTTAACGGCAAAACTCCTCATAAACCCCAGATAGATGGCGTGAAGATCAAGTGTTCAAAATGCGGAGGCATCGTGGATAGGATTGAACCTGTCGGAAATCCATGGCTGGATGCCGGAGTTGTACCGTTTTCCACTATAAGCGATAACAATGGTTCGCCTTCGTATTTGACTGACCGCAAGAGTTGGGAGAAGTGGTTCCCTGCAGATTTTATTACGGAAGGCTTTCCCGGGCAGTTTAAAAATTGGTTTTATGCGCTTATTGCCATGAGTACGGTGATGGAAGATTCGGAAGCTTTTAAAACCGTTTTGGGTTTTGAAACTCTTTTTGGCGAAAACGGGAAACCAATGCATAAAAGTTCCGGAAACATGATTGAGTTTGGTGAAGCGGCGGACATGATCGGAGTCGATGTTATGAGGTGGATGTATCTAAGACAAAATCCAGCAGACAGTTTACTATTTGGATATCATTTGGCGGATGAAATCAGGCGCAAATTTCATCTAAAACTTTGGAATGTTTATAACTTTTTTGTTACGTATGCCAATCTTGATGGCTGGGAGCCATCAAGAGGTAAAGGGTTAAAGCATTTCATCGGCTCCGCCGTAAAAGGTAAAAATATTTTAGATCAGTGGATTTTAATTAGACTAAACCAGACAATTCAATCGGTTACCGACGATCTTGAAAAATATAATGCGGCCGGTGCCACGAACGAAATTGAAAAATTTGTTGACGATTTATCGCTTTGGTATGTGAGACGGTCAAGGAACAGGGTTGGCCCTGCCGGAGAATCCGAAAAAGATAAAAATGCCTTTTACGGTACTCTGTACTCTGTACTCTGTACTCTATCTAAACTCATGGCTCCTTTTACCCCGTTTCTTTCAGAAGAGATTTTTAGAAATCTTACAAACAAGGAGTCAGTACATTTAACCGACTGGCCCCACTTCGCCCCTTCAACTACGCTCAGGGCTTCGAGGGGCGAGGCCCAAAACGAGAAATTGTTGAGTGAAATGCAAATCGCAAGACAGGTTGTTGAAAAAGCCCATGCCATTCGTAAAGAAAAAGGAATTGGCGTAAAGCAGCCGCTTAACGAATTTTCAAGTACAGTTAAGACGGTTGCCAAATCGTTGGAATATCTTATTAGGGATGAAATTAACGTTAAAAACCTGCGTTGGAATTCCAAAATCGACAAGTTGGATACGAATATAACAAAAGAACTTAAGGAGGAAGCCGGTGTTCGTGAATTGGTACACAAAATTCAGGATGAAAGGAAAAGATTGGGTTTAGACCTTACTCAAAAAGTAAATGTCAGGATTGAAAAACTACCTGCGGATAAGAATATTATCGAGTGGATGATTAAGAAAGCCCAGATAAAGAATATTTCGATAGGCGGTTTTAAAGTAACTAAGGCATAAACTATAACGGCATAAATGAAAGATGCGGGATTGACTTTTTCTATTGGCCTTTTGCTTATCCTGAGTGGCATTGTGTTAAAGTCGATTGCGCCAAGTGTCTTTCCTCTTCAATTTGTTTATCTCGGTGTTGCAATTGGGGCCTTTTGGTTTTTTTCTCAAATTGACTTTGATATCATTTCTCTTTTTTCAAAACACCTTTATATCATTTCTATAATTCTTCTTATCATAACTTTAATAATCGGGCAGGTAACGAGGGGGGCAATAAGATGGATTCCTATTGGGAAGTTCAGTTTGCAGCCTGCGGAATTTGTGAGACCTTTCCTGCTCATTTTTTTTGCAAACTATCTGACCAAAGAGAAAGTAGATTTTAAAAGGCTTTTTACGGCCATTCTTTTATTTACCTTACCGGTATTTTTGATTTTGATTCAACCTTCTTTGGGTGTATCAGCTTTGACCGTGGTTGGATTTTGTGGAGTTTTGATTTCGTCAAATTTCAACAAAAAATATATTTTGGCCGGTTTAGCCACGGTTTTGATTTTGATACCCGTCTTTTGGCAAGTCATGGCACCCTATCAAAGGCAGAGGATATCAACGTTCATTAATCCTTCCGTGGATCCCCTCGGGGCCGGATATAATAGTTTGCAGTCAACGATTGCGGCAGGTGCGGGAAAAATTACAGGAAGAGGTTTGGGGCGTGGCGTTCAGACACAGCTTGCATTTTTGCCGGAAAAACAAACGGATTTTATTTTTGCCGCGGTTTCGGAAGAAATGGGATTTGTCGGAGCGGGAATCATGCTTGCGGCGACTTTTGTAATTCTTTTTAGATTGGTGGCTATTGTTGAAAATTCAATTTCTCCCGCCGCCCGCGCTTATGTCAGCGGATTTTTCCTTATTTACCTTCTTCAGGTTTTTATACATGTCGGAATGAATTTGGGCATGCTTCCGGTAACAGGTCTTCCGTTTCCTTTGGTTTCTGCAGGCGGCTCGTCCCTTCTGGCCACAATGATCGGACTGGGTATTGCCCTGGGAGCCTACAAAAGGTAAGCAGAGCTTGCTTCTCGAAGACTCGAAGTAAGCAGAGCTTGCCACTCACGTAGCCTCATGGTAAAATATCGGCATGACAAAATATGCCGTTATCAAAATCGGCGGGAAGCAATTTAAGGTTGAAGAGGGCAAAGAGCTATTGATCGATAAATTGAAGGATCCTAAAAAGATTGAGTCTGAAGTACTTCTTTTTGTGGACCCCACTTCGCTAAAGCTTCGAGGGGCAGGTGGCGTTAGGGTGGGTAAGCCAGTTTTGAAAGATGTCAAAATAACCCTTAAAGTAGTTACAGAGATAGAAAAAGGTGAGAAAATCGAGGTTTACCACTTCAAAGCCAAAAGCAGGTATAAAAAGCACACGGGTTTCAGACCGCAATATACTCGATTGCTCGTTGAGAGCATCTTGTAAATTCCAAACCCTAAATCCTAAATTCTAAGTAAATTAGGATTTGAATTTTTGAAATTGTGAATTGTTTAGAGTTTAGAAATTAGATTTTAGAATTTAAGTACAAATTGTATCAATTTGTATCTTACTGTCCTCTTGACAACCGTGAAAACATACCTTATATTGGCCTAACAATATGTCTACACATAAAGCAGGAGGAAAAGCTTCACAACATGTCAGTCCGGCAGGGAAACGGCTTGGGCCCAAGGTGTCCGATGGTGAGAAGGTATCGGCGGGGTTTGTATTGATGCGCCAAAATGGAACTAAATTTTCTGCAGGTAAAAATGTAAAAGTTGCCCGCGACCATTCACTTTTTGCATCGGTAAGCGGGGTAGTTAAATTCGGACAAAAACTTGGTAAAAAAGTAGTCAGCGTAATATCTTAATATATGGCCGAAGAAATAGTACAAATTGAGATCTCGCAGATTCAACCTAATCCGCTTCAGCCTCGTGGAGCCATAACTCCTGAAAGTTTGGTGGACTTGGTGGATTCCATACGGGAACACGGAATTTTGGAACCTTTGGTTGTAGCAAAAACGCCTGCGGGTATTCAAATTATTGCAGGTGAGAGACGTTGGAGGGCTTCCAGATTGGCGGGGCTTACCCACGTTCCCGTGATCGTTCGTGAGACTTCTCCAAAGGGCATGCTTGAGATGGCACTGGTGGAAAATGTTCAGAGAGTGGATCTTAACCCGCTCGACCGGGCAAAGGGTTTTGAGCGCCTGATGAACGAGTTTGGACTAACGACAAGTGAAATTGCAGTCAGAATCGGAAAATCGGTTGCATACGTCAGTAATTCCCTAAGACTTCTTTCGCTCCCCGACGCGCTAAAGGACGGACTTCTTTCCGGACTTATTACAGAAGGTCACGCAAGAGCTCTGGCAGCGATTGACGACCCGGGACTAATGATAGATGCATATAAGATTGTTCTTAGGGAATCCGGGTCTGTCAGGCGTGCGGAAGAACTTGCAAGGAGGATGAAAGTTAAGGGTAATCAGGAGGCCAAGCGCGGAGTGGTGCACTTAAGAATCATTTCGGAAGATATCGATAAAATGCAGGCGGATCTGCAAAAAGTTTTTGCTATTGACGGCGAGAGCGAGCCCAGCAAAAAAACCATGGTTAAACTTATTAGATCCCAGAGAGAGACCAGACTAAGCTTTACGTTTAAAGGCGGAGTTACCGAGACAGAAGATAAGCTTCAAAAAGTGTACAAGGCCATCATTTTATAAACTGCCGTAATCCGGCTTTTTTACCGATCCGCCAAGGTCAACGGGCCAATATATTACCCAAGCCCTGCCTGATACTGACTTTTTTGGAATTGGACCCCAATAACGCGAGTCTGAAGAGTGTTCTCTGTTGTCCCCCATTACAAATAACTCGCCGGTGGGGATAGTGTACTCCTGCCCTTCGCAAAGAAAAGTTTTAGCGTCCGTTGTAACAGATGCTGCAATATATGGCTCTTTCAGGAGCTCACTGTTTATGTAAACACGTCCCTTTTTTATCATTACCCGTTCTCCCGGTACGGCAATAACTCTTTTTATATATTCATCACTGATTTGGGCGGTCGGCGTTGACTTTATTACTCCGCAATCAACCGAATTCAAGTCACCGGATTGGGACGGTGGGGTAAAAACCACGACGTCTCCCCGTACGGGGGTATGCAAATAGTAGCTAACCTTTTCTGTCAAAAGATATTCGCTGTCGGGAAAATTGGGCATCATGGAGGCACCCTTAATTTTATGAGGACGCATAATAAGAAGATAGACAAAGAAAAAAATGCCTATGGCAAAAACAATCACCTCTAAGACATCCAAAAAAAATGCGCCAATACGCCTGAACATTAATTCATTATATTGAAGTACAAGACTTGAGTACAAGGAGCATTTTTGGTGGTAAAATATAGAAAGTCGGTCGCATAGCTCAGCTGGTTCACCCGAACAAATTTTGCTGCGCAAAACTTGCGCGGGTAAAGAGCGCTTAATATGTTTTATGTGTATGTTTTGCAAAGTGTTAAGGACGGAAAGTTATACAATGGATATACAGGTGACTTGAAAGAGAGGTTGAAGCATCATAACAAAGGAAAGGTTGAAGCAACTAAAAATCATAAGCCATTTAAGTTGATTTATTATGAAGCGTTTAGAAATCAACAAGATGCAACGGCTAGGGAAAAGTTTTTCAAGACCCAATGGGGCAGAAACTTTTTGAAAAGAATATTAAAAAATTATTGGCGTAAGGAACCGTAGCTCAGTGGTAGAGCATTGCATTCACATTGCAGGGGTCACAGGTTCAAATCCTGTCGGTTCCACAAAAATATGAAGAAAATAATATTTTGGGTACTGTTGTTAGGACTTTTGTCTCTAGTGCCGTTAACCGTTATAAAAAGCGTCTCGGTGCCTTACTTAATGGCCAATAGGAGCGCCATGATGAATTTGGTACAAAGAATATTTGCATTAACTGCATTTGTTCTATTGTTTTGGCAAATTATGCTTGGAGCATATATGCAGAAATGGACAGAGAAACTGGGAGGTTGGGTTTTTAAATTTCATATTACCAACGGAGTTTTTATTTACTTACTTGTTGTTCTGCATCCGGTTTTCTTTATGTTGTCCAACTACTTTTATGGCAGGGGTTTTGACCCTTTTTATGTTTTTACCCAAGTCTGCGTTCTTTGCAAACCACCGGAGCTTTATTACTCCTTGGGGAGAATTTCGTTTTGGTTAATTAATATTGCTGTTTTTGCGGGGCTATTTAGAACAGCGACTCCTTACATGAGAGCAAATTGGAGAAAATTCCATGTAATTAATTACTTAGTCTTTTTACTTGTCGGAATTCATGGGTTTTTTAACGGTACAGATTTTAGGATAAAGCCTTTTTTTACCTTTGCAATTATTGCCTATCTGATTGTTGTTTATACCATCATCCGCAAGCTCCCAAGCCTTTTTTCTTTCCTCAAAAATTGGTTAAGAAGTTAAATTTACCGAAGTATATCTTCCGAGGGATTTGAACTGTCAGAATTGAGTATTTTAAGTTTTGGCCTCAAAAAACCGTGGGATTTGGCATTTCACGAAGCCCGCAGAACTCGCCCCCCCCAAATTTGTAATGTAACTATCGGAAATTCGGACATTTTTTAAGTCGCAAGTCTGAACTTTCGCGTGTTCACCGCTCGCCCTTCGCTTCGCACAGCACAAAAGTATCGCCGTCCCTCTTATCCGAATTTCGCCAAAAAGGCAGGTTAACTGGAAATTGGTATAGAATGTCATATTGACACCCGACTATTTGGTCTATTAATATGTGTATATATGAACATGTCAATCACAAAAAGACAAAAAGATATGCTGTCTGTAATCTATAATCACATAAAAGACATTGGGTATCCTCCGACTTTTGAAACGATGAGGGAGTCTTTAGGAGTAGCTTCAAACCAATCTGTAGTTGACTTACTTAATAAGCTTGATTCCAAAAGGGTAATCAAAAAAGACGAATCTTCGGCGCGGGGCTTAACAATTTTGCCGTTAGGCTACGAAGTTTTAGGTAAAAGGCCGCTTGTGCCTTTTTTGGGAATTGCCCACGCCGGTTCTCCGATAGACACGATTGAAATTAGTGGTGAATGGCAGGAAATACCGGGCGGACTTGCCAAGTTGGCAAGTGAGGTCTTTATTCTAAAAATTTCCGGAGACTCTATGATTAATGCAGGAATAGATGACGGGGACAAAGTTTTAATACAAGCCCAAAAAGAGTTTAGTTCAGGGGATTTGGTTTTGGCTGATCTAAACGGTCAATCAACTGTGAAAAGGTTCATCTCGGATGACAATCCTCCTTATATCTACTTAAAGCCCGAAAATCCGAATTATGATATTATTCCATTTACCCACGAGATGAAGCTTGTCGGGAAAATAATATCAGTTATCAAAAATGCCAACTATAAAACCCAATAAAATAAAAGAAGTTGTTAGTAAGATTTTTAAAAGCTTGGATAGTAATTATGGTCTGAAAGAATTTGGGGACACACCTCTTTCCGAAATACTCTATGCAAATGAACAAGAAAAAGGCCGATACTATATAAAAGATTTAAAAAGCGGATCTTCAAAATTCATTTATGACGATGCCAAGCAAACCGGAAAACCGGAGGAAATAGTCAGACAGCTTTGGCTTCATAAACTCCATGTTCATTACAAATATCCATTTGACAGGATTGATACGGAGAAAAGTGTTCATTTTGGCCGTGAAATTCACGCAAAAGCGGCTGATATTATTGTTTATAAAAAGGACAAAATTACTCCATTCATAATTATCGAAGTTAAAAGTCCGACCGAGAAAAAAGGGATAGAACAGCTCAAGACATATCTTAATGCGGAAGGATCAGAAATCGGAGTATGGTCGAATGGAATTGAAAGGGTAATTCTTTATAGGCCATACCCTAAAGAATTTGAGGATTCCCTAAGTGAGATTCCTACTGCTGATCAAACCATTGATGACCTTTTTGAATTAAAGAAAAAGTGGCCTGATCTTAATCCAAAGTTTGATTTTGTAGAAATTGTCAAAAGAATTGAGGAGTTGGCTCTGGCTGGATCGGGCGCAAATGTATTTGAGGAAATATTTAAACTAATCTATGCAAAACTTTTTGATGAAAAATTGGCCAGGGAACAAAGAGAAAATCAGGAAGTTCTTTTTAGAAAGTACCGCGATCCTGAAAAAACCTATCAGGTAATAAACACCCTTTTCAAAAACGCGGCTCAGCAGTGGCCGGACACATTTGAGTCTTCCGACAGAATTAAGCTTTCAGCGGAGCGCCTTAATATCTGTGTTCCTTTCCTGGAAAACGTCAGACTTTTTGAGATTGGACAGGGGGAGTATGAAATTGTCGACAGCGCGTTTGAATTTTTAATTACCGAAGTTTCAAAAGGGAAAAAAGGGCAATATTTTACACCCCGCCATGCAATTAAAATGTGCGTTAGAATGCTTAACCCCAAAGCTAATGAATATATTATTGATCCTGCCTGCGGCTCGGGAGGATTTATTCTTCACACGATGTACCATGTCTGGGATAACTACATTAATAACGAATCCGCGCGGAAAGAATATGCAGGTAAGTACTTATTTGGAGTTGATTTTGATGACAATATGCGCAGGATCTCCCAAGCCTTGATGCTTATTGCGGGGGACGGCAAGCATCATATTTTCAAGAGAAATTCACTTGATGCAAGAGATTGGCAGGGAACTGCCGCAGAAGATGCCAGAGTGGAACTCAAAAGACTTCTTGCAAGTTCTGATGAAGTTGGTGATCAGGAAAATCAAAAAACTTATAGGCACTTAAATTTTGATCTGCTTTTGACAAATCCTCCGTTTGCCGGTGAAAACAGAAATGATCCGGGGCTTCTAAGGCAATATGAACTTGCTAAAAAAGACGGAAAGTTAAGAGGCAACGTTGAGCGTCATATCCTTTTTATAGAAAGGTCCCTGGATGCGGTGAAATCGGGGGGCAGGCTTGCCATAGTTTTGCCTCAGGGAGTTTTGAATAATACCAATATGCAATACATTCGGGAGTGGCTGTTTGATAAGGCAAGGATCCTGGCCGTGGTCGGTCTTCATGTAAATACATTTAAACCCCATACAGGTACCAAAACCTCTGTGCTTTTTTTGCAGAAATGGGAAGACGAACCCTTAAAAGACTACTCGATTTTTATGGCAGTTTCCAAAAAAAGTGGAAAGAATAACTCCGGTGACTATATTTATAAAAAGAATGAGAAAGGCGAATTTGTGTACGGAGTAAACGGAGGCAAAGTCATTGACCATGATCTGGACGAAATAGCTGACAAATTTATTAGCTTTGCGAAAGATCAAAAATTTGATTTTTGGCTTTAGATTTTGTTTACCCCGTTAATTGCGAAGCAATTTTTCGGGGCCAAAAAGGAAGGG
>Ga0209210_1001121_pt1 | contig 23893 bp, 30 predicted proteins | sample RifGroA1_FD_183991 | JGI IMG/M metagenome (GOLD analysis project Ga0209210, IMG submission 183991) | Contaminated groundwater microbial communities from Rifle, Colorado, USA - Rifle Groundwater A1 (SPAdes) (version 2) | ecosystem: Environmental > Aquatic > Deep subsurface > Groundwater >...
AATGGTGCTGACGGGCGGAGCCATGTTTTGATAGCAATCAAAACAGACGAGCCAGGGTTGTGAAATTTTTATTGCGACGGCAATAAAAATATTCCTGACCAGCACCCATCGCGCGTGAACTGCTTCACGTTCGGATAGGTGCTTCAGTCGTTTTCGGAATGATTGAAAAAAAAGTGAAAATAGTGTATCGTGGCAAGGTGTTTATATGTCTTAATGTCTAGAGGTCTAATAACCTTGCGGGCTTTTGACCGGTATTGCCAATGTAGCTCAGTCGGTAGAGCATTTCCATGGTAAGGAAAAGGTCACCAGTTCGATTCTGGTCATTGGCTCAAGGATAATATGTGCCACCTTAGCTCAGTTGGTAGAGCATCTCACTCGTAACGAGAAGGTCCGCAGTTCGATTCTGCGAGGTGGCTCCTTAATAGGAGACAGATCAGTACGCCAACTGCTTGGCGTACGTGCAGAATCGAACGTCGGAGCATGTTTTGTCTAGCAGGACAAAACAGCGAGAGGGTGCCTAGACCAAAATTTTTTGACGAAAAAGTTTTGAGTCGAAGGAGATTCTGGAGGTGGCTCCTGAAAATAGGAAACGCATTTGCTCTTGTTTAATAAGTATAGAAAAAGAAAAACCGCCGTGAGCTCATAGTGATGAGACACGGCGGTTTTAGGGTAGACTACCCTTACCGCTACGGGCGATCAATTTGTCGAGGATGACATGATGTCCCCTTACGAAATCATTCATCTTCAAGATCTTGTGGCAGTGGACGACACTCGTCTCCTCGCCCTCATTTCCTTCTTTTGCAAGTCCTTTCCATGAGAGGACTTGCCCGCAGTACACGTAACGGTTATGATGTCGTTCGTGTACTGTGGTGAAATAGTGAAGATTCTTCGTCGTCATCCCCGTCTCCTCGCGGAGTTCGCGGATTGCCGCGTCGAGAGGAAGTTCTCCTTCCTCTATCCCTCCTCCGGGGAACTTCCATCGGGGGTCGGGATGGTTTTTCTCTCGGACGATTAGCATTCGTCCAGTTGGATCAAAAACTATAACGACCACAGCCCCTAATGATCTTTGAACATTCTTGCTCACTTCCTCTCACCTCCTTTTTTAAACTCTCTATTAATTATAGCTCCAAATGAATTATTTGTCAAGTTACCTGAGAACCAGTATACTAAGCACAATGAATATCCCTAAAGAGGAAATCACCGCAAAGATAACCGAACTTGAGGCGCAGATGTCCGCGGTAGATTTTTGGGCAGACAAAACTCGTGCACAAGCCGTCATAAAAGAGGTCGCCGACCTTAAAGAGAAGCTTCTCGGGGTAGGGAAATACGATCGCGGTAATGCGGTAATGACTATTTTTTCAGGCGCCGGCGGTGACGATGCCGAAGATTTTTCCGGCATGCTTCTTCGTATGTACTTCAAATTCTTTGAAAAACAGAACTTTGCATGGACGGTGCTTCACGAAAATAAAAATGACCACAACGGCTATCGTAATATCACCCTTGAAATTCATGGTAAAGGCGTGTACGGTATGCTCAAAAATGAATCGGGTGTACATCGCCTCGTGCGCATCTCACCCTTTAATGCAAAGAAACTTCGTCACACTTCCTTTTCTATGGTGGAAGTGATCCCTGATTTCAAGGCACACAGTGATGATACTGTTGCTATTCCTGAAAAAGATATCAAGCTTGAGTTTAGTCGTTCATCCGGCCCAGGAGGGCAAAATGTAAACAAGCGCGAAACGGCGGTACGTGTAGTACATATTCCTACTGGCGTTGCTGTTCACGTAGAAACCGAGCGTTCACAAGAACAAAATCGCGAGCGCGCCCTACAAATTCTTCAGGGGAAACTTTTCAAATTGAAAGAAGACGAACGCAAAAGTGCCGAGAGTGGTATGTATATTAGCAAGACGACCGACATTGAGTGGGGGAACCAGATACGCTCGTATGTTCTGCATCCGTACAAGATGGTAAAAGATCATCGTACCAATGTTGAAACGAGTGATATAGACGCCGTACTCGAAGAAGGCGAACTCATGCCGTTCATTGAAGCAGAAAGAGAATTATAGGGGTCTAAAATAATAAATATTATCAAGTATGATCTGTGTTGAAGTGTCTCATTTTAAACTCTTATGAGAGGTACCTCGCTCAAGATTTGACTTTATTTCTCAATCTGGTAGTATACGGAACGAGCTCACCCGAGCTTGTTTTGTTTAAATACATATGACTCGATCACTTAAAAAAGGACCATTTATTGACCCAAGGCTTCTCAAGAAGATTGAGGGAAAGACTGCGACAAACACGCCTATGATTAAGACGTGGGCACGCGCAAGTCAGATTTCACCTGATATGGTGGGATTTCTCTTTGGTGTCTACAATGGCAAGACACACATTGAAGTTCGTGTGTCTGAAGAAATGGTTGGGCATCGACTCGGGGAGTTTTCTCCAACAAAAAAATTCTTACGCCACGGAGGTAAAATGCAGAAAGAGCTTGAAGCAGCAAAGAAAGGAAGCGAGCTTGCAGCAGCTAAATCCGCAAAAGAGGCAACCGCAGCAAAGAAATAGTCTCATTCACACATTGTATCTTTTCCAATTATTTACTTATTCATTACCATGAAAGCAATCCTTAAAAGCTATCGTCAGGCACCTCGCAAGGTACGTCTTGTTGCAAACCTTATCAAAGGCAAGACGGTTCCTCGTGCTATTGCAGAACTTGATGTGCTCCCAAAGCGTGCATCAGAGCCTATGAAGAAGCTTTTGCTTTCGGCTGTTGCAAATGCAAAGGAAAATGATGGTATTGCTGATATGAACGCCCTTTTGGTAAAGGAGGTACGTGTAGATCAGGGTGTAATCCTCAAGCGCTCAATGCCTCGCGCGCACGGTTCCGCATACCCTATTCACAAGCACACCAGCCATATTATGCTCGAGCTTGTTGCACATGCTGAGACTCCAGTAAAAGGAGCAAAGGCTGTAAAGACCGTAGTAGCAACTCCTGAAAAGGAAAAGGTTACGAAAAAGCCTGCAAAAAAGGTGGCAAAGAAAGCAGTTGCTAAAAAATAACGACTATCGATTAATATTATTTTATGACACACATTGTACATCCATTTTCACACCGTTTAGGAATCACTCGCGACTGGAAGTCACGCTGGTTCGGCGTGAATGATGAATACAAAGCGTTTCTCAAGAGCGATATCGTTATTAGAACATTCTTGGATAAGCGCCTTCGCGGTAGCCATGTTGCTGGCGTAGAAATCGAGCGCAATGCAAAGATGTTTCGTATCGTTATCAAGACTGCACGCCCAGGTCTCGTTATTGGTCGCGCAGGAGAGGGTTCACTCAAGCTCAAGAATGATATTTTGAAAGAGGCGGCACGCAAAAAGGTAAGCATTCCAAAGGATTTCAAACTCGATATTGAAGAAGTTCGTTCCCCTGAATCAAGCGCAGAAATCGTTGCAGAAATGGTTGCTGAAGGTCTTGAGAAGCGTATGCCATTCCGTTCTGTTCTCAAGCAGACGGTAGAAAAGATTATGGCAAAGCGCGAGGTAAAAGGCGCACGTATTGCTATCTCGGGTCGCCTTGGTGGTGCTGAAATGGCACGCTATGAACAGATTCGTCGTGGAGGTATTCCTCTCCAGACATTTCGTGCTGATATTGACTATGCGCGCAAGACGGCACGTCTTCCGTACGGTGCTATTGGTGTAAAGGTATGGATTTACAAGGGTCAGATTTTTGCTGATAACAAAAAGAAGTCTCTTGCAGCACAAGGTGTGAACGCATAATTTTTTAAACTACCATGTTATTCCCTAAAAAAGTAAAATTCAGAAAGTGGCAGACCTCTCGCAAAAGTCCTGAGCGTCTCGCAAAGCCAGAAACTCGTGGCACGGAACTTTCTTTTGGCTCATTTGGTCTCAAGGCTGAAACACCTGCTCGCGTAAAATCAAACCAGATTGAAGCATCTCGTAAGGTAATCGTTCGTACGATCACCAAGGTTGGTAAGATGTGGACGCGCGTATTTCCTGACCGTCCTTATACACAAAAAGCTGCACAGGTGGGTATGGGAAAAGGAAAAGGTGACCCTCAGGGATATGTATTTGAAGTACGCCCAGGACGCATTCTTTTTGAGGTTGATGGTGTTTCAGAGGCTATTGCTGTCGAGGCGCTTCGCAAGGCAGGCGCAAAGCTTCCTATTAAAACACGCATCGTTCGCAGAGAAGCAACCGCATAAGGTCGTATAAAGAACCTCCACTTTTTTAAAAAATATTATGGAAACAAAAATCACTACAAATAAAAAGAAGCTCACGGGAACCGTCGTTTCTGACAAAATGATGAAAACGGTGACCGTATTGGTCAACAGATTCGTGAAGCACCCAAAGTACGGGAAATTTATGAAAATTTCAAAGAAGTACAAGGCTCACGATGAAGCAAATACCTACCGTGAGGGGGACAAGGTCGTTATTGAAGAATGCCGTCCAATTTCAAAAGACAAGACGTTCACTGTTGTGGGGCGCGTAACAAACTAATACTATGATTCAGCCACAATCAATTGTTAAAATTACAGATAACTCAGGCGGAAAGATCGGCCGTGTTTTTAAGGTACTAGGAAGCTCAAAGAAGCGCTTCGCAATGATCGGTGATCTTGTAGTACTTTCAGTACAGGTCGCAGAGTCACGCAAGGATGTTAAAAAGAAAGATGTGTTGACCGGACTGGTTGTTCGTACGAGAAACGCGTTTCGTCGCAAAGATGGTTCGTATGTACGTTTTGATGATAACGCCGTTGTTATTGTTGATAAGACAAAAAAGGAACTCAAGGCAGGACGCATTTTTGGACCTATCCCACGTGAAATTGTCGAAATCGGCTATCAGAAGGCAGGTTCTCTTGCCCCAGAGGTTGTATAGAGGGAAGTGAGACTCATAACGTTTATAAAATTCTACTATGAAAATTAAAAAAGGAGACAATGTCATAATCATCGCAGGCAAGGATAAAGGTAAAAAGGGTAAAATCCTTGAAACTTTTCCACGTCTTAATCGCGTCGTGGTAGATGGTGCCAATATTGCAAAGGTTAGCACCAAACCTCGCACCAAGGGTGGTAAAGGAGAGGTGGTAGAGCGCGCAATGCCGCTTAACGCTTCAAACGTTATGATTGTTGACGCAAAGACTGGCAAACGTACCCGCATTGGTATCAAAGAGATTGCTGGTAAAAATGTACGTATTGCTAAAAAGAGCGGAAACGAGATTTAACATATTTCAATAAATTATTATGAAACCTATTAAAGAAAAACAAGCAGAAGCTTTTACTTCAATGAAGGGCGACTTTGGTTACAAATCAAAGTTTGCTGCTCCACGTCTCGTGAAAGTTGTCGTCTCAGCAACTACTGGTCGTGCAAAAGACAAGAACAGAAATGAACTTGTTATGGATCGTCTTGCAAAAATCACCGGACAGAAGCCATCACTCCGCGCTGCAAAGAAATCAATTGCTGCATTTAAGGTTCGTGAAGGAGATAAAATTGGTGTTGCTGTTACACTCCGTGGCGCACGCATGATGGGTTTTTTGGACAAATTCTTTAATGTGGTCATTCCTCGTATGCGCGACTTTCGCGGTTTTGAGAAAAAGAGTGTTGATGAAATCGGCAATATTACCCTCGGTCTTAAAGAGCAGACCATCTTCCCTGAAACTGCTGACGAAGAAGTGCGAGATCTCTTTGGAATGGCAGTTACAATCGTAACGACCTCAAAGTCAAAGAAGGAGGCAGAGAAATTCTTTGAAGTTATCGGGGTACCATTCAAGAAAGCTTAGGTAATAAAAGCGAATATACGAAGAACATAGCATACATTACGGTGTATGCTATTTCTTTTGGGCTACAGCGTATTGACAAAAGTAACATTTTGCGATATGATATATAAAGATACGTTAAATACAAAACATTGAAATTAAGGAGGTGATATATGCATCTTGCAGATTGCGTTGGAAAGTGTTTGGTCGAGGGTGTTGAGGTAAATATTATTTTGAGGCCTCTGACCAAAGAGGAAGGTAGGAGGTTGTTCCAATATCGCCCTCACAGCAAGTTTGCAGAATCACGGTGGGGCGGCGACTGGCGCTTAAACGACAAGAAGCTCGTTGCGCAAGGCAAAGGCACACCTTGCCGGATGTGCGAGGCGGTTACTCATAATGAGATTCTTCTTAATGGGACTTGTCCTGATTGCGATGGACGCGCTGAGGCAGGAGGGAAAAACCCCTATCTCAAAGTGCCTGCCAGCGAATGTTGCGGTGGTCCTTGCCGCGGTGGACGGAGCCGTTCTGCTCACCGTGGAACTAATAAATGTTGTGGTGGTAAAGGGCACCACCACCGCAAGTAACTTTTTTTGAAAGACAAACGAGGCGCACGACCTTTTCGGTACGGCGCCTTTCTTTTTGTGGTACTATATACTCCTATGCTTTATACAGGGAAAGGGGATGATGGTACCACAAAAACGTTTGGTTGTTGTGATCAGCGTATATCAAAAAGCTCGGCAATTACCGAAGCGCTCGGAGCACTTGATGAAATAAATTCATTTTTGGGAGTTATAAAAACAAATCCCGGTGCGCAAGAAATGGTTGTTTTTGTTGCGAATGAAAAGAAAAATATCTCAGAAATAGTAGGCGAAGTGCAGAATAAATTGTTTATTGCGCAAGCCGAGATTGCAGGAGCCGACAAACATCTTTCGAAGGAGGATGTGCAGAGTATGGAGAACATCATCAATGCTATTGAACACGAGCTTCCACCCATTAGCACTTTTTTTGTTTCTGGAGGGACGCAACTTTCGGCACTTCTCGATTTTGCACGCACCCTTGCACGACGCGCTGAACGGCGTGTGGTGGCAGTAGCTGAAGAAGGAAGTGTTTCTGTTGGCAGGGAGACTTTGGCGTATTTAAATAGGCTTTCATCGCTCTTGTATGCGCTCTCTCGACAAGTGAACCATAAATCTGGTATAACAGAGGAACCCCCGGTATACTAAAGGGGGAGGAGAGAGGTACAAAAGAATAATAACATGGTGGCTATGGTGTAACGGTTAACACAGAGGCTTGTGGAGCCTTTAATCAGGGTTCGATTCCCTGTAGCCACCCCAAACGGTATCTAATATAACCGAGTTCGGTTGATTGGATATCATTGCAGGAATCTCGGCAATTTGTCGGGATTTTTGCGTTTTAGGGGCAATCTTGGATTTTGATTTGCCGGCTATGAATGGTGTAAATTCTACGGCCAAATCGGTTATTATCCTTGGACCGGCAATCTCTTTGTATTTCTTGGTAAAGACCATATCCTCGGCTTGCATCAGTCCTCTGATGATCGGTGACGGTATTACGGTTTGGATTTTTTTGTCGGCCACCTCAAATCTCTCCCAGTAAAGGCCAAGGAATAGTCTTTTCATTTCATCCGGTGATTTGGTATAGGCTTCGTAGGCGTTGCGGACGAATAAGAGCATATCTTGCAGTTCATCGATTCTCATATTGAGTTTTTTGTCTTGGACATACAGTTCGTCTTGCAATAGCCCGAGCTGTTCTTTAATTTTCACTTTTATTCTGGTGAAATCATCATCTGTGATAAGCCCGGCAAATAGTTTCTCCTCGGCCGTATCTCGCTTCTTTTCAAACATCATCTTTTGAGTATTCAAGCCTCGTTTGTCTTTATTAATCACTTCTTTGCGACCGCTGTAAATCTTTTCAATCTTGGTCACCAGTCTGTCGGTAAAATTGGGGGTAAATTCTATGTACTTAAATAAGTTGGCAACTTGCTGTTCTATGTCCCAAACCTCTACATACTTATCTTGGCATTTAATCTGATCGCCAGACCGGTTGCAGTGGTAATAAGATTTATTTTTCTTAGGATGATGTTCGGCGGTGTATCTTTGTCCGCAGTTGGCACAGAAGGTCAGGCCTCGCAGAATGAAGTTGAATTTTTGCCGTCGGCAGGCATAGCGGTTATGTTCGGCCATAACCAGTTGGACACGTTCCCATAAATCCTTATCAATAAGCGGTTTGTGTTTTCCGGTGTTAATTAATCCTCGCCATCTCATCTCGCCGTAATAAAAAGGATTTTTTAATATCTCGATCATCTTGCTGTGAGCGAGCCGTTTATCGGCGTGAGTTCTAAACCCTTTTTTGTATAAAGCATCACGGACTTCAAAGACTGAGTAATCTCCGGTCACATACATTTTGAATGCTTCTTGAATAAGTGGTGCCCGTTCTTCATCTACAATAATAATTCTCTTTTTCTCATCGTCCGGTTCGCCAGCATTTAAATATCCAACAGCCACACCGGTCGGCCACCAGCCGTCCCAGAACTTCAGTTCAAGGCTTTTCAAGGTCTTTCTGGAAGTGATTTGTGATTGGAGTTGGTTCACACCGGCAATAACTAAGTCCATAAAGTTTCCCTCGGGGCTATCGGTAATGCCCGGTTGGGAGACGGAAAAAAGCTCGACATCATGCTTTTTCATAATCGCCTTGATCTGCATGTGATCAAGAGCGTTTCTAGCCAATCGGTCAGTGTCTTGAATAAAAACCGCTCTGATTGTTTTGTCGTCTGGGATTTTAAGTAGCATGTCTTGCAGACCCGGCCGGTTCATGTTGGTGGCTGATCGGCCAGGGTCTTCAAAAACACCGTCGTCTATCAGTTTGAATTTGTTACTTTCCTCAATCGCTCGTTTGCAGAGCTTGAGTTGAGTCGCAAGGGAATGGTGGCCGTCCTCGGCTTGTTCCTCGGTTGAGACTCGGCAGTAAATTAATGCATGTTCCATATTATTTTCATTTTAATTTTGGCTGATAATTTTAGACTTAGCTTTCAAACACAACATACGCTATTTTTGGCAACAAGCTAAGCGTTAGTTGCCCACAGCCTTTTTATTCTTGTATTTCTCTAAAATTTCCGCTATTTGGCGACTACTTCTTTTGTATTCTTCATCATTGTAATCATCATCTCTGCCTCCGGCCGGACCTCGGACAAAATCAAGAATGGTTTTGGCCGCTCGGAATTTCATGGCATCGCTTTTGGCACCCATAAGACTAACTAACATTTTGGATGCAACTTCGGCATGTTTCATTAGGACGGTATCAGTCTCTTTATCGCGAACTTTATTTCTTTCTTTTTCGTATCGTTCGTACTCATCCTTAAGTAAACCGTCTGACCGAAACCATCTCTTTACAGTAACGTGAGAGACTTTTAGCAGTTGGGCAATCTCTGAATAAGTAAAATCGCCGTATTTTAAGCGGATTGCATTCTGGTATTTTTCATTTTTTATGTCTACATTTTTTGCCATTTGGGTATCATTTAGTATCTTTTAAAGGGTTAATAATTTATTGAAATATGCACCTCTATGCCGGATTTTGTCGCTCGGTTGATCCATTACAGACCGGTAGGCTTCCTCAATTCTTGCTAGTCCGTATTTCTTGAGAGATGACAAAATAAAAGTCATATCTTTTTCTTCCAGCTCTTTGGCGATCTCCCAACATTTCTGTTCCTCGTAAGACTTGGGAGTGAATTCTCTTACGGGTCGACCACGATTCGATCGGTTGTTTTTATTTTCTTTTTCGTTGTCGTTCTTGGAACTTCTGCCGAGCGAACTTTCTGAACCGAAAGAAAACCTATCTACTAAAGCGTTTTTGTCACTTTCCAACTTCTGCCGAACGTCACTGACTTCTGTCGGTGCTTCTGCTGGTAATTGTGTATCAGTACCACCCTCACTTCTGCCATACTTCTGTTTGCTACGGCTTTCAAAGTCTACAAAACCGCCATTTGATAAGGGGTAACGGGAGATATCAACATGGAACGAACTTCTGCGACCTTGCTGTATGGCAAACCATACCCACTTCTTACGCTTCAGGTTCAGCATCAGCCGATTGATGTGATTCTTGGAATACTTTTCTTTGAAGTCCTTGGAAAGTCCTGCGTAGCTGACATGAGCTTTCCCCATTCGTGGGTTGGCAGTGATCCATAACCAGACGAGGACCGAGTATTCCTCAAAACTCAAATAGCCGTCCACAAGAGCGGTCTTGATGCTTCGGGGAAGCTTTACGTAATCATTGTTATCTATTTCGAATGGCAAATTTTCCATATTTCATATTTGATTATTTTCAACTAATCGCATCGTTATACATCAGTGATTTGAGCTCTTTAATCGCCAAGACGAATTCTTTGGCATTCACGTCGGTATAACCTAAAAAATAACCCTCTATGAATTGGGGTCGTCCCGGCTGGTCAATAAAGACAAAACGAAACCGGCGAGCATCGGTTTTATTTATGCCGACAAGCTGGTATTTGTAGGCAATCAGAAAAGCAGCCACATAGAAGTCGCTGGTAGTAAAATTATTGTCCGGTGTTTGGTTTTTCATATTCATTTTGATTATTAGATTGTTTTTCTTTCTCTTTTTGCTCGTAGCGATAATCCAAAAGTCGGACAATCAGATCGGCTAATCTGTCCATGAAAATTTCCTCCATTTGAGCTGGGGTGAGGGGTGGTATTTTCTTTGTGATTATTGGCTTCGGCATATTGTTTGCCGGCCCGCAAAATAAAAAGCAGACCGTTTTCTTTCAGTCTGCTCTTTGCTGTCCGAATCAGGACGGACTCCACCTTATTCGGTTTTGTAATCAATAAATATGCGTCTAACTTTCCATTTCAAAAGCTTGTCTATTTCCAGTTTATGCTTCACTTTTTTATTTATCGCTCGCATAGCGTCATAGACACTGTCTTTGCTGTCTTTTGCCCAATCCATTAAATCTAAAAAGTCTATTTCTTTGACCAGTGTGCCAAACGGGACTGCGAAAATAGTTTTGCATAAGAAGTATTGGTTAGTATTAATCGGAATAGGGCAGAGTTTTCCTCCCATGCTTATTATTCCAGTTTTCTCATCAAATCTTATCCTCATGTCCACCGGCTTTTCCAGTTTTGGTTCAGGCTTGTCTTTCAGTTTGAAATAATAATCATTGAGCATGGACCGGCTCGGCTTAGAAACTACAAAGTCGCCGTCATCCAGTTTAAAGCTGGCAATAATCTTTTTCTTTTTCAGCTCGGTCATGACCGCTTTCTGTTCGGAAACATCCAGATCAGATATAGGGGAATTAAAATACACTTTTGCCGGTATTTTATGTGTGACGTCCGTATAGGATTCTATACTTCCCATCAGGGAATAAATAAAGACTAACTTTGCATTTTCATTTTTCATATTCATATTTGTTAACACCTCAACGAAAAGAGCTCGTGACCAGTTACCACAAAAAGTGATAATGATCACGAGCCCTTGAGCACGGAATACCATTCAGGTCGCCCCTTGAGGCGAAATTATTAAATTGTTGATTTTATTATAGCACCGTTAAAAATTTCTCGGAAGTGTGCAAGAAGCTCGCCTTTCAGTTTTGAGACACTATTGTCCTATTGCCGAACCGCCAAAAGTTTAGTGAATGGGACCCATTTTATACATCTCATTCACTAAATTCTGTCACTATATCAGTAGTTTGATATAGAAAAGGCACTTACTATGTCATTTGGCTGATATAGTAGCAAATGACAAAACTACGCATTTTTGACAATACAAATCATAAAGGGTAAAATAACGGCAAGGTCTAAATGTTAAATAATATTTTATGAACGACATTGAAAAACTTCTTACAATTACTGAAATTGCCAAAATATTAAGGGTGCATCCTCGGACCGTAAATAGGTATATTGAGTCTGGTCGGCTTAGGGCCTCCAAGCTTGGCACTTGGCGGATCAGACAATCCGATCTGAATGCCTTTCTTGAAGACACGAGTAATATCAAACATAAAAAGAAATAATATGCCAAAGGAAATCGCCAAAAATAAAAAAGACTACTCAGAGTTAAGCAAAGACGATCTTATTAAGATTGTTGAGAAATTGGAATCTCGTAAAAAATACGGGCTAATTTGGGATGAGGAAAAAGTCAAGGAACAGTTTGAAAAAGATGCCGTTAATGCTCTACCTGTTTTGAAAGAGGTTAAGGGTAAAGAAATATCAGACAAGAATGGCGGACCGGTAAATATTCTTATTGAGGGAGACAACTACCACGCCCTCTCTGTTTTGAATTTCACACATCAGGGCAAGATCGATTTTATTTACATTGATCCTCCCTACAACACTGGTGCTAGGGATTGGAAATATAACAACGATTATGTAGATGACTCAGATTCCTTTAGACATAGTAAGTGGCTATCTTTTATGGATAAAAGATTACGGCTTGCTAAAAATTTATTAAAAGATGATGGCGTGATATGTGTCACTATAGATGATTACGAGTTGCCTCGGCTCTGGATGAATATGGAAGAAATTTTTGGTCATAATAATCATTTGGGAACACTGGTGATTAGAAATAATCCAAAAGGAAGAATGACAAAAAGAAAATTGTCATTGGTACATGAGTACGCATTATTTTTTGGCAAAACATCAGAATCGTTTGTTAGAAAATTACCAGTTGCGCCGGAAGATAAAACTCACAATTATCAAAAAGACGAGGATGGCAACTGGTTTTTGCAAGTAAACCTCCGTAAACAAGGCGTTGATAGTAGTGCTGTAAATAAAACAGGTAAATTATCTGACAGATATTATCCAATATATTTTGATCCTAAAACCGGGCAAGTTAGTTCTATAAAAAAATTACCCGTAGAGATTTTACCAATTGATCCAACTGGTCAAAAAAGAATATGGCGACGCTCGAAAGACGTTATAGATCAAATGTGTAAAGTGGGAGATTTGTGGGTTAAGAAGCAAACAACAAACGGATATCAAGTTTATTATAAATTTAGGGGCGGATTGGAAGGACAAACTCCTCAGAGTATTTGGTATGATGCGGAGTTTTCAGCTAGTGAATACGGAACATCAACACTAGATAAGATTTTGGGTAAAAGAGAGATGTTCCAATATCCAAAATCTCCGTTTGCAGTAATGAAGTCAATTCTTTCTGGTACTAACGATAAAGATGCTACGATTCTCGACTTTTTTGCTGGATCAGGAACAACTGGTCAAGCAGTTTTGGAACTAAACAAGCAAGATGGTGGAGGTCGCAGATTCATTTTATGCACAAACAACGAAAACAATATTTGCGATGAGGTTTGCTATCCTCGTGTTAAGAAAGTCATTACTGGATATAAGGGTGCGAAAGATTCTGATGTCAAAGGATTGGGAGGTTCTCTTAAATATTTCAAAACAAAATTTGTCACAGACGCTTCTAACAAAGATGACTTCAAAATTCGCATAACCAAAGAATGCACCGAAATGCTTTGTCTGCGAGAAGGTATTTTTGATGAAATAAAAAAGACCGACGACTATCGTATTTTCCAGCAAGGTGATCAAACTTTGGCAGTATATTATTCTTTGGACCGCAAGGCTTTGTCTGATCTTAAAAAAGAACTCAATAAAATTGACGGCGACAAAGTATTTTATTGCTTTACGCTTGATCCGATCGGTGTGGATAAAAGCGACTTTATTGGCTGGAATAATGTTTCCCTTGAACCTATTCCGCAGAAAATATTAGATGTCTATAAACAAATTTATGAATATTAATCTCAAACCATATCAAGAAAAAGCCGTTAATCAGCTAATTGAAACAGCTGTTAAGCTGTTAGATTTTGATGGCCCGGGTGAAGCCTTGGTCTTTCAGGCTCCCACTGGCTCGGGTAAGACAATTATGACGGCCAAATTTATTGAGGGATTGATTAAAGAACTCCCCAATGACGACATTTGTTTTGTCTGGATGAGTATCGGTAAAGGTGAACTGCATTTACAGAGCAAACATTCTTTGGAAAGAGTTTTTGCCGGTTTCCCTCGGGTTACTTTGGCCGAGGAAGAATTCCTTGGCGGACGTGAACGAATTGTTAAAAATGAGGTTGTGGTGGCTAACTGGGAAAAATTGCGAAGCAAAGATGGCAAGACTGGAGAATGGAAAGTGCTTTTGATGAAAGACGGTGAAAAATTAAATTTCCGGGATGTTTTAGAAAAGACCAGAGAGCAAAGGAAAATCATTTTGATTATTGACGAGAGCCACACTAATGCCACCAGCGAAAGGGCTCAAGAATTAAGACAAATTATTTCGGCTGATCTTGTTATGGAAATGAGTGCTACCCCGAAATTAATGCCGACTGTTGCCGATCTGTTTGAAACTAAGGCTGGCTTCGTGAAAGTTAATCCAAAAGATGTGATTGAGGAAGGAATGATCAAAAAGGAACTGATCATCAACGAAGATATAGAAAAGATTGCCAAGTCTGAGGAAGACTCACAAACGGCTGTTCTTGAGGCTTCCTATCGCAAACGTCTTGAGCTTAAAAAAGCTTTTGAAAAAGAAGGATCAAATATCAATCCTTTGGTATTAGTGCAAATTCCTACTGCCGAAGCTGGTGAACAAAAAATTGAAGCGGTTAAAAAGTTTTTATCTGGGAAAGGCATAACCGAGAAAAACGGAAGAATGGCCATTTGGTTAGCTGAGCAGAAATCGGACACGATTGATTGGATTTCCGAGCCGAACAACGAGATTGAGTTTCTTATTTTCAAACAGGCCATTGATACCGGCTGGGATTGTCCCCGAGCCCACATATTGGTTAAATTCCGCGAGACTCACAATATTGTTTTTGAAATCCAGACTGTCGGTCGTATTTTGCGTATGCCCGAGCAGAAACATTACGGCAACGAAGCTTTGAACCGTGGCTATATTTATACCAATCTCCAGTCTATCTCGGTTAAAAAGGAAGAATACAATCCGAACATAATTAAGCACCTTAAGGCTACACGCATTAAGGAATATAAGCCGATCAAAATTGAGTCGTATTATAAATCTCGCGCTGATTACGGCGATGTTACTTCTAGTTTTGGCTCGGTGTTTGAAAAAATAGCCAATGATTATTTTGATATTAAGAAAGGCGACAAAACTAAAGATAATATAAAGACCGTTGAGGCCAAGGGTATTAATTTGGATATCAAAAAATACCAGCAGGAATTAATCGCTGATACTGCTGTCGATGTAAAAAGTTTTGATGAGCTTGAGGGTAAAATTAATGCCGATGCTATGGCTAAATTGAATGTGGCTATGGATGAACTGCAGATTTTTTTTGAACAGGTTATTAAAAACAATCTCGGACCGTTCAAAAACATTAAGCGTTCAGTTCCGGCAGTTAAGACAGCTATTTACGTTTGGTTTAACAAAACGCTCGGCGCCGAAGATTGGTCTGATCCATCGCTCTTAACGCAACAGATATTTTTGCACGCTAAAAACAGGGTTGTTTTTGAACACGTCTTAGCTAAAGCTATTGGTCAGTATGTTTTTGTCAAAGAACAGGAAGTCCGTGAGCGTGTAGAGGAAAGCGAACAGAGATATGCTTTTGAACTCCCAATAGAGTCATTCTATAACGAGCATACGGATGAGATTGTTAAGGTTAAAAATTATGCCTTTGAACCGTGCTATCTCAATACCGACCGATCCAATCCGGAACGAGAGTTTGAAACTTTCTTAAATGCCAATGCTTCGAAAATAGATTGGTGGTGGAAGAATGGTGAAAATAAACAGGATTATTTTGGTATCAAATACGAATACGCCGGAAGCATAAGCACATTTTATCCTGACTATTTAGTTAAGCTATCAGACGGCCGTCTTGGCCTGCTTGAAGTTAAAGACACCGGTGATCGTGACGGCAAAACCTATACCAAAGCCAAGGCCGAAGCTTTGCAGAAATATATTACTGATTCCGGAAGTAAAAAACTTTTCGGCGGTATTGTTATAGAGCGTAGTCATGAGTGGCTCGTAAATGACAAGAAAGTTTATAACTGGGAAAAATGTGAGCATGGCGAGTGGAGCGAGTGGACTTTATTAGAGTTTTAATTAAATCAAAAATCTATGTCCACAATAATTTTATTGATAATAAGTATTTTGGGAATCAGTTTTTTGATTTTTTTAACTTATAAAAATAAGAATTCTGACAATACTGATCAAATAACAAAGGCGGTTGAGGCGTTGTTTGATAAAACAAATAAGTTATTGAAAGAAGAAATGTCACTAAGCAGAAAAGAGTCCGCTGATTCGGAAAAACGTTTAAGAGAAGAGCTTTCTAGCTTATTTAAAGGGTTCGGAGACTCTCTTGATAAGAGGATGTCGGAATCTGCAAACGCACAGAATAAAAATTTTGAAGGATTTTCTGTAAAGCTCACTGAATTGATCGATAAAAATGATACTAGAATGGATAAAGTCAGAGAAGTTGTTGAAAAAAAGCTTGAGTCTATACAAAAAGATAATAGTGAAAAACTTGAAGCAATGCGAGTAACGGTTGACGAAAAATTGCACGCCACTCTAGAAAAAAGATTTGGTGAATCGTTCAAGGTTGTTAGTGACAGGCTCGAGGCAGTCCATAAGGGGCTTGGCGAGATGCAAACACTTGCCTTGGGAGTTGGTGATCTTAAAAAGGTGCTTAGTAATGTAAAGTCTAGGGGTACTTGGGGCGAAGCACAACTAAGTAATTTGATAGAGGAAATTCTTACCCCCGAGCAATACGAAAAGAATGTTAAAACTAAAAAATCCAGCAAGGATGTTGTTGAGTATGCAATTAAGTTACCTGGAAATGACGAAGATATAAAACAAGTTTGGCTACCTATTGATGCAAAATTTCCACTAGAAGATTACCAACGTTTAATTGAGGCGCAAGAACAAGGAAATCTGCTTTTGATTGAAGAATTGAGTAAGTCGTTGGAAACCAGAATCAAATCTGAAGCCAAAGATATACGAGACAAATATCTTAATCCACCAGAGACAACTGATTTTGGAATTCTATTTGTGCCTATAGAAAGTTTGTATGCCGAAGTTTTAAGACGACCCGGATTATTTGAACAAATACGCAGAGAATATCGGGTCATTATTGCTGGACCGACAACTACACAAGTTATCTTGAATAGTCTCCAGATGGGCTTTAGAACGCTTACTATTCAAAAGCGATCTAGTGAAGTTTGGACACTACTTGGGGCCGTAAAAACCGAATTTAGTAAATTCGGTGACTTGTTAGAAAAAACCCACAAGAAAATGCAAGAAGCAAGCAACACCATTGAAGATGCAGTTACTAAAACCAGAACTATCGAGAGAAAATTAAACAAGGTGCAGAATCTGCCTGTTGCAGAAGCCGAAAAATTAGTTTTAGAGGCACAAGAGGAGGAAATTGTTAAATCATAATTTATCCAGTGTATGAGATTATCAAAAACTAATTTTTTAATATGCCTTGACTGCGCCAAGAATGCTTGGCTTAAAGTCCACAAGCCAGAGGTATATAAGAAAAAACAGCTTTCTTCTTTTGAATTAAATATCATTGATACTGGTAATCAAATTGACGAACTTGCTCATGGTCTTTTTCCCAACGGGACTCTTGTGGAATCTCGCGACGATACAGGACTTACAAAGAAACTTATGACCGACAAGACGCCGGTTATTTATCAGCCGGTTTTTACTACTGAGAAATATATTACAGCTTCTGATATTTTTGTTTGGAATTCAGATACAAATATCTATGATCTGTACGAAGTAAAGTCGTCGACAGCTTCTGAAGAAGACGGCGGAAGAAAGACTGAAGATTATTTGATAGATATGGCTTTCCAGAAAAATGTTTTGAATGATTTAGGTATTAGTGTGGGGACTCTCAACCTAATTAGACTTAATAAGGAGTATGTTCGTACTGGAGACATCAATTTACAAGAACTATTTTTAATTGAAAATTTGACCGAACAGGTAAATGAATGCCTTGAGGATATCAGACAAAAAATGGAAGGTGCTCACGAACTAAGGAAACCGAGCCTCATGGACATTGCGATTGTATATTAAAGGGGCGAAATTCTCACTGCACCACTTCGTGGTATTCAAATTCAGACCTCCCAGAGTATCCTGTTCATGTGATCGCACGAATTCACAAGAAAAAACTGACAGAGTTGGTAGATAATAATATTTTTAGTATCCATGACGTTCCTAATGATTTTGAATTGTCCGATAACCAACGAAGACAAGTAGACACCGCTCAGTCCGGCAAAGAGTATATCGATAAAAAAGGCATCTCAGAATTTTTGGAGACAATGCAATACCCACTAGCTTTTCTTGATTACGAAACATATCCTTCTGCGATACCGAAATATAATAGATATCGACCATACCAACAGATTCCATTTCAGTTTTCGCTCCATGTTATTGAATCTCCAGAAAGCGAGTCTGTCCATTATGACTTTATTTATACAGACCAAGATTGTCCAGACGAATATTTTTCTCAGGCATTAAAAAAACATATTCCAAAAACAGGAAGTGTTATTGTTTGGAACCAAAGATTCGAGCAAGGCATTAATAAACAGCTCGGTGAACGTTTATCTGACTATAAGGACTTTATGCAGGATGTTAATAATCGAGTTGTTGACTTAATGATCCCATTTTTTGGTAAGACAACAATGTACGACCACCCCGAATTCAAAGGCAGTGCATCGATCAAGTATGTTTTACCCGCCCTCGTTCCGCATCTCTCGTATAAAAATATGCATATTCAAGAAGGAGGCACTGCGTCAGACACATGGAACCGTATTGTGTCCGGGGAGTATTCCGAAGATGATAAAAATATGAAAATACAAGCGCTCAAGGATTACTGTCACCTTGATACCTTAGCGATGGTTGAAATTTGGAGGGTTTTAGGATCAGTATAATACAGCGACTATATTACGAAAGTTGTGGATAATTTTTTATAAATATTAGACCAAAATAACGCCTCCGAAGGCGTTATTTTGTATTTATAGGAAAGCAGGTGTTGACTTATTTTATTACATAGTATAGTATTACCAGTATGGGAACATATTATAGTGTAATTATTAATAAACATGAAATTACTGGGAAAAACAATACTGCACGACTTCAAAGATAAGCATGCTGACGCTAAGCCTAGTATTGAGTCATGGGAAGCGGAGGTTGAAGAAGCTCAGTGGGATACTCCGCATCAATTAAAGTCGAGGTATCCCAAGGCCAGCTTTGTGGGAGGTCAGCAAGTTATATTCGATTTTTGTTGGAATAAGTATAGGTTGCTGACGGTGGTTAATTATAGGAATAAAATAATTTTGATTGAAAAAATGGGCACCCACAAAGAGTATGATAAATGGAATTTAAACTAAAAATATGAGCAAAATTAAATTTATAAAAACTGAATCGGATTATAAAGAAGCACTTGATTTAATAAAAGTGTTGTTAAGTCATGATCCTGATCCCAGTTCAGATGAGGGAGAACAACTTTCTTTACTCAGTACTCTTGTTCAAGATTACGAATCTCGTTCTTTACCAGAATCACTTCCTAATCCAGTTGATGCTATTAAATTCAGAATGGAACAAAGTGATCTTAAACCAGTGGATTTAATACCTTATATCGGAAGCAGAGGTAGGGTCTCGGAGATTCTTGCTGGCAAACGTCAGCTTACTTTAGATATGGTAAGAGCATTGGAAGTCGGTTTAGGAATCCCGGCAAAAGTACTAATAAGAAAACCAGAGATAGAAAGTAATTCAGAATATCAAGGTTGGGATAACCGTCTTGTGGCAGAAATGGAATCTCGTGGTTATTTTGGCAGTAGATCACTAAAAAAGCATAGTAAATTAGAATTACTAAAAGACTTTTTTTCTTCAATTAGTGCTCAGCCACAAATGGCAATGATGTTACGTAAATCTAATTACAGATCATCCCCACTTACCGATAAACGAGCATTAATTGCTTGGTCAAATCGTGTTATCCAAAAAGCAAAGAAAATTAAGGTAACTAAAAAATACAAGGACGGATCTATCGATCTTAATTTTATGCAAGAATTTGTAAAATTAAGCTCTCAAGAAAATGGCGTGATTTTGGCACAGAAACATCTCAAAGATATCGGTATTATTTTAGTGATTGAACCACATTTCTCTAAAACTTATTTAGACGGTGCCGCTATTCTTGTGAATAAAGAAAATCCGGTTATAGGTTTAACCCTGAGACATGATCGATTAGATAATTTCTGGTTTACATTAATGCACGAGTTGGCTCACATTTCATTGCATTACAATCAAGACATTAGTTTATTTTACGATGAGCTGGAAATTGCCTCAGCCGGTTTAGACGAGAAAGAACAAGAAGCTGATGAATTAGCAGAAGAGTCTTTATTGCCAAAAGCAAAATGGGAAGTTAGCCCAGCAAGACTTATCCCGTCATCAATGGCGGCCAATAGCTTGGCTAAAGAGTTGGGAGTGCACGTTGCCATTATTGCTGGTCAGATTAGACATAAAGGCAATAAATACATTTATCTTAATAAAATTATAAGCGAGGCAAAAGTAAGAAGTTACTTTGCTAATGAAAAATGGAATAAATAATATGTTTAATTCAAAGCACTACGTACCGATGTTAAAATGGAAAAGAGCCGAACAAGGGGCTCTGGAAGTTTTAACGAGCGAAAATAAAAAATACATAACTCCGGTAATTCAGTTTGTTATGCCGAAACAAAAGCCACAAGACACATTGGAAGATGTGGTGGCTAGATTTAAAAAACAATTAACACAAATACCGGACAGAATTATTGAGGTTTGGGGTAATGAGCCAATCTTTATTGATTTTAGTTTGTTATTTACAACTGAACTTAAAGTCGAGAGTATCAAGTCGATTTTAATATCAGGGCATCAAAAACATACTATCTTTATTCCGATCATTCACTTAAATGATGAAAAAGAAATAAAAGATGCAGTGTGCTCAACGGTCAAAGAAACAAAGAGTGGTTTATGTTTGCGATTAATATGTACTGATTTGTTGGATTTACCAAAATTAAACAACGATATCAAGGAATTTATTTCAGGTTATAAATTAAAGGAGGAAGACGTTGATTTACTTGTAGACGTTAAAGAGTTGGGGGACGACAAAGAAAAATACAAAAGATATTTTAATTTAAGTCAGGAGATTATTAATCTATCAAAGTGGAGAACATACATTTTTTCTGGTGGTGCATTTCCTGAGAATTTATCCATGTGTAAAATTGACGAAGAGAATCTCATCCCACGCTTAGAATGGAAAAACTGGAAAGAACAATATGCTGATGTAAAAGTTATAAGAAAACCAGCTTTTTCAGATTACACTATTCAGTACCCTATTTATAAGGATGCTTCTCAGTTTTTTCACCCCACCTCAAGTATAAAATATTCTTTAGATGAAGAATGGTTAGTCATGAAAGGAAAAAAACAAAAATTTGAATTGTATTTAGCCAGTGCAGCTGAATTAATAAAGGACAGTAGATATTATGGAGAAAATTTTAGTTTTGGCGACAAGTTTATAAATGATAAGGCTAAACATTTTCCGGTGTATATAAAAAAACCCGCGGTTAAAGGCACGGGCAGTACAGAGACATGGTTAAAGGCAGGTATTAACCACCATATGACATTAGTGGCGACTCAGATCGCCAAGCTGTCCTAAAAAAAATTGTCTCTCTAACTTTTTTGCCCAGAGTTTCTTGATCTAAAACTGTTGATAACTTCGAATAAATTAAATCTCTTGGCTTAGAACGTAGGCCATTTGCTTCGTCCATTTCCTCTAATATTCCAAGAGCCTCTTCTCTCCACAAAAGCTTAGCTACGGATAGTTTATTTTGATCCTCGTTGGTTTCTTCTTCTCGAATAGTGTTAAAAGTAACTACTCCGTTTTCGTCTACCTTTGCCACTACAACACCCCACCAATCTGGAATTATTTTTATCGCTTCATATAAATGACTTTTACCAACTACTAATGTCATTTTATCAAAAACAGAATTATAAACTTCAATTTGTTCAGGTAGCCTAAGTAAAGTATCAAGATCGCTTTTTATTTCGTATCCATGCATGATTCCATTCACCACCGCAATATCAACTCTGGCGTTACCGTGGTGTACGCCTAGTTCCTCTATTATTCTGACTTTATTATCTTTCGAATGTTTTTCCTCTAAAATTCCCCTGAGGAGAGTTCGGATCATCAGATCGTTTGTTTGGGAAATTTTGTAAGACATTTTTAATTTCATGGGATTGTAATTCTCTTATTATTTTATCACATATTCAAAAATATAAGAATAACCGGCTGACAATTTTGCTTAGTTAAGCGAATCCTTTACCCCATAATCTTAAACTCCCGCATCTCTTTTTTCGCTGTTTCCATATCCTCGATCACTTTGAGATAAATCGCTCGAGTTTTCTTTGACCTCGAATTATTCTCGGCAAACTGGATGTCGTCATCATCCACGAATCCGGCCAGCGAGATATAGGTACCTGCCAAGAGTCTGATCCGTTCCTTGATAGCTTGTTTGATTTTAGCTTTTGGTTCCGGAAGTGAAGATAACGGATTAAATGATCCGCGTCGATGTGGCATTCTTATGTTTTTGGCGGTCGCAAGGATCGCTTCAATGTCATCGTCCTCCATAGCAAGCAAGAACATACGCTTGCCCGGGAAACAAGTCCAGCGGAGTCATATTTGCTTAACTTTTCCGAAGTTAAGCAAATCGTTTTAGGCTCGCAAATTTCGTCAAACCGGTGGGCTATGGTCACAAGAGGTGTCAAAGGTCTATCCGGGGTGCAAAGCTCGCCCCAAGGGCAGACAAGGGGCAACAACGTTTTACTTTTTGGCTAGGAGGAGGTCGTAGTTGTAAAACTTGGCAACTTTCTTGATATTATTCATTTTTTCCCGTAAAGTAACCATATACTCTTTATCCTCGAGCACTGTTATAAGACCCGACAGTGCCTGACCCCAAATAGAAAAACCCGTTTAATACGGGTTTTTCTATTTGGGGTGGCTACGCAAGCAAACTGCTTTGCTTGCGCCAGGGGATCGAAAGGCGGAGCATGTTTTATTTAGCAAAACAAAACAGCGAGCCGGGGTCGAGGAATTTTGTGAGTGGCGACGAACAAAATATCCGTGACCGAGACCTGTAGCCACCCCAACAGATTATTGACAAAAAGTCATTATTGGTGTAATATCAACGGCAGAAAATCAGTTCACATAAAAATAAAAAATTGGAAGGAGAAATACAACGTTGGAAAACAACACAAAGGTTGAAAAGTTTGTTGTAGGAATCGACAAGAGTACTCTCGTATGGACAGGGACGCTCGTGGTACTGATGGCTCGGTATCGCACGTTCGTTTTAGGAAAGATTCTTGTTCCTGAAAAACACAAGAGTAATGTTGTTTTTATGGCAACACGGAACGCAATGATTGAGGAAAATATTGGTCTCGTCGTTAATAAGGCGCAGAAATTTCGCAGGGATGATGTTCCTCTCAAGGATCTCATTAACTACGGGAAGGAAGGTCTTATTAAAGCAGTGGACGGATATGACCGTAAAAAGAATTTTGAATTCGGCACCTACGCAGGAACTTGTATCTACAGAACGATCAGGTGTCGTCTTGCGAAATACGAGTCCCCCATTCGTCTTCCCGAGCATCAAGTCATAGAGAAGAAAATAGAAAAGAAAGCGGCAACTAAGGCTTATGTAAAGAAGGGCGAAACATCTCTTTTCTTTGATGATGTGGATCCTAGGGTTGCGTATTCATTGGATAACGGTATGACAGGGGATGATGGGGACAACCTCCCCCCGACTTCTCTTGTGGACGCTCGTCCTACCCCTGAAGAGGTTGTTCTTTGTCGCTTGAAAGAATCCTATAAAAAGAAGGCCACTCGTCTTCTGGGGGTAGAGTTATCACCGCGCGAATGGTTCATTTTGAGTTGCCGTTTTGGGATCGGAACAGATGAGCCGGCTACCCTCGAAAAGATCGGTTCTGTTCTGGGGATTTCCAGAAACAGGGTCCAGGTGATCGAGAAAATTTCGCTTGCAAAGGCGCGGAAAAAGCTCGCCTTCAACAATTTAACTGCCGGGTGCTTCTTCTAGATCGTTAACACCCCCCCC
>Ga0209210_1001123_pt1 | contig 23850 bp, 17 predicted proteins | sample RifGroA1_FD_183991 | JGI IMG/M metagenome (GOLD analysis project Ga0209210, IMG submission 183991) | Contaminated groundwater microbial communities from Rifle, Colorado, USA - Rifle Groundwater A1 (SPAdes) (version 2) | ecosystem: Environmental > Aquatic > Deep subsurface > Groundwater >...
TTTTTTTATATTTATAATCAATTTATAATAGTAATATAAAAATAACTAGGTAAGATTAGAGTTTAATATATCTCCTACCTAGTTATTTTTATATATTTTTACATTTTTCATGACAAAAGCGTTATTTCGTGATGATTTATGATTATTTTGGAGTGAAGAAACCCTTGAAATATAAGGGTTTTATTTTTTGTGATTTTAGAGAAATTTAAATTAGAGATAACTACCTTAGTTTTTTAGGGTGGTTATTTTTGTTTTAAAGATAAATTTATTATTAATTAAAGATTAAGGAGTGTTTATATGGCAAGATCGAAATTTAATGTAAATACCTCATCAAAATCAAAAGAAAAAAGAACATTAAATGGATACACTTTTTCAAGTGATTTGGAATATAAATTCTATGTTTATCTCCTATCAAAACAAGAAAAAGGAATAGTTAAAAATATAACAATTCAACCTAGATATTTACTTCAAAAAAAATTTGTTAAACATGGTAAGATATATCAGCCAATTTACTATATTCCAGATTTTGAAGTAGAGTATATAAATGGAGATATAATAAATTTCGACACAAAAGGATTTTCTACACCAGATTTTTTACTTAAGGCCAAGATTTGGAATTACGTCTACCCTGATAAAGTTTTAAGAGTTATAAATTATAGTAAAATTGATGGCAATGATGAAAATGAAGGATGGTGCGATGTAAAAGTTATTGAGAAAGGAAGAAAAGAGAGAAAGAAAGCAAAGGAATTAAAAAATAAATTAAAAAAATATAAAAATAAAACGGAGGATTGATTCAAACATGTCAAAAAATAAACCATTAACCCTTAGTACATTAAAAAAATTGGATGCACAATTAAATGAAACATTGCAAGTAACTTTATCAAATTCTAGTACTATTCTATTTGATTTACATTTTCGTCAAACTATTATTGAAGAAGTTTTCAACAAATTAATTTCAATAAATAAACTTATACAAGAAGATGAAACTTTAAAAAATTTCCCAATGGATAGGTACACACAATTATTAATTATTACTCATTTTACATCTTTGAAGAATATTGAAACTAAAACATTGTCAGATGAATTAGAATTAATGAATCAATTGATAGATTTGGATTTATTTAAAGAGATATTAGAGAAAATGGAGATTGAAATACCTGATGAAATTAAGAAATTTAATGAGAAAATATTTGAGATAATGCAGGAAAAATTGGATAGTCTGAAGCAACAAGAGGAATTTATGAGGTTAATGAATGAAGAAATGGAAAAACAGAAAATGATTGGTGATGTTGAATTAGTGGACAATAGTTTGGTTGATAAAAGTGATAATATTATAGATATTGTTTCTGATAAGACAGATGAAATTGTGACGGATGAAGTGGATGAAGTAGTTAGTAAGATTGAAATTACAGAATAATAAAATAAATAATAAGTACAATAATTATAATAACAATATTTCAATAGATTAAAGGACATTTCTTAATTGATGTGTCCTTATTTGTGTTGAAATACACAATGAGCAAACTAGGGTCGCTCCCGAAAAGTGAATCCTTACACCTGTTTGCTTATTAATATTTTATATAAGGAAATCAAAAATAAAAACAATAAAAGGAGTTGTTGTAAATGTTAGTAAAATGTATGGTAGACAAAAAGACGTTTAGTAAAAAACCTAATGGGGATGAATCTAAAGGAATTCAATTCAGATTAACTCAAACAGAAATTGAAATTGAAGAATTAGCTAATTTATTAAGCAATGGAGCAACTTTTAAACCAGCATTACTTAAAGGTAGAAAAAGTATAGATTGGATTAGTCAACAAATATTTGCTTTAGATTTTGATAAAGATACTACTATTGAAAAAGAATTAAATAATTGTAGAGATTTAAATATATTGCCTGTATTTGGTTATAAAACATTTTCATATACTCAATATAAAGAAAAATTTAGATTAGTATTTTGTAGTAATATAGTAATAACCAATGTAGATATTAGAAATAAATTTCAAAAATTATTAATAGAATTATTTCCTAATAGTGATTCTGTAACATTTGATCCTACTAGATTATTCTTTGGTGGAAAAGAATTAATAAATTGTGATTATAATAATAGAATAAATATTAATAATATTATGGTAAAATATAAAGATAAATTAGATAATATAATAAATAAATCTGATTCATCGTCTGTGAGCTTAATCAATACTAATACAATAAATTCTTTTTCTATTAGTATGCGGAAACCTCAGACCCCTTCCCCTTCAAGGGTTTTAGAGGATTTTTCTCACATTAATGCTATAAAAAATTTAGATTATATATTGATGAAAAACCTTCTTCAGATTAATGGTGATAAAATAATATGTACAAATAAACAAGAAGTTTATGATTATATTAATGGAATAGATTTATGTGAATTTACAAATATACATAGCATGGTAAATTGCATATTACCAAATCATCAAGATGATACTCCTTCTGCACATATCTATACAACTGATAGTGGGACACAAATATATAAATGTTTTGGATGTGATGCAAAATATACAATAATATCTTTAGTAGAAAAATTAGCAAAATGTAAAAGAATTAAAGCAATTGAATTTATTAAGAAAATATATAATATTGAATTGCAACAAACAGAATGGCAAAAACAACAACTAGAAATACTTGATACTAATATTGAATTATTATTATCAGAAGAATTTAAAGAAATATATCCTCAACTTCATTCTTTAATAAGGACAAGAAAAAATAATATTATAGCATTAAATAACTTTGCCAAAATGAATATTAAAGATGAAGATTTTTGCGTAGAAGAAAATCCATTATTTTTTGCCTCTTTAACTAAAATAATGGATGTATTTGGTTCAAAAGATAGAACAAAAACTTCTCAAAGTATTACGTTATTTGCTTTGTTAAGTTTGTTAAATAAAATACCTCATGATAATTTACCTGAAGAAATACATAATAAGGCAAAACATATTGCAGCAAAATATAACCTTACTAAATTAGTTAACTTTTATAGTATAGAGCAATATGGAGTAAATTCATTAGAAGAAAGTAATAAAATTGCAAAAATATTAAAAGATAATAACATATCCTTGAGAGGAATATCTAGGGAATATTTATTAAGAACATTTGGTATAGAATTAACTAATAAAATATATCCTCAATATGTTTATGAAAATAAATTAGGGACTTCTGAACAATCTAATGAAGAAACTAATAAAATAGCAAATTATATTTTAGAAACTATTGAAAAAAATGGTTATATTTTAGAGAAAGAATTAAAAGTTAATAATATAACTGAATTACAATGGAAACGTAGTATTCAAGAAATATTAGATGGTTATGGTTTAATTAAAATAACTGCTAATAAAGAAATAAAATTAAAATATAATATTAATGTTGCTGAAAGAAGTTATCCTAAAATTATTGTTAAGGGAGGTGAATAAAATTCCCTCCTTACAACAACAATTATTAGAGATTGAGAAAAAGATTCAATCTAAAATAAAATCTGCAATGCAGAATGAATTATCTCAACAGTCAAAAACGACTATCCAGATGCATGTTGTTACAGATGTTTATAATGTATATGAACCTACTTCATATTCTCGTTCTTACGACCAAGGAGGTCTATTAGACCGTGACAATATAGAAACTAAGATGATTGATAATAATACTTTAAGGATAGAAAATATTCGTAGAGATGAGTTAGATGGAAGAATGGTGGATAAAATTATAGAATATGGTAAAGGTTACTGGACTCAAACTCTTGATGATATAATTGGAGCAAGACCTTTTATTCATAATAGTTTTATAGATTTAAAGAATGGTAAAGCTAGAGATGCCTTAAAACGGGGACTCATCAGGGAAGGATTGAATATTAAATAGTATCTTCTCCGCTCACATAAAGAATAAAATTAAAATATAAATTCCCTAAAATATATCTAAAAATATTTCAAAATACCTGTTGACAGAATCATAATATAATTATATAATGTGAACAACCTCGGAAAACAAATATCTGAGGAATAAAAATAAAATAATATAAAAGGAGAAATGATTTATTATGACTAAGAAAGAACTCATGAACCGCTACCAGGAAGTATTAAACGAAAAGAAAGAAGCATTTGAGGCAGACAAGGTTGAGAAATCAAAGAAAATTTCTAAAAAAGAAGCAGAATTTTACGGAGAATGTTTTCTGGATTTAATTATGGATACTGTTGCAAATGAGGATTTGAAAATAGTGGGTTTTGGAAATTTTGAGAAGAAATTTAAAGAAGGTAAAACTGGTACTATTAATGTTGGACCGAAAAAAGGTGAAGAATATAATAGTGTAGACCATTTTGTGATTAGTTTTAAGGCAGGTAAGGGTTTTAAGAATAAAGTTAATGGCATTGTTAGTGAAAGTGGTGATGAAGTTAGTGGTGAATAGAGATATTAGTAGGGATAAGAGAAATGAAGATGAATGGGGTTAATACATAGTAGTTAATTAAATAGAGTAAAGATATTAAAATTTATCTTTACTCTATAAAAATAACTTAACACATAGAAACATCAAAGATATAACTCAAAACTTAAAATTTAAAATTAAAAGGAGAAATTAACATGACTACAGAAAAAATGACTATCCATAAAGCATTAGCGGAATTAAAAATTATCGGAGATAGAATCAACAATTCCATCACCACAACTCCATCACCACAGCAACCTTTATTAAAGCAAATAAACATTCCAATGAGAAAATTAATAATATAATTTAAATGGAGATGATTAATTATAGGTCGAAAATTTACATATGAAGAGGTCAACAGCCCACGAGCCTAAAGGCATCGGGGCTTGTAGGAGATAATATCAATTACAAGTCAGTTGAATAGCCTAAGTATTTGATTACTACGTTATATAAGAATATATAGTTACCTACGGATACTTCTCTAGTCTGTAGCTCTAAGCTTTAATATTAAACATTTCTAAGGGTAGGAGAAGTGTATTAAAGATTTAAAACCTTATATAACATTGGCGAAGAGAACTTACTCTGAAAGGAGGACATAACTTGAGAGTATATGTCAAAAATTTAAGAAACGAACCATTAATGCCTTGCTCTGAACAAAAAGCAAGAAAATTATTAAAAGAAAAGAAGGCAAAAGTTATTGAAATTAAACCTTTTACAATTAAATTATTATTTCCAACAGGAGAAGCAAAACAAGAAATTATACTTGGAATTGATAGTGGTTATATGAATATTGGTTTTAGTGCAATAACTGAAAAGAGAGAATTAATTTCTGGTGAAGTTAAACTTCTTCAAGGTATGAAAGAAAGATTACTAGAAAGATCAAGATACAGAGGAATTAGACGGTCAAGATTAAGATACAGAAAAGCACGATGGAGTAATAGAACTAAATCAAAACCAAAAGGTTGGCTTGCTCCTAGCTTGCAACATAAATTAGATTCTCATATTAAATTTATAGATAGTTTATATAAGATATTACCAATAACCAAATGCATTATTGAAGTAGCAAATTTTGATATTCAAAAGATGAAGAACGATACTATTAGTGGTAAAGAATATCAACAAGGTGATATGATAGGATTTTGGAATACTAGAGAATATGTTCTTCATAGGGACAATCATAAATGTCAAAATCCTAATTGTACTAACAAAGATAAAAAACAAATATTAGAAGTACATCATATTAAATTTAAACATTTAGGTGGTACTGATGCTCCAAGTAATTTAATAACTTTATGCAATAAATGTCATACATCACCTAATCATAAAAAGGGTAAGTTTCTATATGATTGGTGCATTGAAGGTAAGAAAGTTAGAGGATTTAAGGATGCTACTTTTATGAGTATGGTTAGATGGTATTTAGTTAATCAGTTAAAAGAATTACATGAAAATATCAATGTAACATATGGTTATATAACTAAGAATCATAGGATAGAAAACAAGATTGAAAAAACTCATTACAATGATGCATTTGCAATTACTAAAGGTATTAATCAAGTTAGAAGCACTAAAATACATGAAGTTAAGCAGTCAAGAAGAAATAATAGAAGCTTAGAAATGTTTTATGATGCGAAGTACACTGATACAAGAAATGGTGAAAAAGTAAGTGGTGGAGATTTGAATAATGGAAGAAGAACAAGGAATAAGAATTTAAACTCTGAAAATCTTCATCAATATAGAGGTGAAAAACTATCAAAAGGACAAAGAAGAATAAGAAAGGTTAGATATTTTTATCAACCAAATGATTTGGTTAAATATGATGGAAAAGTATATACAGTAAGAGGAACTCAAAATGGTGGAGCATATATAAGATTAAATGAAATTAAAAAAGTACCTAGAGTTAATTTATTAATTCCTTATAAATTCAATAAAGGGATAGTGTGGTGTTAATGACAATGGATTATATTAGTCAAAATCATTCAAAACATTTGTTGATGGTGCATTTAATATTTTCATGTAAGTATCGTAAGAAGTTATTAAATAGATTTGGGAAACAGATTAAACAGATATTGTATGACATTGCAGAAGAAAAAGATTTAAATATAATTGAAATGGAAGTAGACAAAGATCATATTCATTTATTAGTAAGTTATAATCCAACTCAATCTGTATTAGATGTTGTAAGGTTATTAAAACAAATATCCACATATAGAATATGGAGACAGAACAATAATCATATTTACTTAAAGAAACAGTTTTGGGTTGAGAAAACATTTTGGGGAGATGGATATTTTGCTTGTAGTATAGGACAGGTTTCAAAAGAAACAATTGAAAAGTATATTCAGAACCAAGGCTAAAATAAGACGGTATTCATCCCCTACCCTAAAGGGATATGGGCTTTCTACCTAATTCGTTGTAAATATTTAGATAAACATAATATATTATACACACCACAATATAAATTTGATGATTTAAAAGGTAATACAAATAAAAAACATTTGAAATTTGATTTTGCTATACATAATATAAATAGTGAAATAATTTATTTAATAGAATATGATGGAGAATTTCATTTTAAACCAGCAAGATTTAGTAAAGATAAGAAAAAGATGCTTGACAAGTTAAAGAAAATACAAATATATGATATAAAGAAAAATTTATATTGTGCTAAAAACGATATTCAATTAATCCGTATTCCCTATTGGGAATTCAATAATATTGAAAAATATTTAGATTATTATTTCAAATTTCAAAGATAAAAGTTTATTCTTGATTAAAGTTTAAACAGTAAAGACTAGAGCGGAAAGTTTGATTAAATCCCTGGTATACGGTTTAGTATAATTGTATTTGACTATAGGTTAACCGCAGGGCTGGAGAGTGGTAAATAACTAAAATTTGATATAAGTGATTAGGTTTAAAGAGTGGAGATTATATGTCTCTGCTCTTTTTATTTATTGTAGATTAATATACATTACTATAATGCAATGTATATTTTTGTATTATAAATATATAAATTTAAATTAAAGGAGTGATTTAATGTCTGATAATATAGATAAACATATGTTACGTCCCATAGCAGATAAATTATATGAAATAACTGATGAAATGTGGAATAAAATAAATTCTGATAATAGAGAATTAGTTGAAGAATTTCTTAAAGTAAATAAACAATTATCACCAAGAACTATCGAAGTTTATACCTCGGCATTGAGACAATTTTTTTGGTTTATTTATGATAATTTAAAAGATAAACCATATTACAAAATTAGTAAAAGAGATTTTATGAAATATATGAGTTATCTTCAAGAAAGAGGATTATCATCTAGTGCTATTGGATTAAGAAAATCTAGTGTATCTAGTTTTTGTAATTATATTGAAAATATTGTAGCAGATGACATTGAAGAAGCAAATAATTTTAGGAATTTTACAAGAGGTATGCCCTCAGTAGTTAAAAATAAAGTTTATGACAAAACACCTATTACTCATGAAGAATATGAATTATTAATAAAAACATTAGAAGAAAGAAAAGATTATCTTGGTTTAGCATGGGTTGCTACTGCATTTAATGTTGGTAGTAGACGAGCAGAAATTATACAATTAAAAACAGAAATATTAGATTATCCTATTCAGGAAGGTAAAAATTATATTGTGAGTCATGTCGTGATGGGAAAAGGCTCCTCTGGTGGCAAGCCTTTGAAATACATGGTTAACAAAGAAGCACTTCATTATATGAGATTATGGGTAGAAAATAGAAAATATGATTCTGAATATATTTTTGTTGTTAAATATGGTGGTAAAATAAATCCTATCTCAAGAAATTGGGCAAATAGATTTTGTAAAGAAGCATTATCACCTATTCTCAAAAAACGGATTCATCCGCATATGTTCAAAGCCTCTTGCATAACTTACCTTTTAAGTATTGGTAAGAATTTACAGTCTATTTCCAAATTTGTAGCGATGCATAATGATACTTCAACTACCTCAAATTTTTATGATTTAAGAGATTTTGAAGATGAAAAAAATGATATATTTGATTAAATATCATAACCAAAACCGCTTTGATCATGATATATGATCCCACAAACCCAATAAAATCAACACTTTTTAAATTACAAAACATTACATAAAATTAAATAATTAGAAATAAGTGGTTGAAATATTACAATTCTATTTAACAATATCAGTATTTCAACTACTGCTTGTGATTATTTAAAAAATTATTATAATTATTAAATCTAATTAATGATAAGATTATAAAATTATAAAGGAGGTAATTTTAAATGTCTCAAGATATCTCAATTCTCATTAAGACTAAGATCGATACTTCACAGCAACAGATAACTTCATTAGAAGAGCAAATTGCATCCCTATCATCTAAAATTAAAACTGCCATATCAGTAAAATTAAATATAGATTCTAAAGATATACAATTAATTACAGAAAAAATAAAAGAGGCACAAGAAAAAGCATCTTCAGGTGGTAAAAAACAAATACAAGTTGGAGATTTTAGCGAAGCAGCTAGTAAAATGCAAAAAATGATGACTGATATAAAAAGAATTGAATCAGAATTTGCTCATTTAGGTGATAATCTTTCAGTTAAACAAGTATTTGCTAGTGCTACTAGTGATTTAAAAAGATTTGAAGTAAGTGTTGAACAACTTAACGGAAAAATAAAAGAGGTTTTTAAATTTCCTGTTACTATGGGTACAATTAAAGGTGCTGATGGGATACAAGAACAAATATTAAAAATGGGCGACGTTTCAATGGCATCTAAAGCGTCTGCTGATAAAATTATTAAAGATACAAATGCTAAAAAACAAGTAATTAGTGAAGAAATTGTTAAAATGAATGAATTAATTCTCCTATATAAATCAGGTGTTAAAGTAGGAGGAGAATTTATTACTGCTGCAAATAAAATGTTCTCTAGTCAAAATACTTCAAAATTTTCAAATGAAGAATTACAAACAAGAGCATCTTTATTAAAACTATTAACACAAGAACAAAATAAATATAATAATGCTCAAAAAGGTTCTACTAATGCAAATACGGGAACAGTTAATAAAGAAATTAGTGCACTTGATAAATTAATTCTTCAATATAAAGCATTAAGTATAAGTGCCGAAAAGTTTAAAGAATTAGGTACAAATATGCTTAATTCTATGCCTAGTGGTTCTATAGTAGATTTACAGGAAAGAAAAAAGTTAATTGATGCATTAAAGATTGCACAAAAAGAACTTGATGCTTCTATTTCTAAACCAAAAACTGATACATCTGTAACTAAGGAAATTAGTGAAGTTGATAATTTAATTTTAAAATATAAAGCGGCAACAATTTCTGCGAAAGAGTTTATGGATGCAGGAAATAAATTGTATGATAGTGGTAAATTATCAGGAAAAACTACAGCAGATTTACAAGAAAGAGCAAGATTAATTCAAGCATTAAAAGGAGCAGAAAAAGAATATTACTCAAGTATAGGTCAAGAAAGTAAAAATAATTTAAGTATTGTTAATTCTGCTTATACTCAACAAGAACAAGCATTGAAGAATATATTTGCTTTGTCAAAACAAAGGATAGATGCTGAAAAAAATGGATATGTTGAATTAACTACTCAATTAAAAGAACAAATAAGATTAGAAGGGCAAAAACTTGTATTAGCAAGAAGTGATATTAAATCTAATTCATTAACTAATTCTGTAAAAGAAATAGAATTGTTAAATTTAAAAAATAATTTACAAACAGATTATAATAATAAAAAATCTAAAGAAGCAGATATAACTAGACAAAATTTAAATAATGATCAACAATTATTAAAAAGAACGCTAACAACTATGACAGCAGATATTCAGAAATTTCAGAGACAATATGCCGGTTTATATGATTCATCTAAATTAAATCAGATTACAACTGACTTGAAAAATCTAAAAATATCTCCTAATTTAAGTAATGATATTGCTAATTTAAAAGCAAATTTTTCAGCATTGCAGAAAGAAGCATATGCAACGTCCTCTGGATTACAACAAGCTAATAAACAAGTTATGAGTATTGGAGATGCACTTCAAACGGCAGGAAGTAAATTTGGAATATGGATAATTATGTCATCCCTGGTAATGGGTGTCATTCACAGAATTACTGAATCATTTGATTATATGTTAGAACAGACAAAATTATTTACTAATTTACAGATGGAGATGACAAATCAAAATCTTAAATTTAATGAGGTTACTCAAAGTGCTTTAGATTATGCAAAAGCAATGGGTACTACAAGTTCTGAGGTTATGAAAGCGATAAGTGTGTTCGGAACCTATACATCTTCAATGGATCAAGTTTTAGAACGTAGTGAAGCAGCAATTGTTCTTAGTAATATATCAGGACGTAGTATTTTGGAAGTTTCCGATGATTTAATGGCAGCACAAACCCAGTTTAAATTAGGTTCAAATCAATTAATGTCAATTGTGGATACATATGCTTCTGTAGCAAGAAATTTACAAGTTGATTTTCCAAAAGCGTTGGGGGAAATATCTTCAGGATTAAAATATGTTGGATCAGTGGCAGCAGAAGCAAAAATGCCTATCCAAGATTTAATTGCGATCCAAGGAACGCTGGTGGAAGTTACCAGGCGTTCAGGTTCACAAATTTCCAACGGACTCAAGACAATTTTTTCCAGAATTGCTAACGTAGGTGAAGAAGCAAATCCTGAAGAATTTAAAAAAGTTGAAAAAGTTTTTTATGATATGGGTATTAGTATCAAAGAAAATGCTGATACTATAAAGCCAATGAATCAGATATTGAAGGAAACTGCTGAACGCTGGAAGACACTTAATGACATTCAACGTCAAGAATTAGCTACAGGTGCTGCAAATATGTATCAACGTAACATATTTGTTGCTTTAATGAATAATTTCGACAATGTTCTACAAAATACAGAATCTGCTTATAACAGCGAATCAGTTGCAATGCAGAAGCAAGATATTTATATGAAATCTTTATATGCATCTCTACAAAAATTACAAAATGCCTTTGAACAACTATATAAAAATACTATTAGCACATCATTATGGAAACAATTATTAGATGGAATAACATCTATAATGGATGGATTTAATAGTCTTTCTGCTATAGTTGGTGGATTTCCTGCTTTAATGGCAACTGCGATATCTTCTGTAGCCCTGTTTTCTACTAAATCAAGAGAAAAATTTTCGACTTTACTTGGTTCCGTAACATATAGAGGATTATCTGCTGGCCAACAAGGAGCAGCATTACCACCAGGAATGAGTAATTATTCTGCACAAATACCTATACTTAATAAAATTATTTCTTCTATAAAACAAATCAATACTTTAGGTAATACTAGAATTAATTTTTTAGATTCATTATCTAGTTTTACAAGAAATATATCAGGAAAAGCAATTAGTTCTTTTAATTCATTAAAAACATCAATAATTAATACAGTAAATGCAACAAAAAGTTTAGGTGTTATAGGCACTACAAGTAAAATGTTTACATTATTAGGCAATGGTATTAAAGGTGCTACTTTAGCATTAGGTAGTTATATAACAGCTGCAAATATGGCTAAAATAGCAACAATAGGTTTGCAAACTGTAATGTCAATGGGAATGATGGTTGTTTTTTCATTGGTAATAGGTCAAGTTTTTAAATTAGCAGATTCTTTCCTTCACGCTAAAGAAAAACAACAAGAATTATTTGAATCATTAAAAAATGATGTGTCTACATTAACTTCAGAAATTTCTGATTCAGAGAAATTAATTAAAACTTACAATGATTTATCACAAGCAACGTCCCTTACATCAGATCAAAAACAAAAATTAGCAGATGTTACGGAAAAATTATCTGCACTCTATCCCTCTGCAATCTCACAATTTGATGCAGAAGGAAATGCCATCTCCTTAAATTCAGGTAAACTACAAGAATACTTAGACTTAAAAGAGCAAGAATTAAATTTAAAACGTCAAGAAATGTCAGAACAATTTTATAAAACTGGCAATAAGGATGTTAATAACCTACTAACTAATGAAAAAAATATAAAATCCAAAATGGATCAATTAGCAGAGTATGAAAAAAATCAAAAAAGATTTTTAGATTCTGGAGATGCAAAAACTGATAAAACAGGATATAAAAAAGTATTAGAAGATATAAATAGAACAAAAAAAGAATTGTTAGAATTAAAATCAGAATCAATAAAAATTACTGATGAATTAAAAACTAAACTTACAGCAACATTACAAAATAATGATGAATTTAAAGATTTTAAACCACAAGAATTAGATAATTTTATTAGTAGTTTATTAAAATCACAAGATGTATTAGAGCAAATAAAAAAATCTGGTGGTATAGAAATATTTTCTGCTAATTTAATAGATAATGGTTTTGCTAGTGCATTTAGTAATATTAATAAGGAATTTAATTATTTAAGTAAAAATACTAATAAGACACAAAAAGATATAGATGAATTTAATAATAATGCGGTTAGTAAATTAACAGAGAAATTAAGTTATCTAGGCAATCCTGTTGCAGAGAACGTAGCAAAAGTAATAACAGATAAATTTGGTTTATCAATAAGTGAAGTAAAAGAAAAAATATTTGATTTTAATGGTGCTATAGAATCAATCCAAAAAACAACAACTGATACATCAGATAAAATAGAATTATACAATCAACTATTAGAAAAATCTAAAGAATCCAATAATGATGCAGCTCAAGAAGTAATGAAACACGTTGATAAACATAAAGATTTATATGATGTTGTTGATGTTGAAAATGGAATGTTGGTATTAAATACTTCTAAACTTGAAGATTTAAGAAGTAAAACAATTGAAACAGCAATGGTAACTACTAAAGCAGAAATAGCAAAAGCTGAAGTAGTATCTATTCAAACACAGGCAAGATTAGCACAATATGATTTAGAAATTGAAAAATTAAATACATTAATAAGTTTACAAAATTCATATGAAAATATTAGTAAAATTATAGACAGTCAAGTTGTATCAGGTGATCTTTCAAGAGTAGAGGCTGTAGAAAGATTGGCACAGGCAAGCAGAGATATAGGAGATGTATATGTTGCTAATAAATTAAAAGAAGTAAAAACTCTTGAAGATGCAAAAAAAGTATATGGTGAATGGAGAAATTCACAAGGTTATGATGAATATGAAGATTCAAAAGAATCAGATGCAATGTGGGAAAAGATTAAAGGATATGTTAAATTAAAAGATGCTGTAGAAAAGGCTAATGCAGTTATTAATTCTCCTAATCTTGGTATTAAAGACTCAAAAGACACTGCATCAGCAAAATCAGCAGAAGCATTAGCATGGGAAAAAGTAACAAATGAAATAAAAACTTACGATAATGCTCTTAAATCACTAGAAGATACTACTTCTAATATGATTAAAGGGAGTAAAGAACGAAGAGATGCTTTACACAATGAGAATCTAAAAATAAAGGAACAAATTGACTATTTAAAACAACAAAGAGATGGGTTAAATGCTCCATTAATTACCAATATACCTTCTACAACTACTTCTACTACAGGAAATGCTACTTCTGCTTTAAGTAAATATAAAATATCACCTGATATTTCTAATGCAGTTAATACTATTTCTCAAAAATATAATGTTGATCCTGCTTTAATTTATGCTATTGGTCAACATGAAACTGGTTGGGGAAAACTTGGCGATGGTAGAAAAGGGATGTATACTGGTTATGGTTCATATGATAGTGGTTCTGATTATGGATATTCTGGTTTAGAAAAACAAATAACTGGTACAGTAAAAAAAATGCTTGCTTGGGGAATGACACTAGGCAATGTTAGTTTAGAAAAATTAAATCAAGGGAATAGTGGTAATTTACCTACAGGTATATATGCCACAGATAAAAATTGGCAAAATAATATATGGAAATATTATAAAGAATTTAATAATGGTATGGTAACAGATACTTCCTCTTCTAAATCTGAATTAACAACTGAAAAACTACTAGAAGATCGTATCAAACACCAAGAAGAAATAAACTCTAAAATATTAGAATTAGAGAAGAAATTTGCTCAAAATTCTAAAGAATGGTATACAGATCTATGGCAAGAAACTGATAATATAATTGCTGAATTTGAACAAAAAAGCAATTTTTCAAAATCTAAATCAGAAAGTATGTCTAAATCTTCTCCTGAATACAGAGATGAATTAGAAATTCAGAAATTTAATACTACAGGTATTCAAAAACAATTAGCAGAACAAGCTAAACAAATGGATCAAGCCATTGAAAATATGAAGAAAGGAATCACAGAAGGTACTTTTAAAGATAAGCAATTCTTAGAAGAAACAATAGAAAAAAGAAAAGCATTATCTGCTAATTGGTGGAATAAACAAAAAGAAATAGTTGATAAACAAGCAGAAATAACTGCTAGTGAAGTTGAAGCAATAACAAATAAAATAGATGAATATAATATGTCATTATCTATTGCTCAATCTCAACAAGAGATGAATATAAAAGGAACAGAAAAATATAATAATGCTTTAAAAAATGAAATTTTTCAATATTCTAATATAGAATCTGCTTTAAAATCAAAACAAGCAATATATCAAAAAGAATTATCTGATACTGCTTTAGGAACATTAAGATATGAGGAATTACAGAGAGCAATAAGTGATACAACTAAAGAAATATTAGATAATCAAAAAGCATTGTATGATGCACAGGTTAAATTAGCAGATGATATTATTGAATTATATAAAGATGCATATGAGAAACAAAAAGATGTTGCAATTAAAGCAAAAGAAAAAGAAATGGAAGCAGAAGAAAAAAGACATAAAGAAGTTATAGATAATCTTGATGATGAATTAGATCAATATGAAGATTACATCAATGATAAAATAAAATTGTTAGATAAACAATCTAAAAATGAAGATTATAATGAAAATTTAAGTGATGCGCAAAAAGAAAAATTAGATTTAGAAAAACAAATAAATGCTTTATCTTTAGATAATTCTATTGAAGCAAAATATAAAAGAGAAGAATTAGAAAAACAGTTAGCAGAAAAAATAAAAGAAATACAAAATATGCAAAAAGATCATACTAGAGATTTAAGGAAAGAAAGTTTAGAAGAAGAATTGGATAATTATAAAGATAGTATTGAGGAACAAAAGAAAGCAGAAGATGAAAAATATGAGAATACAAAGAATAGATTAGATAAAGAAAAAGAAAAATTGGAAGAATATTGGAATAATATAATAAACAATGAAAGAAAATATGCCAAAATAAGAGAAGATATATTAAAGAGTAATTTTACTAATATTATAACCGAATTAACTAAATTTTATTCTACTGCAACTGAAAAATTTAAATCTTTAGGTATTAGTATTCAAAATAATTTTATTGATAAAGTAAAAGAAGCATTATCTGCAATGCAAAATTTTAATAGCGAAAATAGCGGAAATAATGATGTAGGGAATTCAAATGGCAATTCTGATAATAATGATAATAATTCTTCTGCGAATCCTTTAAGTAGTAATTCACCTATTGCAACTTTTGATCGTGATATGTATGAAAATCTTAATGGAGTAGCAATAACAAAATCTCGTTCTCTGGCATCTGCTTTAGGAGTGGATGTAAAATGGGATCAAGATAAAGAACAAGTGATAATTGGTGGGAAATATTTTACTCCTGTAAGAAATGATAATGGAACAACATATGTAGGAATAAGAAAAGTAGCAGAAGAATTAGGTCATAGAGTTGATTACAATAATGGCATAATTGATATATTTCATGAAGGTGGAGTTGCTGGAGGAATTGGCAATTCAAGAATTGCAGATTTAATAAATAATGTATTTAATAAAGGGCTAAAAAAAGATGAATTAGTATCTATTTTGCAAAAAGGAGAGCCGATATTATCAAAATTAGGAGTACAAAATTTTATTCCTACATTACAGAGTATTCTTCCTAGTATTTCTATTCCTAATCTAACTCCTATCGCAACAGGAGGAAATAGTAATACTTATAATTTAAATTTAAGAATTGATAATATAACAGGAGATAAAAAGGGTGCTGAATATGTTTATAATAAATTAGTAGATGGAATTAAAAAATTAGGTGGAAATATATAATTAGTTAATGGAGTAGATTGATTTCTACTCCATTTTTACTTTTATAAAAGGTGGTGAAAATTTTGACAGTAAAATCATGTTTGTATTTTGAATTTGATGGCATTAAATCTACGGATTATGGAATAATTAATGTTAATGTATCAACAGGAATGTTGGAAGAATCTTTTTTATCATCAAGAGAAATAAAAGAAATAGAAACTAGAAATAATGAAAAACCATATTTTCAAATGTTAAAAAGAAATCCTTTAATATTAAATTTATCATTTGCTTTTGAGGATACTTGGGATACTAATAAAATAAGACAAGTAGCAAGATGGTTAAATACAGACTATTATAAAGAGTTATATTTTCCTGAAACAGAGCAAATATTTTATTGTATTTTAATTGATGAACCATCTATTATACATAATGGACTTAAACAAGGGTATTTAAATTTAAATTTTAGATGTGATTCTCCTTATTCATATAGTCCTATATATTTATCAGAAGTATATGATACAGGAATTAGACAAATTGCAGAAACAGGCACTACAACAACAAATATAAAATTAACAAGTCATGGACTATCAACAGGTGATTATATTGTTAATTTTACTAGAAGTGATGCAAAACGTCAAATAACTGTAGTTGATATAAATAATATAACTGTAACTTCTATAACTGGACAAACATCAAATGATATTATTTATAAATATCCTTCAATTAACACATTCAATTTTCAATTTGTTAATAAAGGAGATATATTATGTTATCCTGAATTAACCATAGATAAAATAGGCAATAGTAAATTGTCTATAATAAATTTGTCAGATGGAGGCAAAGAATTTACATTTAATTCAGGAGAAAAAGCATCTGGTGTTTTAAATTTCTTAGGAACAGTTAAAGATGGTGAAAAAGTTACAATAGGTGATGATGTATATGAATTTGATACTGATAATGTTTTAAGCAATAGTATTAATATAAAAACAGATATATCAACATTTTGTGTAGCATCAAAAGGAACTTTGATATTAAGTGTTATTCCTTCAAATAATGATACTATTACAATAGATAGTATTACTTATACTTTTCAAACTACACTAACTAATTATGCTTATAATGTATTAATTGGTGCAAATACCTCTGAAACAATAGATAATTTAATATTAGCAATTACAGCAAGTACAGGTGTAGGAGTAAAATATGGTACAGGAACCATTGCTCACACTAAAGTAACTACTACAAAAGTAAATGATACTAATTTATATATTATTGCAAAAACTCCAGGTACTATAGGTAATTTAATTTCTACTACAAGTATGCTTACTGATACTAATAGTAAATTTAATAGTACAACATTAGGAACAACTACACTAGGTACTGATTGTTTATATGCTAATGCAATAGATCAATTATATACTGCTATAAATACAAGTAAAACAGAGAATATTACAATAACAAAAAATACTAATAAATTATTAGTAGAATATAATATAATTGGTGCTATAGGTAATATTATTACTCTAAATACTATTAATAATGCCTATTGGAGTACAAATACATTAACAGGTGGAATTGATGAATTACAAAATGATGAAAGCATATATATTAATTGTGAAAGACAAGAAATTATATCAGATTTAGATAATATTAATAGATATAATATTTTCAATGACAATTATTTAGAATTACCATATGGAGTTAATAATTTACGTATTGAAGGTAATTGTAAATTGCAATTACGATATCAATTCAGAACATTACAAGGATAAGGTAGGTGTTAATACTTGTTTTATGATATTGATTTAACAAAAAAACCACAGAAACCACAAATATTCTTATGTAAACCAGATATAAGTAGAACTATTTTATCTAAATTAAATGAAAGTTATAATACTGAACATTCTGTAAAATTAGGGCAAATAAATGAATTAACTTTAAATATTCCTTTATATTTAGATAAAGATCATAAATTAGAAATTAATAAGAATATTAATATAATTAAAAATAGATATTTATTGAAAATAGTTTTAGGAACTAATGTAGAATATTATATTATTAATAAAATAACTGATACTGTTGATGATAATATTGACTATAAAACTATTAATGCGTTCTCTTTGGCATATGAATTAAAAGATAAGTTATTACGACAATATAAAGTAACTTCTTATAATGTTACTCAAGTGTTAAGAGATATATTATCTAATACCATCTGGGGAATTGGGAATATTGATGTAGAATTTAATACTCAGTATAGATCCTTCGACGTAAATTCTCAGACTGTATTAGATTTTATAATTCAAGTAGCAGAAACATTTAATGCTATTATAGAATGGGATACAGAAAACAGATTAATAAATTTCGTTAAATCAGATAATATTGGTAAAGATTTAGGTTTAAAAATTTCATATAGTAAATATTTGAAAACTATGTCAAAAGAATTAAATTCAGACGAAATGGTAACAAGATTTAAAGTTTTCGGTGCAAATGATATGTCGATTCAGACTATTAATCCCACAGGGGCAAATTATTTGGAAGATTTTAGTTATTTTTTAAATCCATTTTCTAGAAATGAAGATGGTAGTGTATTAACTCATAGTGATTATATGAGCGATTCATTATGTAATTCGATATTGGATTACAATCTTTTGTTAATTACTAAAAGAGGTATATATTTTAATTTATTAAATCAATTGAATACTTTTAAAGAAAATTTAACTATTAAAGAAAAAGAATTAACTAATTTAAATGATCAATTGGCAATTATATTAGATAAAATAGACAGTGCAAATGCAAATAATCAATCTACTACACAATTAATAATTGATAAAACAAATAAAAATATTGAAATAGGTACAAAACAAAATGAAGTAAATGCAATAAATAGCACTATAACCAGTATACAGAATCAAATAAGTGAATTACAAGATAGTTTATCTATTGAAAATAATTTTACACCACAACAAATATATGAAAGAAACCAATTTATTATTGAAAAAGAATGGACAGATACTAATTATACTAATGCTCAAGATTTATATAATACAGCAGTAAAAAGATTTGAGGACTTGAAGAATCCACAAACTGTAATTAGTATAGATATAGTTAATTTTCTTGAAATAATTGAAGAGCAACATAATTGGGATAAATTAAATCTAGGAGATACTATTTACATAAAGTATGATAATTTCAATATAGATGTTACTGCAAAAATTATAGAAATACAATATAATTATGAGGATGGTAATATAAATTTAACTATTGCAAATATAAAAGATTATTTAAATAATGAAAAGAAATTATTGAAGATGCTATATAATTCTGTTTCTACAAGTTCTGAGATCGACATAAATCGGTATAAATGGGGTGGTATTGATGATACTAATAACTCATTGAATAAAGTTATTGATATATTGCAAGGAAATATTAAAAATGAAATTAATTTAAATGTAAATGAAACAGTAGATATATCAAAACGTGGAATAAGAGTACATGATATTAATGACCCAAATAAATATATAGTATTGCAACATGGAGTAATTGCCTTAACTCAAGATGGTGGCAATTCATGGAAAACTGCAATGACTCCTGATAAAATTGTAGCGGATGTAATAATGGGCAAACTTTTATGTGGAATAAATTTACAAATTGATGCCTCAGATGAGGAAGGAAATAAATTTTTTACAGTAGATCAAAATGGTGTGAATATTACAAATCTAATTTTATCTTTACTTCGTACAGATAATAAAACAAAAATATTAATGGATGCAAATAGTGGCATGAAAATACAAAAAAATACAGGAACCGAACTTACACCTGTATGGGAAGATGTATTATATATTAATAATAATGGTGATTTAGTAACTAAAGGTAATATTATAATAGGTGAAGGTAATAGCGTATTTCATGTGGATGAATTAGGACTATATTTAGGAAGTGACACCTTTGAGGATGCACCCTTCCGTATTGATTTAAATGGTAATATGGTATCAAATAATGCAGATTTTACAGGTGAATTAAAAGTAGACGGTGTAAATATTTTAGACGAAATAGAAGGTATCAAAACAATTAATGGACAATATTTGACTGATAATAGTATAAATAATGCAAAAATTATTGACTTAATTGCAGATAAAATATCTGCTGGTACTATTACAGGAAGTACAATTAAAACTGGCGAAGATGGTAGTACGAGAGTTGAATTGAAATCTAATTGGGCAGATATAGATCTATATCATGATTTACTTAGATTGCTTACTATATATGACGGAGGTACTTATACAAATATTTTTAGTCCGTCAAACAAACCTATAATTATAGGGAATAATGATTATACAGGAGTTGTATCAGCACAGGGAGATTGGGATTTCACTAGTGCTAGTGTTACAGGTATAGTTGGTGTATTTGGGTAAAGGAGATTATTGATGAATATATTTTTAAACAATGAGTTAATAAAATTAGATAGAAGTTTGGTATACATTAATAATGTTTATTATTGTACTATGTTAGATATTGCTAATTTATTAGATATTAATAAGTCTAATGATGTTTATTACAGAGATGAATCTAGTAGTATATTCATAAATAATAATAATTTAATAATGAAAATATCAGATTGTAATATAGTATTAAATGATAATATAATATACGATAATGGATATATTGTTAAAAATTATATTACTTATATTCCTATACAAGTAATTATAGAATCATATAATGGCAAATATATAGAAATTGAAAATGGGATATATATAATAATATAATATCCCATCTCTATATTTTCATATTATTCATTATTGTTATTATTGCTAAATATATCTTCTCTCAAATATAATCTGTATTGATATGTTATACTATTTGTACTATTTAATTCAATACTTGCATTATTGGGGAATATTACTGCATTATTTTGATCATCAATTTTAATATTAGGAAAGTTTATACCATATATTTCAGCACCTAATCTTAATGGAAAATATATTGAACCATTATATCTTATAGGTTTCCCTGAACTACCTTCTGGAATAGGATAATCTTTCAATACTTCATATTTTGAATTATCTTGATATACTTTTGTTTGTGTTTGAGTAATAACATCACTATTTGGTTGCGGTTGCGGTTGTGTCATTTGTATTCCTTGTTTCTCATTATTTACAGGAGAATATGCTCCACTTCCACTACCAATATTATTAACAGTTTTAGAAGTATCATTATTAACATTATTATTAACATTATTTCTACTTTCAATTATCACATTTTTATTATCAGCATCATATTTTACACTTGCTCCTAAGTTTTCACTAACAAGTCTTACTGGAACAAAAACTCTACCATTAATCATTTGTGGAGATACATCTGATTGAATTTGATTGCCATTAATTGTTAATTTAATTTGTGATAAATCAGCAAAGGCAATTGTTGATGTGAGCAAGCTACTAACTATTGCGCCCGAAATAAAATATTTAATTTTTTGTGTATTGAATCTGAACATAATATCACTCTCCTTTTTAATTTAAATTTTGTTTTATACTATTCTACCATAATATATGATATAATGCATTTTATTTTTATAGTTAATTATTTTATTATTTATTTAATAGAATACTAAAATAAATGTATTGACTTTTGATTTTGGCTATGATAATATATCAATAGAATAAGATGTCGATTAAAAGTCTGGAGGTGAAACATTTGTTTTAGTATATTTATAGTATTTTATAGACTAGTAATATAATTAATTAGTAAATTAAAAAATTAAAATTTAAAGGAGAAATGATAGTTATGGAAAAGAAAAATGAATTAATGGTGTTTGAACAATCAGGTTTAGGTAAATTAAGTATAATTAAGATTAATGATGAGGATACTTTTAATTTGAGTGACATATGTTTTGGGTTAGGCTATACAAGAAATAATTCAATAGGTAAACCATATCTCAGAAAAGATGATATTGAAAGTAAGTGTAAAACACTTGATATTGTGGGTGTGTCACTTACTGGCACAAATTTAGAAATTACTAAAGATATAGATTTTGAAAATACATACATATCTGAAGAATCATTTTATGATTTAGCATTAGAAAGCAAAGCAAAAAATGCACGTACTTTTCGCAAATGGGTTACTTCTGAAATTTTACCATCCCTTCGTAAACGTGGAGTTTATATAATGGAACATGCAAAAGAAGAAGTAATTGATAAAGAAAAATTATTTGGCAAACGTAGAATTAAAAATACATTTGCTAATGCTGAAATTCATGAAGTTGAAAAATTATATGATGATTTTTTAGAATATGTTTCAGAAGAATACAATGCTAAAGATAAAATTAATATGCTTCAAAGTGTTTATAATGGACTAGGAGAATTGAATTTAAAATTATCTCATGATGCAGTTAAAAATGTTGGTAAATGTTATGATATTTCTTTATTACAGAATATAGTATTGAAAGATAAAGCATATTATCAAAATAAAAGAAATGGTGGTATAAAGAGTTCTAAAACTAAAACAATCAATAAACTTAATCCTCCTATTGAAGATTATATGATTTTTGATGTACATCCATTTTCTGAAAATAACATGTATGAAGCAACAACAAGTGATGATACTGGTAAACCAATTTTAGTTAGAACTGAAATATATAAAAAATGGTTAGAACAATTTCCAAAATATCAAGCAATTGATAAGACTGAATTAAATATTAGGTGGGATAAACCAATTAAAATGTTTATAAAAGTTGATTGTTTGGATAAATTTGATTCTAGCAATTTTATTAAAGCTACAAATGATATGATTATTAACAGAATATATTTGGAAGATGATTCTATAGTTAAAGATACTATAATTTCTACAAATAAGATAATTAATAATTATGATGATGGAAAAGTGTATGTATATATTCAAAATATTTAATTAAAATGATAATATAATATTAAAATACTATGCTTCCTATTATGTTGCAATATATTATTGACAAGTAAAAATGTGATTTTTATTATTGATACATATATAGTATAATATAATAGGGAGTGTGATTTTTAATGGCAGTAATAAAAAAAGAATCAATTACAATAAGAGTTACACCAAGATTTAAAGATAAATTAGAAAAAATTGCAGAACATAATAAGCGTAGTTTATCTGATTTTATAAGAGTAGAAATGGAAAAGATAGTAGAAATTGAAGAAAATGAAGGCATTTTAAAGGATTATTACAAGAAGGAAGAATAATTTAACTGTATAGGGTTATATGAAAGTAAGACAATGTTGCACAATGTCCTACTCTCCTTTATAATTATAGGTGTAAGGCAGGTCAAACATTAA
>Ga0209210_1001126_pt1 | contig 23819 bp, 21 predicted proteins | sample RifGroA1_FD_183991 | JGI IMG/M metagenome (GOLD analysis project Ga0209210, IMG submission 183991) | Contaminated groundwater microbial communities from Rifle, Colorado, USA - Rifle Groundwater A1 (SPAdes) (version 2) | ecosystem: Environmental > Aquatic > Deep subsurface > Groundwater >...
AGTGGGATATAATGATAAAATAGGCATTAAAGAAGGAATAGAAAAAATACTTTCTGATAAAATATTCGCCGACAAAATTTCTGCAAACGCTCAAAAAAGAGTACAAGGATTTAATGAAGCACGCATGTTGCAGGAAACCGTAAAACAATTCATATGAATCCCGTTAGAGATTAAACAGTTGGTATATGGTATAAAAATTATGAAAATGCACACATATTTAAAGGTCGAGCAATGTGGTTTATTTACGGAAACATTACATGTTTCCTATCTCTAACGGGATGAAAGTTTTAATGATCTCATTTGACCGTAATCTTTTTATGGAAGGCACGGAAGTGCGCGAACGTATGATCAAATACGGTCGTCTTACTGAAGAACTTCACATAATAGTTTTTTCTAAAAGCTCGTTAGACCTGCAATCGCAAAAAATATCAGAAAACACATGGATTTATCCAACCAACTCTTTCGATAGATGGTTCTATGTCTGGAACGCTGTTTCTATCGGAAAAAAATTACTTGCTGTGCGCTCTACACCCAATACTTCACGATGGTTGGTAGCCGCACAAGACCCGTTTGAGACAGGACTTGCGGGATATAGAATCGCCAAGCGCTTTAAAATCGGCCTTCAGCTTCAAGTGCACACTGATTTCCTAAACCCTCATTTTGTCCATGAATCAAAACTTAATAAGGCACGCGTTAAGATTGCGACATTTCTTATACCAAAAGCAAATTGTATTCGTGTCGTGTCGCACACCATTAAAGATCTGATCCTCAAGCGGTTTCCCCGCGTGAAATCTTCAACGATAACCATCCTTCCTGTTTTTGTCGATCTTGAAAAGATAAAAACTACCGATCCATCACTTAATCTTCATACAAAATACCCTCAATTTGATTTCGTTATTCTTATGGTTGCACGCCTTGAACACGAAAAAAATATTCCTCTGGCGATACAAGCACTTAAAAATATTTTGCCGCGCCATCCTAAAACGGGCCTTGTGATCGTCGGCGAGGGGAGTGAAAAAATACGGCTTAAAAAACTAGCTCTTAGTGAAAAGATGCTCGAGAATAACGTAGTTTTTGAAGGATGGCGACAAAACCTCCCTTCATACTATAAAACTGCCGACATGCTTCTTGTCACCTCAAATTATGAGGGGTTTGGCAGAATGTTTATTGAAGCGGCATCAGTCGGTTGTCCCATTGTCACCACGAATGTTGGAATTGCACGGGAGCTTATTCTTGACGACGAGAGTTCCTTTATTTGTTCTGTTGGGAACGAATCATGTATCACACAAAACATCGCACGACTCATCGAACACGAAAGCGTGAGGAGGGTGTATGCGCTTAAACTTGAAGCGCGCGCGGGAAATATCGTTACCACAGATGAACAGTCATATCTTGACCGCTACAAGGCATCGTGGGAGAACTGCCTATAAGATGCAAATCTACGAATAGTATGCGAATCTACAGATAAAATGAAGTCCTCGGATGAAAAATTAATATATCCAGAACTCTCTTATGAGATAAATGGAATTTTATTTGAAGTACACAATGACCTCGGTAGATTTTGCAATGAATTGCAGTATGGTGATGCTATAGAGAAATTATTGAAAGAGAAGAATGTAAAATATAGTAGAGAACAAATACTAGAAAAGTCTTTTGACAGTGAAAAAGCTGGAAGAAATAAAGTAGATTTTTTAATTGAAGATAAAATAATATTGGAAATAAAGGCAAAACGGTTTATAGTAAAAGATGACTATTACCAAACAAAAAGATACCTCATTTCTTCAAAGACGAAACTGGGTCTTTTGGTTAATTTTCGAGATAAGTATTTAAGACCGAGAAGAGTACTAAATTCGAACACTATCATAAACCCTATTCGCAATTTGTAGATTGGCATTATATTTGTAATTAGCATCATGAAACTTCTGATTATCACGCAAAAAGTAGACCGCAATGATCCCATCTTGGGATTTTTTCATCGCTGGATCATTGAGTTTGCAAAGCACGCTGATCACATCTCTGTGATATGCCTTGAGCAAGGGGAATATAACTTGCCTAAAAATGTGTCTATACATTCACTTGGCAAAGAGAATGGGGTGTCGCGCCTACAGTATATAATTCAGTTTTATCGCTATATCTGGTCTTTGCGGAATGAATATGACGCCGTGTTCATACATATGAATCAAGAATACGTGCTTCTCGGGGCACCCCTGTGGAAATTATTGAGAAAAAAAGTGACCATGTGGCGGAATCACCATTTTGGCACCATGTTCACCCGTATCGCGGTAGCACTTTGCGAGAAGGTATTTTGCACATCAAAATATTCTTTTACCGCACGGTTTAAAAAAACAGTCATTATGCCGGTAGGGATTGATACCGATCTTTTTAAGCGAGATGAAACAATCGTCCGAACTTCGAATTCGATTCTTTTTTTAGGGAGAATTTCTCCGGTTAAGCGGCCTGATATACTCATTGGCGCAATCGCCCTACTTAAAAAGAAAAATATTTCGGCAGAGGCACATTTGTATGGAGATCCTATGCTGCAAGACAAAAGATACTTCGAATTTCTCAAACAAAAAACCCAAGATCTCGGCATCGCAGAGTCAGTTCACTTTCATTCCGGAATACTGAACGAAAAAACTCCTACGGTTTATAACCAGCATGAACTCTTTGTAAACGCCAGCCCAAGCGGGATGTACGATAAGACAATTTTTGAAGCCATGGCTTGCGAGTCCCTCATACTTACGTCAAATAAAAATCTATATGGACAGATTGATAGCTCGTTCTTGTTTGAAGAGGGCAACAAAAAGGATCTTTCAGAAAAACTCAAACATCTTCTGGAACTTCCCACTAAAGAGAGGGAACGGTATGGTAGAATCTTAAGATCATATGTGATTGAGCGCCATGGCCTCGCCCTGCTTTCAACGAAGCTGTTGGGATACTTAGACAATTAATTTTTCTTATGAGTCGATCCCTTCAAACTATCTATGAAGATCACCACGCAACAGAGCGTGCCGGAGGTTTTTCTGTTTTGGAAAAAGACCGAGGGGAGGCCCTGCGGCGAATAGTAGGAAAAGAAAAGCGTGTACTTGATATCGGATGCAGGGATGGAGCCCTTACCAAACATTTTACCGAAGGAAATAGTGTGCTTGGAGTTGATATCGACCGCACTGCTCTTAATCGTGCGCAAAATTTACTCAGCATCGAGGGAAGGGTTGTTGATCTGAATGGGGATTGGGAAGAGCTTAAGGGAGAGTCTTTTGATGTTATTGTGGCCGGGGAGATTCTTGAACATCTATATTATCCGGAAAAGGTTTTGCGAAGGGTTGTTAAACATTTAAATCCTGGCGGAATTTTTGTCGGCTCGGTTCCCAATGCGTTCAGTTTAAAAAATCGCTTGCGGTACCTTTCCGGGCAAAAACGATTTACCCCCCTTGAGGACCCCACCCACATAAACCAATTCTCCTATGCGGAACTTATCTCAATGCTTCAGAAATATTTCAATAATGCGGAGATCATTGGGCTGGGGAGATTTCGATTGCTTTCTAAAATGTTCCCCAACTTGGTGGCGTTCGATCTTTTTTTTATTGCCAAGAATGCAAAGTAATCCTATGACCGAGCGCCCCCTCAACATCCTCATCATTAATTGCGATTGGCGCAATATCTTCGAAACAGATTTTGACGAACTGTATAAAAAACTTGAGCGCGACCAACTGGAACCAGAGAAAAATTCATTCTTTTTTCTCTCTTGGTCGAGCTCAAGTTATTTCAAGTGCCAAAGAGAGCGCTTTACTTCGGTACACCTAAAGACCCGATGGCGTTTTTTCCGCCCATTTCTCGATATGATGTCTGTCTTTATAATTCCGTATTATGTTTTAAAATACAAACTCTCCCCGGATGTCGTTATTGTGTATGATCTTGGTTTTGTTATCTCCGCTCGTATTGTTAAATTACTGCGGCGAAGCAAGGTGGTTTTGTGTCTCACAAACATGCCGGAGATTTATTCGAAAACCAGAAGATTTGGGCGCATGAAGGCGCTCTACTCGTCTCTCGTTGAACACATATTCGTCAGATTGGTTGATGTCGGCTATACGATCAATGAAACCATGAAGAACTATATGGTGAAGACCATGGGAATCAGGGAGCAGAAGGTTGTCATATTCGCCTCAAACACTATTCTTCGTGACATAAAGCACATTAAAGCTTCTCAAGAAGGAACGATACGAAAAAAATATAGCATCAAGACAGATCAAAAAATAATTCTTTCAATAGGCAGACTTGAGGCGGAAAAGGGATTTCCAAGACTTCTTGAAATTTTTTCAAAGCTTTCATCCTCGCTCGTTCTTGTCATTTTAGGAAGCGGAAGTATGGAGAATGAACTCAAAACACGCGCACGAGATCTTGGTATCGCCAATCGAGTTATCTTTGTCGGTTTTGTCAACCGTGCGGGTATTTGGGATTATTATCAAGATGCCGACCTTTTCATCCTTCTTTCAAATGCCGAAGCACTTGGCCTTGTCTTTTGGGAAGCGATGTACATGGGCGTACCCGCAATAGGGAGCACCGCAGAGGGAATCGTGGAAAGCTTGGGGCAGAACGGTGAGCGAGGTCTTATTGTTGAGGAAGATGAATCAATAGATTCTATAAAGAAGAAGATTGATGTTGTGTTAACCGACAGCCCGCAGCGCGATGCGATGCTTTTGAGGGCAAAGAAATATGTTGAACATGAAATAGCTAATAAGGTTACTATCAATAACACTCTCTAAATGAAAATCCTTTTTTTATTTAACAAAGTTTATACCGGAACAAAACATATTGATTACGCAAAAACAGGTATCGGTCACGATAACCACTTTTATGGCATGTACCGCTTAAGGAAATACGGCATCGAGACCGACTTCCTCGAGCTTGAGCAATTCATACCAAAACAGATCGCAACCTTCTTGCGTAGATACATACTGAATATCTTTTGGATCCATCTTCCGCTCTTTCCATTATTTTTCCGCCATGACGTGATTTTCAGTTCTACGGCGTATGGTTCACTACTCGTCAAAGCGTTCCTCGGTCTTAAAAAGCCGAAATGGATAATACTTGATTTTAATATTAGTGGCACGATCGGCGACGGGAAGTCTTTCCGACAGAAACTCTTTAAATATGCCGTTTCAAAGTCGGACGGGATTGTTGCAATTTCAGAAATTGAAGCAAAAACACTCAAACAAATATTTCCTCATCTTAAAGATCGGATCATATTTCTTCACGAGGGTGTCGATACGAACTTTTTTAAGCCAGATCCGAAAATATCTGAAGAAAACTTCATTCTTTCTGTTGGCTTGGACCCAAGCCGGGACTTTAAAACGCTTGTTGAAGCGGCAAGGGAGCTCTCTATTCCCGTTAAGCTCGCCACAAAAACCGAGCGCGTAAAAGAACTTGAGCCACTCCCGCACAATGTTTCAACACAACTATTCCCGCACGATGAAATGTTGCGACAATACGCTAAAGCAAAGATTATTGTCATTGGTCTCAATATGAAATATAATAACAATGATTCTATGGGCACATTTGCCGTTGCTGAAGCAATGGCGATGGGAAAAGCGATTATTGCGACAAAAACAAACGCTCTCCAGTCGTATATTACAGACGGTGTTACTGGTGTCTTTGTTCCCGTGCACGACCCAATTGCAATGCGTAAAGCTATACAGGATTTACTTCAAGACGATAAAAAACGTAAAGAGATGGGATGGCACGCTCGTGAATTTGCCGTGAAAAACATCGAGGCCGAGATATTTTCCAAAAATCTATCCCAATATTTCAAGAGCTTGATGAGTCGTCCGGAATAAGGTAAGGTTTTGTCTATATGAAGCTCTCTGTTATTACCCCCGTCTACAATGAGGAGAAAAATATTACCTCCCTACATAAGGAACTAAGCGCAGTTTTGCCATCCATTTCTTCCGGTTACGAAATCATTGCGATTGATGATGCGTCTATTGATGGGAGTGCTGATGTGCTTGGAAAAATCGCGAAAACCGACTCACGCTTCAAGGTAATTAGACTCCGTGCACACCGCGGCCAGACCGCGGCGCTTGCAGCGGGAATCGCCGCTGCATCGGGCGACGTAATCATTCTCATTGATAGTGATCTCGAAAACAATCCGCAGGATATCGCTCCACTCTTAAAGAAGCTCGAGGAAGGATATGATGTTGTTTCTGGGTGGAGAAAAAAACGATGGCAAGAGCAAGCTTTGACGCGCCGTATTCCCTCACAACTTGCCAATTGGCTTATTTCAAAAATATCGGGGATTGACCTTCATGATTACGGGTGCACCCTTAAGGCATATCGTAAAGAAGTGTTTGGCGACATTCTTTTGTATGGAGAAATGCATCGAATCATCCCCGCATATCTGGCATGGAGGGGGGCACGCGTTGCCGAGATCCCGGTTGGTCATCGCCCGCGTCGGTATGGGAAAAGCAATTATGGCATTTCTCGTGCTTTCCGTGTCCTGCTTGATTTGATATTTCTTAAATTTTTTAACACATATCTAAGCAGACCCATGCATTTTTTCGGAGGGCTTGGCTTTATATTGATTTTCTTTGGGTTTATCACAATGTTCGGGGCGATTTTTATACGTTTTACTTACCACATCTCGTTGATTCAAACACCCCTACCAACCCTTGCCGCGATGCTTATTATTGTGGGAGTGCAGTTAATTGTTATGGGGATTCTTGCAGAATTATTGATGCGGACCTATTATGAATCTCAAGGAAAGACTCCCTACATTATTAAAGAAAAAATCAATCTCTAGCTAGATTCTATGTGTGGCATCGCAGGATATTGGGGGAGTGGAGATAAGAATATTTTAAAAAAAATGGCGGATACGCTTCGTCACCGCGGTCCCGATGATGAAGGATATTATGAAGACAATAGTGTGGGACTTGCACATCGCAGGCTTTCTATCATTGACACAAGTTCTGCTGGACATCAGCCAATGTCCGGGGAAGATAGTACTGCAACCATTGTTTTTAATGGGGAGATCTATAATTTCCAGGAACTTAAAAATAATTTAAAAAAGAAGCATCTTTTTAAGAGCAGTTCCGATACGGAAGTGATCGTGTACCTCTACGAAGAGATCGGTGCCGAAGTTTTTTCAAAACTTGAAGGCATGTTCGCCATTGCTTTGTATGACAAGAAAAAAGGAAAACTTTTTTTGGCGCGAGACAGGATGGGGAAGAAGCCCCTGTATTATGGCGTGTTTGAACACACTCTCATGTTTGGTTCTGAGTTTAAGGCGCTTATGGAGCACCCAAGTTTTAAGAAGGAACTTAACCTTGTATCGCTCAATAAATATTTTCAATACGAATACGTGCCGACCCCACATACGATGTTTAAGGGAGTGTTCAAGCTCGAGCCGGGGACGTATGTGACGTATGATGGTGTAGCACTTGGCAAGAAAGTGAAATTTTGGGATATTTCACTTTTGCCGCAAGGTGAAAGAAAGACAATGATATTGGATGATGCGAAAACACAATTTGGCACGCTTCTCCATAAATCAGTGGAGGGACGTCTCATTAGCGATGTTCCGCTCGGCGTCTTTTTAAGTGGCGGTATTGATTCAAGTACGATTGCATATTATGCGCAGAAAATCGCAAAAGAAACCGGTACAGAAAAAATAAAAACATTTTCTATCGGTTTTCGTGAAAGTTCGTTTGACGAATCAAAATATGCCCGGCAGGTTGCGGAGCATTTGGACACCGATCACCATGAGCAAATTCTATCGGCGCAGGATTCCCTTGAGCTTATTCCCAAGATCGCGCAGATTCTCGACGAGCCTCTTGCCGACGCGTCACTTATCCCGACCTATCTCCTCTCGCGCTTTACACGCGAGCATGTAACGGTCGCACTTGGGGGAGATGGCGGTGACGAACTTCTTTTTGGCTACGACACGTTTCCCGCACATCGACTGGCAAATGTATATGAAAAAATTCCTACCACACTGCGAAAACACATAATTGAAAAAATTATTCCGCTTCTTCCTTCGTCGCGGAGCAATATGAGCCTTGATTTCAAGGCAAAGAAATTTATTAGCGGATTTTATGGCGAGAAAAAATATCGGAACCAGCGATGGCTCGGTGCGTTTGATCGGGAAACACGATCAAAACTTTTTAAAAAAGAAATATGGAATAAACTTGCAGGAAAAAATGAGTTTGACGATATTGACCATTATCTTGAAAAACTTTCTACCAATGATTACTACGATCAATTGACCTATCTTTATCTGCGCACGTATATGATGGATGACATCCTTGTTAAGGTTGATCGTGCAAGTATGTACAACTCACTTGAGGTGCGTGCGCCATTTCTTGATACCGATGTTGTTGAATTTTTGGTGAATATGCCACTGTCGTTTAAGTTGCACGGCTTTAATACTAAATATCTTTTAAAAAAACTCATGGAAGACAAACTTCCCCACGATATTGTCTATCGCAAAAAGAAAGGATTCGGTATTCCGCTTGCGGAATGGATCGCTGGAGATTTAAAACCATTTGTACTTGATCTGTTGAGTGAGGAGCGATTAAAGAAACAAGGACTTTTTAATCCCGAATATGTAAGAGAAATTTTGGATAATCATTTTGAGAAGAGAGCGGACAATAGAAAATACATCTGGACACTTCTTGTATTTCAAATGTGGTACGATCGTTGGTACGTTTAACAATTATGGCTGAAAAAATCTTACAATCAAAAGACAAAAAAACTGCCGATGCCTTTGCCACATCCTGGAATAACCTTCCGCTTGGTTCGGTATATACAAAAGAACAGTTTGAAGATTGGATGGTACCGCTTAGTAAGAATGACGTACGTGGTAAACGCGTACTTGAACTGGGGTGTGGAAACGGAAGTCTCATGGTCCATATGGCAAATTGGCAGCCGGCGTATCTTGAGGGGGTTGACTTGGGCGACTCCGTTGCATCAGCAGAAAAAAATCTCTCATTTGTGAAGTTAAAAAACTGGAAGATCACAAAAAATGATCTCACTACTTTTTCGGGGAATTCATTTGACGTGGTCTACTGTATTGGTGTTTTACACCATTTGAAAGACCCTAAAACTGGTTTTGATGCCATAGTGCGCAACACGAAACTGGGGGGAAAATTTCATGCTTGGGTATATGCGCGTGAGGGAAATGGGGTTATCATCTATATTGTTGATCCAATCCGAAAAGTTGTTTCGGGGCTTCCATGGTGGTTCATTAAATATTGTATTGCCACACCGCTTGTCACCCCATTCTTTTTTTATGCAAAATTATTATATAGTTTGCCGCGCCTCTCCTTTCTCAAAAAATTTCCACTCTACGATTACAGTCTTTGGATCGCAAAACGAGAATTTTCTTTTTTCAGGCATGTTGCATTTGATCAACTGGTTACCCCGCAAACAACCTATATACAAAAAGAGACCATCGAGAGCTGGCTTAAAAATACCAACGAAATGAAACTCCGAAATCCCTATATCATCATGCGGAACGGCAACTCATGGAAATTTGGAGGAGAAAGAGTAGGATAGAAACCATGAAGCTTCTTCTTATTAACTATGAATTTCCACCGCTCGGCGGAGGAGCGGGAAACGCCACGCAAAATACAGCAAAGGAATTGGCACGGCAGGGGCATAAGGTCCTTGTTTTGACAACATATTTTCAAGGACTTTTGGAACGAGAGTTAATTGATGGCTATGAGGTTGTACGCGTGCATTCACAGCGGAAGCGTGTTGACCGATCAAATCCAATCGAGATGCTTCATTTTGTTTGGTGCGCATTAAAAAAACAGAAAGATATAAAAAATTTTGCACCCGAAGTCGTACTATCTTTCTTTGCGCTTCCATCAGGTCTTGTGGCGTACCGGCTTAAAAGAAAACACAACATTCCGTATGTTCTCTCGTTGCGTGGCGGTGATGTGCCGGGATTTCTTCCAAAGAATTTGAAGTGGTGGCACGTTCTTTCCTCGCCCCTGACCTCGCTTATATGGAAACATGCAAATGCAATTATTGCCAACAGCATTGGACTTAAGGAACTTGCTGAAAAAACTGCGCGAAGGTTCGGGAAAGATGTTACATACATACCAAACGGCGTCGATACAAAATTATTTTCACCGAGCCGCCATAGAACAAACAGTGATTTTAGAATTCTTTTTGTGGGGAGACTCATTGAACAGAAGGGAGTTAAGTATTTACTTGAGGCCGTTGCCAAAATTCTCAAGGAGAAAGGTGCATCTTCCGGGAAAGTTTTTTGTGACATTGTCGGCGATGGCCCACTTCGGCAGGAGCTGGAATCATTAAGCAAATCTCTAGGGATTGATAATGTTGTAACATTTCATGGCTGGGTAGTACGTGAAAAATTACCTGTGATGTATCAACAAGCGGATGTTTTTGTATTACCATCGTTTGACGAAGGAATGCCCAATGTTATCCTTGAAGCCATGGCATCGAGACTCCCGATTATTGCGACTAACATAAGGGGGAACAATGAATTGATTGGAAATGGAACCAATGGATTTCTATACAAACAACATCCTGAGCTACCGACGATACTTCAAAACATAATGGACAACAAATATCTTCGCGAAACAATAGGGAAAGCGGCCCGGGAAAGGAGTATGGATTATTCATGGGAACATGTCGCTAGGGATTACATAGAGACAATAAGCGGTCTTTAGATATGATGATTGGTAAGCATATATATGAAAAAGTCTTCAGTGTTTATGGAAAATTCTTTTCCAATATTTCGCCCGTTGATCAGAGAAAAATCACCGATGATGTCTTAAGTTTTGAGAAACCGAAAGAACAAATTGAACTCCTAAAGCGTTTTTTACCAAAACAGAACGACTTGCACGGGAAGAAACTTCTCGAGATCGGTTCCGGGTTCGGAATTTTTAATACTATTGCACGCAAGGAATATGGCATTGATGCGTGGGGGATTGAACCAAGCGGGGAGGGGTTTGATAATACCCACGAACTTTCTCTTGAAATACTTAAAGAAAATGGACTGGACTCCTCCGTTATTAAAAATGCTGTTGGCGAATTATTACCGTTTCCCGACAACACATTCGATATTGTGTATTCAACAAACGTTTTAGAGCATGTGCAAGACCCTCAAAAGGTTTTGTCAGAAGCTGTTCGCGTATGCAAGCCGGGCGGACTGATTCAGATCATAGCGCCAAATTACGGATCGTTCTTTGACGGGCATTATGCGTGCTTTTATCTGCCATACCAGCCAAAATGGTTTTGGAAGTGGTGGCTTAGACACGTTCTTAGACATGATCCGTCGTTTGCGGATACACTGCGTACCAACATACATTATTTTTCCATAAAGAAATGGATCAATAACATAGCGGAGAAAAATAATATTAAGGTCATTTCGTTCGGGGAAGAGATTTTTTATGAGCGGATGACCACGGCAAATTTTTCCGCATGGGCGGGGCTTTCTAGGATAAAATCATTGGTCGCGCTTCTCTCGAAACTCAAGGTTTCGTCGCTTGTTGCGCGAATTCTCATTTTCCTCAAAGCGTTTACGCCGATTATTCTTACCGTGCGAAAGAAGTGATTCTTTGCTAATCTTTAGATATGCAAAAATTGGTCATTAAGATCGTTATCTCATCCGCTCTTCTTTTCTTTTTTCTGCGGGACTCCCATCTTGGAGAAATAACGAGCGCCGTTACTTCATATTCATTGGTGATACTAGGAGCGGTTTTTTCCCTGTATGTCGCAGCAATGCTTGTAAGTGCGGTAAAATGGAAGCTGCTTCTTCCTGAATATTCATTTGGGAAACTCCTACGGTTTACTTTCATCGGACAGTTTTATTCCCTCGTGCTTCCGGGGCAGCTTTTGGGCGAAGCGGCAAAAGCATATCGCATGGGGAAAGGGGAAATCAATGCCGACAAAATCGCCGTGTCGGTGTTCATCGATAAGCTTACCGGTATCGCCGGGTTGTTTCTGGTCGGTTTCTTTGGTGCGCTTTTAAGCGGAACAAACATTTCCAGTGGCATTTTATGGATCATGGGAGTTGGTTTTCTTGCTGTTGTCGGCGTACTCATTCTTGCTCGGCTGAATGTTCTTGGCGGTATTTTTTCACGACTACTTCCTCCAGTGCGCCGCCTCTTCGGAGTTGGGGAGGATAGTGGAAATTTTTTACTACCCGCGGCTGAGCATTTTCACGAATATGCGAGAAAGAACATTGTTATTACCGCAAGTGTTTTTCTTGGGGTCGTATTTCAACTTTTGGCAGTCGGCATAGTCGCTCTTTTTGCCCAGTCGCTTGGTATCCCAATCTCATTTCAAGACTTGCTCTGGATATTCGGGGTGGTGTCGATTGCGGTACTGCTGCCTGTTACGATCGCAGGGCTGGGTATCCGCGAGGGGACATTCATCGGAATACTTTCATGGTTCAGCGTTGTCCCCGAACTTGCACTCGCACTTTCGTTTTCAGTGTTTAGTCTGCAGGTGTTTGCGGCTGCTATAGGGGGATTGATTGAATTAAGATCGCTTACCAAAAAAGGAAAACAATGGTCACGTCTTTAAAAATAAAAACGACATTTTTCGGTATCATCCTTCTCGCGGGATGGTTTGTTTTGCACATGCCGGCTGTTTTTTATGGAACACAAGATCTTCCGCTCCATATGTCGTATATCGGCGACGAACAGTCGCCCGTAAATGGAGCGCTCCATATTCTGCAAGACAAAAACTTGCTTGCGCTGCGGGACCTGAATACTGTTTACTATGGACCAATTTTTTCAATCATTGCTCTGCCTGCCGTTGTTGCCGATTACGCTGTCAAGTATTTTTCGCATGCAATTTCAGGTGCCAACGATTACAAAAATTTCATTCTTTGGGATTGGGGAGGCATTGTTGTTTTTGCGCGCACAATCTCGGTTATTGTTGGTTTCCTCGGGCTTATCGGCCTCTATAAATTACTAAGCACAAAAACCTTTAATCCATTAGGTCGCCAAATTCTACCGATCTTAGGCGTCGCCGTTCTTGCGATGAATTTCTTTTACTTTGAGTATGCGAGTTTTTTCAAGCACTGGATTTTTATTTCTGCACTTTTACTTTGGCAACTCTATTACGCAGTGAAAATTTTTGAAGCGGAAGGGAATACCACGCGATATTTTGTTTACGAGGTTATTTTCGCCTCGATGAGTTTTGGAATAAGCTATTTAGGTCTTGTGTTTCAAATTATGTGGTTGCCACTCATATTACACTGGTGGCGTGTGGACGACAGGACGCAACTGAGGCGATTCTCTGTTTTTGCAGGGGGCACACTACTTGTAATGGCGCTTATTATTGCGTGGCATCCGCACGCATTTAAAAGGATACTCGGACTTACGGGCGGAGATATTTCTAATACAGATACATCAGCACTAAGTACAGAAGTTCAAGCGACTGGTTTTTCTTTTGCATATTATGGTTTAATCTTACTTAAGAATAATTTGCCGATCATTATCGCTTCTGCTGCACTCACTCTAGCCTCGCGCAGGCGGCTCTTTTTTAAGAATATCACGTTGTGGGTCGTTTTACTGCCACTTCTTTCGTACGCGGTAATTTTTGGGACTTTTAGCCACCATGAAAGCCGTTATATTTTACCCGTTATTATTCTACTCATTACTACTGTATTTTTCTCTGCGGGACAGTTTGGCGAATTTTTGTACACAAATAGAATTCTTCGTGTGACGTTCAGCAGCCTTCTTGTTTTTTACTTTGTGTTTAATGTAGCTCATATTGGCAAGTGGCTTACTATCATAAAAGAAGGACCGGAAGAGCGGGCGGCCATTGAAAAAATTATTGATCTTGAAAATGAAACATCAGTTGGGAAGACGCTTTTCATCGGAGGTTATTTACTTGGGTATATTCACACGAAAGATGCATACCGTGATTACGCAGATCGTTCCCACAAAAGTGAGTTAAATCTTTATCGGGCGATTTTTGCTGGAACTCCGCCTGTCGGGGTGCACCAACTACGCACTTATTATTCTCGTCCAGACGAGCCTTTTCCCAAGGAAGCATCTTCGAAATACGCTCATATTGTGTATCGCTATGAGCCAAAGGTAGAACAGAAGCTTGGTCCAGACTTTATGGAGGTGGATTTAACACGACTCTGGTTTTACAAAGATTTCACCGACAAATATAATTTCTTAAAGTAATCGGAATATTTCTTATGAAAATCTGTTATTTTGGTATCTATGACCCCGCTTTTTCGAGAAATAAAATTTATCTGTCTGGTTTGCGAAAAAATGGAGTTGAAATTATAGAATGTTTAGACCGTAGCCGCGGATTAATAAAATATTTCCGGCTTATGTGCAAGTATTGGAAAATTAGAAATTCCTATGATGTTATAGTGGTCGGATATCCAGGGTATACAGTTGTTTGGCTTGCTCGACTACTTGCGCCAAAGAAACCCATTATTTTTGATGCTTTATGCACCTTATATGAGGCACAAGTACTGTCTCGTGGCATATACCCACCATGGTCCGTTCGTCGTTTTATGACATTTGTGTGGGACCACACTTCTGTAGCTCTTGCGGATATTGTACTGGTTGAGACTTCGGCACAAAAAGCTTATTTTGAATCTCAGTTCAATATTACGAACAATAAAATAAAAGTATTACTCACAGGCGCAGACGATTCGCTGTTCTATCCTACTCCAGTACAAAAAACGGAAAAGTACACTGCGCTGTTTCGCGGGCGCTTTCTTGCCGAGGCGGGTATCGGATTCATTATAGAGGCAGCGAAACTCTTAACTAACCAAGATATCGTATTCTCTATTGTTGGTTCCGGACATGTCGAAGACGAGGTGCATGATGCGCTCGCACGGCATCAGCCTCGTAATGTTATAATCAACAGCGCGCATCTTTCTTTTGATGACCTGCGAAAGATGATGCTCGAGAGCCATGTCTTACTGGGACAGTTTGCCGACCACGAGCGCCTGAAGCGTACTATTCCACACAAAACGTTCGAGGCGTTAGCTCTCCGTATGCCATATATTACCGTAGAAGCGGAGGGTCATCGGGGCTTCTTGGTTGACCATGAAAACTGCCTGATGGTCAAGCCGGCGAATGCACGAGACCTTGCAGATAAGATTTTATACCTCAAGAACAATCCCGAAGTGGCAACAAGGATTGCTCAGAATGGCTACGAACTTTACAAACACACTGCCACACCGAAAGTTCTCGGACAACAACTACTTCGTTTATGCAGAGATTCTCTCTGAAAAATATATTAGAAAAATGAGTGTTCTCGAAAATTCATACGGAATTCATCCTCATAACCCCATAAAAGAGATGACGGTATCGCAAAACTGTTTCCACGAGTGATTTGTTGTCGCATATTCTCTATTTTCTTTTGCGGTACGAAGAAGATCTTCCTCGTCCATTTCTTGCAATTTCTCAAGCTCATAGACGTTGTGGGCTGTGTCAGTGCAACTAAGTTGTATAAGTGACGGGCATGTATAGCCGGATTCAGGTGTGCATGCGACAACTAGACCAAAACACATCTGTTCAAGTACGGTTGTTACCTGCGCGTCCCAACTGACGTTTACAAAAAAGTCATAGGTTTTTACAATCTCTGTCATGAAATGTTCATTAAGGTCAGCGAATTCAACAATCTTTTTCCAGCCTTTAATATGCCCGCTGCCGATATGTCCAAACTCAAAACCGGGCATTGATTCGGCAATTTTCTCAAGCTGAATTGTATTTTTGTACCATGAGGCATGTCCCACATAAAGAAAACCACGCTTACCCTTCGGGTTGAATGTTTTTTTTACAACAGGATAGTCTGCGGGGTTAATACCCATATCAACCCGCACCCTTCGAAAGATGTGATATTTTTTCCACGGCGACTTCTCCCAGTTGTCAAACCATATTTTCCCAGAGAGTAGGATCATATTTTTTCCATATTTTTCCACGACAGTATTTGCCCACCCAACAAAGAGCGGGTCATTGGAGTAGGGCATGATGATATAAGTTTGCCGGTGGTTGGGGTAGCGTTTCAGTGTGCGCATAAGAACAGTCTCTGAATCCGGTTTTTCCCACGGCACTTTGCTATGGTCTTGTGTGGGAACGCCAATGAGAATATCATCTTTCTTCAGATCACAGACAGTGTGTTCATACAAACTATAGAATTTTACCTTTCCATATTTTTTGAACTCACTGAGCAAGTTGTATGAAATTGAATGTGGTGCACGTATGGGTTTTCTCCATGGAATAAAAAAGTCATTCGCGTTCCTATAGAGAGGTGGGATGAAGTTACTTTTCGCTATTAATTTATTGATTACCCGCGAGACAATGTTAGATGGACGCGGCACCGAGTATATGAAGTGTATGGTCCTTGTCATATCATTTTCATAAAAACAGAGATGGAGTAGGTCTCATCAATAAACTTAACACGATTATCAGACAACAACTCTTGAGCTAGTTGTGTGGGGCCACTCCACCCGCGATTAAACGTGTCTGTCGGTGTTCCCATCTCCTTTCGAGAGTCATGGAAGATGATAACTCCCCCAGTTTTCACGTGGGGCAACCAATCATTAAAATCTTTAGATACTGCTTGGTAGTAGTGGTTTCCGTCGATGAACAATACGTCTATAGGAATTGTCCATTGTTTAACTAAGTTATAACTATAATCAGTATGCAGTTTCCATTGTTCGATCTTGTCGGTTTTTCCAAGAGAGCTAAGGATGTGATTGACGTTTCGAGCGCATTTTTCTTTAGTTGCTTGAAAGGGCGCCATGGAATCAACAACGAACGGATCTATCGAATGAACGGTTGTATTTTTATTTGCGTGTGCCAAAAAAATAGCGGATGAGGCACCAAACGCACATCCTATTTCGACAATAGTATTCGCTGCTTTCTTTGCGTATTGTGCGAGAAAGGGTACTTCAAGATCATGCAAGTAAGCGTGACCTTTCATGAGAAGATTAAGCTCGCTCACATTCTCTAGTAGGATGTCGCCGTGGCGTTTTTTAAGCGTTTTTTTAAGCAAAACTACTTTATAGGTTTTTCTGAATATTCTATAAACAATGAGTGTTCCTAAACATGACCGTATAAGTCTTTTAATAAATTCATCCATATTTTTAAGTCAAAATATTGCGTATTTGCATATTATAGACCAGAGGGATAAGATTTGCCATTTTGCTTTATATTCTTGTCCGCTCGCTCGCTTAGATTACGCCGGAGGTATTTTGATGATATGATGTCTCTAAAATTATCAGAAGCATTTTAAGACTAGTAATCGCACGATGCACATACGAGTAGTATTAAATAAAGTAAAAGCTCACACACCACTACCAGTTTGGCAAGCTGCTCGGCGTGCTTGGTATGTTATGCTTAACGTTATTCAATATCTTGGTCCTTATGTTCAGACACGAGATTACCAAGGACTGACTCTTTATTTTAACCGCAGTAGCTCGATCATCAATAGACTTAAGACAGAACCTATTTTTGAGGAAAGAATGTGTGTTTCTATTGAGCAGGAGTTGCGACAAGGAGGTGCTGCCCCAGTTTTTGTGGATGTCGGGGCAAACCTAGGGTTAATCCTTGCCTATGTTGTTTCGAAGGTGCAAAACGTAAAGATTTTTGCTTTTGAGCCGGGACCAAGACAGAGGGAGTTGCTCGAAATGACCGTCGATAAGAACCATCTTAAGGAAAAGATCACTGTGTACTCTGATGGTCTTGGAAAAATCCCCGGTAAGGCGATTTTTTATACGCACGATTCTAAAAATATCGCCCATGATGGTTTAATTGATACGGGGAGAGTGGGAGAATCTCGCGCAATCGAAGTGAATATCACTACCTTTGATGATTGGTGGACGAGCCAAAATTTCCCAAAAGTTACTGTGGTAAAGATTGACACAGAAGGAGCAGAACTCTGGATCCTTCAGGGGGCAGTCAAAATGCTTGCAGGGGCTTCCCCAGTGCTTTACTTGGAAATCGAACCAAAGAACTTAAGGGTTTATCCACACAACCATTTTAATATTCTAGCATTCCTGTGTGAAAATCATTACCGACTCTTTACCCTGAAGGGTGTGGAGATAACAAAAGAAAATTTTAATGAGTATATTGGCGTAGAAGATACCTACGTAGCGCGTATCCAAAATAGGTCGGGTAATTAACTCTATTTTAAATGAACAATATAACCTCGCTAAAAAAGGGAAAAATACGATTTGCTTTTTTGCTTACTTCGACCATTAAACCTAATATCACGGTTTTTTCAAAACGCAAAGACCCCAAAATTAGAGAGCGTGATTATTATGGCGTGCTCAGCACCTTGGCAAAGACAAACCATCCTATTGTTTTTTGCGATAGCTCTGACTACTCACTCGAAAATATGAAAGAGGTATTAAGCTCGCGCCCATCTGGTACATACGAAGTACTGCAATTTGACGGCAGTGTTTTTCCGCCGCATCTAGGAAAAGGGTATGGAGAGCTTCAAATCATTAGATATGCACTCGAGCACTCGACCTTACTTAAGGAGTGTGACTTTATTATCAAGATCACCGGGAGATACTCTGTGGAAAATATTAATCAAATACTCGACGCCATAAGGGTTGATAGTAGTACGCTAATTATTGCCGATTACAATAGTTCATCACGGTATACTTATAGTGGTTTATTTATCGCAAGACCATCTTTTTTCTCTGACCATCTCTTTTCGTTTCAAGAATTTCTTAATGATTCCGAAAAAAGATTTTTTGAGATCGCATTCCACCGAGCTATCCAGAAGGCGGTAAGTGAAGGAGGTGGCGTCCTGCAGTTCCCCATAAAACCAATCATTACCGGTTATAGTGGTACATGGGATGTCAAAATGGCCAAAGGAGATTATAGAGCTATAGAAATGTCATTTGCAAAGATACAAATTATCACTCTTGCGTACGCAAGAGTATTAAGAAGTAAAATCAAGGCTTTTTTTCGCTAGTTTGGATATTTTGGATTTAAGACGAACCGCCAACTCTCTAAATTTATAAGATAAATACCAAAAAAGAAAACGTTTTGAAGCTCGCATGTGCACGAACTCTCTTTTTATAAAAGAGTCACGAACAATGTAGTCGATATCTTTTTCATTAATAATTCTATTCTCGAGTATCCCCCCCATATCTGTTGAAATACGAGGGTGTCGTTCGCGAAGAAGTTTGGTGTTTTTTATCGTATTAGCGCTCGATGTTATGACATTTGGTAATCCGGTTCGTGTTTTTCCCCAATGTAGATCAGAGCGGTAATCTATGGAAAATGCTCCGCATTTCATTTGATATTTCTCTTGCGCTCGAAGTACAAGATCAGCCTCGTCGAATTGTCCTGGTGCAAAAATTTCGTCCAAATACCCGAGTTGTTTCAGGGTATCAGTTCGAAAAGCGATGGGCCCTCTGTTTAGGGCATTTCGAATTGCGAACGTATTACGGGGGAGAGACCAAAATTCACGCCCTGCATAATCGGTATATTGCGTGGAGGTACCAATATTGGAATATTTCATATTGAGTGCAACCCTGCTCGTCACGGCAAAAATATCACCAAAAGCGCGCAATGGATAGGTGAGACGTCGCTCCCATCCCTTTTCTTCAATAACAACATCATCTTGGACCGTGATTAAGTAATCCTCTTTTGATAAACGAAACCCAATATTGTTTGCCTTAGTTTCGTAGATATTGTTCGTGGTAGTAATAACAACGTTTTTAAGGAAGCCCGATTTATTATTTTTAATAAATTGATGACTCACTTCCAGTGATTTATCTGTGCATCCATCGAATACAAGAATGAGATTAAAAGGTGTCGTTGTAGAATTAAAGATCCCTACCAAGACTCGTTGGATAAGTTTTTCTTGATTATGTACACTGATTACAATATCAATAGAGGATAGAGGTTTTAAATTAAGAGATGACATACGTGGTAGTGCACGGTATTTTTAGCGAGCTAGCTGCTCTTTTTTGCGTTACCAAACAACAACTGGGTTGGAATAGCCAACTGCAGAAAAGAATATAATATTTTGGCAATGACTGCCCCCATGAGTCCCCAATAATATGTTCCAATCGCAAAAATAATAATCTTTATAATAGGACTTCCGACGTTTAATATGTAGAGCTCTCTTTGCATTTTTTTTGCATAAAGCGCGCCTATGGGAATACTTGCAGCTATGGTGATTATGGAGATGGCAAAAATCTGCGAATAGAGGACTGATTGCAAATATTTAGGGAAGAACACAGAGAAGATAAACGGCGCAATGGGAATATAGCAGACGGCTATAATAAGCCCGATTATTATCAGAATAGTAATCTTGTGTTTTATGTTTTTCCCTACCTCAAAATTTTCTCTTTCTGCCATTCGTGAAAGTGCCGCCGTTCCCACAAAACCAAAGAGAGACCTAAGGCGATCGGGAATAACTAAAGCAAAATTATATAAGGAAACTGAAACCGGTCCAAGCATTTGAAATACGATAACATTTTCTATGTGTGCGGCAATTTCTCCTAAAATATTCATTGCGCTCATGTGTTTCCCGTACACCACGTCCTCCATTCGAAAGAGGGCGTTTGGTTGGTATTTCCGGAATGTTTTCCAACAGAAAAAAATGTTTAAAATTGTCCTTGCGGTATAGAAAACGAGGATTAAGATAAGTAGGTTTTGAGAGAAAATAACCGCAGCGCTGATTGTCAGAAAATTGAAAAGATTAGAAAGAACTCCATAAAACGCCATTGTTTGAAAATCTTTCTTACCGGTCAAATAAGCGCCATAAGTATTGGCAATACTGGATATCGGAGCAAGAATACTAATAGCAATAAATGACCAACCGAATATATTATTCCCATGGTAGAAGTAATACACTCCTGTTGCACAGAGTGTTGCGAATTGTGGGGCACTCCATATGAGCTGCTCGAACAAAGATTTTTTAAAGATCCCCTCAAACCCTTGAGCAGTAGCTCTTACGACAGCCATGTTCATCCCCGTCAGAGAGAAAGCAGTAAAGATTCCCGCTGTTGAAATGATGTATTTATAGACCCCATATGTTTCCTTGGAAACAAAATAAGCAAACGCCACAGAGGCAATAAAAGAGAATAAAGAACCTGCAATATAACTTAAGTTGATCCAAAAACCACTTTTGGTTAGATACACCATGTCAGTCTTGAAATATCTCTCACTCCACCTGAGAAGTGTTACCGTTTTTGTACGCATACGATCCATACCCCCATACTACTAAATTTCCGAGCATCCTTCTACTCAATAGCGTGTCTTTGTTTGACGTGCTATAGTATTTCGCATGCGGATTGAATCCATACTCAAATACTTCATTTTTGGAGGATTGTTTCTAATCCTCTTTCTCCCGCTCTATGTTTCTGACTCCATGTTTTTCCCGTTCATCACGGGGAAGAATTTTGCGTTTAGAATTATTGTTGAGCTTATCACCGGCGCATGGATTATTCTCGCGTTACGCATGCCGATGTATCGTCCGAAAAAATCTTTAATCCTGTATACACTTGCCGCGTTTATTGGCGTGATGGCAGTGGCGGATGTTTTGAGCGAGAATCCTTTCAAAAGCTTTTGGAGCAACTATGAGCGCATGGAAGGGTTTGTGGCACTTATTCATTTCGGGGCATATTTTCTGGCCGCAGGTTCAATGTTGGCCGCTACAAATCTTTGGGAGCGATTTTGGCAAACATCACTCGGCGTCAGTGTAATTCTCGGTGGTTACGGGATATTTCAACTTGCCGGAAAACTTGAAATTCATCAAGGTTCTACGCGGCTTGACGCAACTTTTGGAAATTCAACGTACTTTGCCATATATCTTCTGTTCCATATTTTTATTGCCGCATTTCTCGCGGTGCGGCACAAGGGCGCTCAATGGATAAGGTGGGTATATGGGGCGGTAATTTTACTTGATGTATTTATGCTCTATCACACGGCGACCCGCGGAGCTATCTTGGGACTTTTGGGTGGGGTTGCGCTTACGACACTGCTTATTGCTCTATTTGAAAAAGGAAATCTGATGCTCCGCAAGTGGGCAATCGGCGCGCTTGTTATTGCGATTCTCATTCCCGTTACCGTTCTTACGTTTCGTAATGCGTCATGGGTAAAAGAAAGCCCCGTTCTTTCTCGCTTCACCTCGATCTCACTAGAAGAGACAACAACTAACTCCCGCTTTATGGTTTGGAATATGGCACTAGAAGGTTTTAAGGAGCGGCCGATATTCGGTTGGGGTCAAGAAAGTTTCAACTTTGTCTTCAATAAGTATTATGACCCGAAGATGTATAACCAGGAACCGTGGTTTGATCGCGCGCATAACGTATTCTTTGATTGGCTCATTGCGGGCGGGCTTCTCGGTCTTCTTGCGTATCTCGCCCTGTTTGGCATGGCGCTTTATTATATTTGGCGCAGAGGAGAAACATATTTTTCTGTAACAGAAAAGAGTATTTTTACCGGTCTCTTTGCGGGGTATTTTTTCAATAATCTTTTTGTGTTTGATAATCTTACGAGCTACATTCTCTTTTTTTCTGTCCTTGCGTATATCCACAGTGTTTACGCAACTTCGCCTGCCCGCGCTCGTTCGGCAGGCGGGTGGCAGGCAGTACAAATGCCGGAGAAGGGGAAAATAAAAAATCCTGTTCAGAATAAAAGCGAGAACGTGCAACAAGATATTATTTTTTCTCCCATCGTGATCATTGCAACTATTTTTGTTCTTTATTTCGCCAACTACCATCCCATCGCGGCAAACCTCGATCTTATACGAGCCCTGCAAAACCAAAACAATGATCCACAGATCAATCTTACTTATTTCAAAAAAGCGATCGCGCGCGACTCGCTCGGAACTTCCGAGGCGCGTGAACAGCTTACGATGACCACTTCCCGCATCCTTGGCGTCAATGTCGACCAAAAGACAAAAGACGATTTCGTTACTACCGCGATAGAAGAACTCAAAAAGCAAATAGCGTGGGTCCCCGGTGACGCGCGATACCAGATCTTTATGGGGTCGTTTTTAAACCAGATCGGCAATTATGACGCGGCACTTGAATATTTGAAAAACGCGCAAGCGCTCACTCCCAAGAAACAGCAAGTGTATTTTGAGATGACCAGCGCATTCTTGAATAAAAAAGATTATAAGAACGCAGTGGACGCGGCAAAGATCGCATACGAACTTGAGCCGAATTATGACAACGCGCGGATCATCTACGCGATGGCGCTTTTGTATGCCAACAATAAAACCGAAGCGAAAAAATTTCTCGAGCCGATTCGGCAAAAATCTGGAGGCGGAGCGGTCGTCGACGAGCGCCTACTCAAGGCATATATTGACACCGGAGACTATAAAAGCGCGGAAGAAATCTTAAGCGCACTTATTACCAGCGACCCCGCAAACTATCGTTACCATATCTCGCTTGCCGCGCTCCATTTGGAAAAAGGGGAACGGCAAAAAGCAATCGCGGAAATACAAAAAGCGGTTGATATTAGTCCGGAATTTAAAGATCGGGGAGAATACTACATAAAAGAGATTAAGGCGGGGAGGAATCCCTAAAATCGCAAAACGCAGAACGTGAAGCGTGGATCCTTAAACAATTGATAGATTCATTCTTGCGCTCCATGCTCTACGTTCCACGCCTTACATCTTTTTGCTTGCGATTTTCTGTGTGGAAAATCTTGTTAAATTATGGTATAATGTAAAGGTGAATAAGCAATATCTTGAGGCGGTCTTGTGGGATATCAGCAAAGAACGTGTTGATAGTTTGCCTGTTGATTTTGTTATCCGAAGAGTGCTTTCGTACGGAGGACTTTTCCTTATTGTGAAAACAATGCGCGCATACGGCACTGATACGGTAAGGC
>Ga0209210_1001127_pt1 | contig 23800 bp, 27 predicted proteins | sample RifGroA1_FD_183991 | JGI IMG/M metagenome (GOLD analysis project Ga0209210, IMG submission 183991) | Contaminated groundwater microbial communities from Rifle, Colorado, USA - Rifle Groundwater A1 (SPAdes) (version 2) | ecosystem: Environmental > Aquatic > Deep subsurface > Groundwater >...
CGCAAAATTATTGACCACTTCCTTATAAAAACGCTTCATGCGGACGAGGATAGAGGCCATGTCCGACCAATATTGTTCTAAATCAAAGCTTTTACTCATAGCCTGATTATAGCGCAATGATGTCGCTTTAGGTTCAGAAATAGAGTAAAATACAGGCAAGAGCCGGATTTTTTTAACAGAAGAATATGAAAATCAAGGATTTACCAAAAATTGATAGGCCGAGAGAAAAATTGATGCGTTACGGTCCGGAAAAACTTTCTACCTCAGAGCTTTTGGCGATTCTGCTCCGAACGGGCAGCAAAGGAATAAACGTCGTTGAACTTGCTACCAGAATCCTGAAAAGGTTTAGCGGCGATGGGTTATCCATTGCATCAGTAAAAGAGCTCAAACAGACGTTTGGCTTAGGTGCGGCAAAAGCGTGCGAGATTGTAGCGAGCTTTGAACTTGGTCGAAGATTATTGCAACACAAGCAGTCTGCATTACTCCTTTCCCCAAAAGACATTTGGGATGAGTTAAAGGACATTCGCGACAATAAGAAAGAGCATTTTGTCATTTTTTTTCTGGATGCACGCAATCAAGTGATCAAACGCGAGATTGTTTCCATTGGGTCCCTCAACGCCAATCTTGTCCATCCGCGCGAAGTTTTTGAACCGGCGGTACGGTATTTGGCCGCGCAGGTGATAGTTGCTCATAATCACCCAGCCGGCGATCCGTCACCATCACAAGAAGACTTGAAGATTACGAAGCAATTAGCTGATGCAGGAATGCTTCTCGGAATTGAGTTAAAAGATCATATAATCGTAAGCAAAACAACCTTTTTTAGTTTTAAAGAACATACATTATTGTAATCATGCCTACTCAAGACACAACAGGAAAAAAATTTATGCGCGAAACCGACTCACGTATCATGATTGATCGCCTCCTTCGTCAGGCCGGATGGGATATTGAGGACAAAAATCAGGTATCAACAGAAGAAACTTCACACACTGGTCGCACGGATTATATTCTGAAAGACGGCAGGGGTCGAGCGGTGGCCGTGGTTGAAGCAAAACGGTTTTCCATTGATCCTGCTTCTGCCAAACAGCAGGCTCTCGCCTACGCAGAGTCGATCAGCGCCGATTTCATTTTTTTATCCAACGGAGAGGAAATTTATTTTTGGGATTATAAGTATCGCCCGGAACAAAAAGTCGCGACCTTTTTCTCACAGAGGGATTTGGGAAAAATCCAAACTTTGCGGCTTGAACAAAAACCGATATCAGTTATACCCATCCCAGAAAAGTATTTTAAAGGTGGAGAGTGGCGTACCCCCCGTCCTTATCAAAAAGAAGCAATGCAGATCATGGATAAATCTCTTGCGGGCGGGAAGCGCAAAATGCTTCTTGTTATGGCAACGGGTACAGGCAAAACGGATGCTATCGCCCTTTACCTTAAACGCCTTTTTGAGGCTGGTCTCGTGAATCGCGCGCTTTTTCTCGTCGACCGCATTGCCTTGGGTCAGCAGGCCAAAGATGTCTTTGATGAGATTCTTACTGAATATTCTTCCAAACTGCTTTACGGTGGCCGCTTAAAAGACGAGTCTTCAATTATTATTTCTACACTTCCTACTCTCTACTCCCAACTCTCTCAATTTACGAGCGGTTATTTTGACATAGTGATATCCGACGAGGCGCACCGTTCTATTTTCGGCATCTACAACGCCGTGCTCTCCCATTTCGATGCTATTCGCATAGGTCTTACTGCCACGCCAAGCGCCTACATTGATCGCAATACCTATAAACTTTTTGATTGCTGGGATGAGCGGGAACAAAAGGGGAAACCCACATTTCTTTATAGCATCCGGCGCGGTATACAGGAGGGTTTTATCGCGGGGTACGATATTGTACAAATTGATACAAAAGTGTCTTTGGATGGAATTACGTATGAGGGCGAAGATTTTGATTCCGATGATCTGGAAAGGAGAATTAACGTACCGGCCCGCAATGAAAAAATTGCTAAAGTTTTCCGTGAAGATGAAGAAAAACGGGAGCCTGGGCACAATCGTAAAACGATTGTCTATGCTGTTACCAAAAAACACGCAAGCCAGCTTGCATACTACCTCAATCAAGTTTACCCGGAGTATAAAGGCCGGTATGCGGAGATCATTACTTCGGATACGCAGGATCCCGCAGGTGCCATTCGGCGTTTCAAGCTTGAAGAACTACCAGTGATCGCAGTGTCAGTTGGTATGCTCGATACGGGCTTTGACGCGCCGACTGTAGAGAATCTCGTCATGGTCAGGCCGACGCGTTCACCAATTCTCTATCAGCAAATGAGGGGGCGCGGTAGCAGGTTGTCCACTGCGATCGGTAAAACCTCTTTCCGTATCTATGACTTTGCGGGTGTTACACGTTATTTTAATGACGATAGTTTCAATCCATATTCGGAAATTCTTAAAGCGCGTTCCGGTATTCCTTGGGGTACGGAGGCGGAAGATCTCCAAGATTTGTCAGATGAAGAAAAAACCGTCGTAGAACGGCTGAGACTTATTGAAATCCCTGAAACAGCGCAGGAAAATGTTGACGTCGTGGTGCGTCGGGCAACGGTAGAGGTTGGCCCTAAAGGAGAAAAAATAGACGCGGATGATTATCAATTAGCCTGGGAGAGACAGGTGCAAGAGCTTATTGAGACAGAGCCAGTTATTAAGAAGCTAAAAAGTGGTGAGGAACTTTCCAGCGATGAAGCCCAGATTTTAGCAGAAAAGCTCAATTCGCCGAAGTTTTATTTCAATGAGGTGAATCTGCGCGAAGTATATCACTATCCGCCGGGTACCTTAAATGACTTTATGAAAACAGCACTCGGTATTCAGGAGCTCCCGACCGAAGAGCAGTTATACGCAGATCGTATCAATGAGCTTTTTGAGTCATGGTTGGTGGATAAGAACTTCACAGCAGAACAGGCAAAAATTCTCCGTCTTATTAAGGCGCAATACATTGCTCGTAGGCAATTGATAGACGCGACGATATTTGAAGAACCGATTTTTCGTCAGATCGGCGGACTAAACCGTGCGCTCCAAATTTTTGGAGAAGACGCTCTTCAGGCGACGCTTGAAGAATTGAATCAACAGGTATTTGTAAGACAATACAAATATGCCGAACAATAATATCCAACAGTTAAGAGAAGAATTTAAAGGGAAGGTCGCAAGACTCAACGATTATCTTTGGGGCGCGGGTCTTAAAGATCCGGTCACTCGCATCCAGCAAATCAGCTTTCTCTTTTTCTTGAAAATGCTTGAGGAACAGGACATTGCGATGGAAAAAGAGGAAAAACTCACGGGACATAAACACCAATCGATCTTTACGGGAGAATATGAGAAATTCCGCTGGTCCCGTTGGCGCGAAAAAACAGGAGAGATCTTATACGAATTTGTTCGAACCAAAGTCTTTCCCTTTATTGAGGATCTTCACAACGGACACGCCAACATACATCAAATTTTCCACGGTGCTAAACTTCTTATTCCTGATGCGGTAACCCTCAAAAGAACCGTAGAGGTTGTAGATACGATTGATTTTTCAAGTTTAGATACCGACGTGAAAGGTGATTTATACGAGTCACTGCTTTCCAGCATTGAATCGGCTGGAGAATTGGGGCAGTTTCTGACACCGCGCCATATTATTCGTGCGATTATTGAAATGGTGAACCCAAAAATTGGCGAGACAATTTTTGATCCTGCCTGCGGTTCAGCAGGTTTTTTGATCACATCATATGAATGGATGAAGTACAAAAATAGTGATCCGAAGAACATTGAGGAGCGTGACGGTAGAAAAATCGGATATGGCGATACACTAAATAAAGAACAGTGGCAATTTTTAACTACCCAAACGTTTCATGGGTTTGATGTCGATCCCGAAATGGTACGCCTTGCCCTGATGAACCTTATTTTGCACGGTATTGAGGGCGCGCATATTCGGCGGAAAGATACCGTGGCTGGAGCTGAAGAGGAAGAAGATTTACGGCGTTTTGACGTAGTACTGACAAATCCTCCTTTTGCCGGAAAGGTTGACCGAGAACGGATAAAACCGACTCTGCCGGTAAAATCAAATAAAACGCAAATTCTTTTTCTTGGGTATGTCATCAATTCGCTTAAGCCAAACGGTCGGGCCGGCATAATTCTACCGGAGGGTTCACTTTTTGGAACAAATAAGGACGACAAAGAAATCCGCCGTTTTTTACTTGAAAACACCCAGCTTCAGGCAGTTGTCTCCATGCCGGCCGGAGTCTTTCAACCCTATGCTGGAGTAAAAACCAGCTTCCTGATTTTCAAAAAGAAGCCCACGCCGACTGTGCCCTCTGTAGCCTCGGCGAAGGAGGGAGCTTCAGCGAAGGTGTGGTTTTTTGATATGAAAGGCGATGGATCATCGCTATCTGCTGCAAAAAAGTTTGGCCCGCAGTACCGCAACGACATCCCAAAACTCTTGGAGATGTGGTCGATGCAAAAAGTCGAAAAACCATTTTCCTGGTTTACCTCCGTCAAAGATATCATCGAAAATGACTACATCCTTTCTGCCAACACCTACAATCCCTACAGCGGCGAGGAAGAAGTGAATCATCGAGAGCCAAAGGAGATTTTGAGAGAAATTGAGGAGAAAGAAAAAAAGATCGCTAATGTTGTTCGTGACATAATGCAATTACTATGACTGATGAGCAGATTATTAAAAAAATGGAATACGGTCTTTCGTTGGCAAGTGAATTGTCAGATTTAGAATTTAAAACTGCACGAAATAATATTCCAAACGATATTTGGAAAACTATTTCAGCATTTGCTAATCGTAGAAGCGGAGGACTTGTGGTATTTGGAGTAAATCAGACGGATTTGGAAGTAACTGGGTGTGAAAATATAGATTTGATGCAAAGGAAATTGATCGAATATTTTAACGATAAAATGAGCATTGTGTTGCGTCCAGAATATCATATTATTCCTTATAAAGGAGTAACTATATTAGCAATTTATATTCCAGAGTGTCCGAAAGATTATATGCCTTGCTATTATAAAAACGTTGGATTACCAAATGGGGCGTATATTCGGGAAGGCAACATGAGTAGGCGTATTACGGATAATGAGTTTAGAACATACGTAGCTACTTCAAAAGAATTTCAGTTTGATTTATCGGAAGCAGTAAGCGCATCAAAAAAGGATCTTTCTGAAAACAAGATTCGCTTATTGCTCGATAAACGCGAGATGGAGGTGAAAAGAGGAGCAGATGCGCAGATAGAAGATAATTTACTTCAAAATCTTGGAATAATATCAGTTTTTGATAGTGAATATAAACCAACTGTTGGAGGTTATCTTATTTTTGCGAAATCACCACCACAAGAGAGTCATGCATTTGAACGATACGTTATACGGTGTGTTCGGTTTGCTGGAGACAACCCGGCAAGTGAAATTATCGATAGTAGTGATATAAAAGGTACTCTTGATGTTCAAATTGAAGATGCGTACAAATTTATTTTAAAAAATATACGTAAGAATTCTTCCGTTGTCGGAACAAAACGGGTTGAGCGTTATGAATATCCGGAGGCGGCTATTAGAGAATTAATTGCAAATGCTGTGATTCATAGAGATTACAAAATTATCGAAACATATACACAGATAAAAATATTTGACGGTCGCATTGAGATTATTAACCCCGGATCTCTTCCGCCTGGAGTTACAGTTGATAATATAAAAGATGCACAATTTAGTCGAAATTCTATGATTGCAGCACGTTTAAAAGATCTTGATTATTTAGAAGAGTACGGGAGAGGAATAGATATCGTGCTTAAGAAAATGGATGATTGGGAATTGCCCGCGCCAATTTTTAGAAATTTAGTTAATAGTTTCGAGGTAATCCTTTTAGGTGATAAATACAAACTACTTAATGAGAGGCAAAGAAAGATTATTGACATGATGCTAATCAAGGGAAAAGTGACAATTCAAGATTGCCAAAAGGTGTTGAAGAACGTGCCGCGAGCTACCCTGAATAAGGATTTAAGTGATCTAAAAGTGTTACAGATAATTAAAGCTAGCGGTGCCTCAGTTAATACGTTTTACACTCTGGTTTTTTTAGAGGCTTTTAGAGGCAATTGCAAAAATAGCCTCAAAATAAGCTAATTTGAGGGTAATTTAATCTAGAGAAGTTTATAGGCAATTATTATGGCGATTAACATATGGATAGCAAAAAAATTAGGAGATATTGTTTATTTTTAATATTCGAGACCTTAAGGAGTTTATTTGCTGGTTGAGAGAAATCCGTGCATAAAAGCACGAAGGACCCCATTATTGGGGCCCTCCAGCTCTATATTCAGTGATCTTTCGATCATCTTGAGTATAACATATATGTCTAAAAGTTGTCCATAATAATGCGCAAAACAGCATTAAACTGAAGCAAAACTATGCAAACCTATATTTTCAAAACGCATCTATTTCATAAAAAAGGAGTATCCCGCGATATTGAGATTCCGACTGGCGTCAATTTATATAAATTCGCTGAGGCGATTGTCGGCGCGTATGATTTTGACTTTGACCACTGCTTCGGATTTTTCAGCAGGATTGCCGAAAGCCGTTATTTTGATTCCGAAAGAAAGTACGAACTTTTTACGGATTTGGAAGATGAGGGTATTGAACCAACCGGCGCAGAGAGCGTGAAGAAAACAAAAGTTTCCGAAGTATGGAAGCATACCGGCGACAAAATGCTCTTTCTGTTTGATTACGGCGACAATTGGCTTTTTGTCGTTGAACTCATCGGATTTGGCAAAAAGGAAAGCAAAATAAAATATCCGCGTGTCATTAAAAAGATCAGCAAAGCCCCGGAACAGTATCCGGATGCTGAGGGATAACCTTGCGCAGCTTTGATTCGGAGCCAAACGTTAAGAGACAATTAATAGTCACAAAGAGCCGACTTTGCCCATCCATAGTCCTGAGCATATCAAAGGACGAAGGAGGGGGGAGATTTTGAGGGAGATTTCACAATTAGAGATAGAATTATCCTCTGAAAAAAAGAAAATCCAAAAACTTCTCAACTGACTCTTGACTTACCAAAATAAATCTGTTAGATTAACTGTCATAATGGCATTGAACGATTTTCAAAGAAAAATATTAGAGAAATTAAGATTAGCTATTGAGGCAGGGGAAACCATTTCCCTGCGGGATTTGGGTGGAGAATTTGATCTTTCTGCAAATACAATTTTATATCATTTAAGAAAACTTGAAGATAGCGGTTTTATTGTTAGGGGTAGTGATGGTAAGGTAATCCGAGTTAATTCTCCAAATGAAAACTCTGCTGTTGCATATTTGCCTTTATTAGGAAGTGCTCATTGCGGTATACCAATAAAGCAAGTTGTAGAACAATTTACTGAAAAAATGTTACCAATTCCTCTTCGGCTTCTTGGAAAAAATAGTAAAAGACATCTTTACCTTATAACTGCGGTTGGTGATAGCATGTATCCTCGAGTCCAAGATGGAGATATTATTATTTTTGAGCCAAACCCTTCGCCCATTCAAGGATCCATGGTTGTTGTTAGAACCGAAGAAGGAGCTACAGTTAAACGCTACAAAGAGACAGGAACTCAAGTAATTCTTGAACCGGAAAATCCTCAGTATCAACCATTAGTTTTTGATAAGTCAGAAAAAGACGAATTATTTAATATAGACGGTGTAGCTGTAGGAGTATTTAAGCCCCAAGAGAATTTGGGAGGAGGTGAAAAAATATGAACAATCAAAGTTTAAACTGGAGTGATGATATTAAATATTTATCTTCTAACGCAGTGAAAATTCCCGAATCAGGAGGTTTATACAAAGTTCTAAGAAACGATGGAGAGAATGGAAAACTGACTAGGGTTTACCTCGGAAAAGCTGAAAATTTACGAAGTCAATTTAATTACCACCTATCTGACAGTGAAGAGAATGAGTGCCTTAAACGAAATGTACATAATAAAGAATGTTACTTCAAATATGCACTCCTGTCAGGTGAAGATAATAGACAAAATGCTGAGAGCAATTTACTAAGTGAAGGGAAATATGAATGTAATATTCAAAATCAGTGATGAGGTGAAAATATATGAAAGGTAAAAAAGCAGAAGACAGAGTCGCAGACTCTCTGCGCAGAGCCGGAGCTAGTGTCCAGCAATCACCGGGAAGCCGAGGATCGGCGGATGTGATTGGTAACTGGGATAACGGTAAAGAGTGGATGACACAAGTTAAATATTCTGGAGTCGGAAAGCCAGCGGCACTTTCCTCAAGGGAAAAAAGGAATTTAGTATCGCGTGCTGAGAAAAATAATGCAACGCCAGTATTGGCTCAAGTAACGTCAAATAGAATTATATTTACTTCTGCTAAAACAGGGAGGTTGTTGAAACCATAGGAGGCAAAATGGCTATATCTTTCTACCCTTTATTCAAAATTAACAACACTGAGCCTTTAATTTTTGTAAAAAGAAGTAACGAGGAAAATATTCCTATTTATGATGTTAGATTTTTAAGGTTTAAACCAAAAAGAAAAATAATATGCATAAAATAATTAAAGCTAGATTTATCAATAAATATTGGCTAAATATTGTACAAATTGACAATGGTTTTGCTTTAGTAAATACCCATCGTGGTAGAAAGATGTCTGATCGTGATGGGATCGAAAAAGTAATTGAATATTTTAATACTCGCGAAGAGGCAGAAAACCGTCTCAAAGAATACGAAAAAGGAAAATATACAATCTAAATGATCAACAAAAAAAATTAGTAGAATACATTTATGAAAGAAATTAAAGAAAAATTATTAGAGAGAATCGACCAGCTTTTACAAAAAGCGGATAAAGTTAAAGCAACTCACACGCCTAATCCGCCGAATGTTATTGGTTTTCCTACCCTCGATGAAGATGTTTTTTTGGAATGGAAGACAAATACCGAACAAATAATTGTGTTGGCGACTGGTATAGACAGTGTTTATCACAAGAATTTTATTGAAAACGTAAAAAGCGGACATCGAAGTCATGTTGATTTTGGAATTGGTATTTTGAGAGCATTGAAAGAAGATTTAAATTTTGGCTATTTAACAAATGTTCAAAATTTAGTAATCGCTGAAATATTTGAGGACTTTTTATCTATATCAGAATATTTATTAGTTCAGGGTTATTATATTCCTGCTGCATCTCTAGTTGGTGGTATTTTAGAAGATTCGATGAGGAAGCTTTGCGATAAAAATAATATTACCTATCCCAAAGAAACAAAAATTAATAGTCTCAATACTGATCTGGCGAAAGCAGGGGTTTATAATGCTTTAGTCGCGAAAGAAATTATCGCTAAAGCTGATATAAGAAATAATGCGGATCACGGACATTATGATAAATTTAATAAAAATGATGTAAAAAATATGATAGATTGGGTTCGTAGATTTATAATTGATTACTTATAAAATTTTTATGCCTTGGCCAACAAAAAAATTAGGCGAGTTAGTTGATTTTTTAGATAATCAGCGGAAACCAATTAGCGATGAAAAGAGGCAAAAAAGAATTGGGCCTTATCCTTACTATGGTGCGAATGGACAAGTGAGCTGGATTGACGATTTTCTCTTTGATGAGGATTTAGTTTTACTCGCTGAAGATGGTGGATATTTTGGTTCTAAAGACAGACCAATTGCTTACCGCATTTTTGGCAAAACATGGGTGAATAACCATGCTCATGTTTTGAGAGTAAAGCGCGGTATCGCCGAAACGGGTTTTATACATTACCGCTTGATGTTTTATGATATAAAACCCTATATCACGGGAAGCACAAGAACAAAATTAAATAAATCAGCAGCCGAAAAAATCAAAATCCCCCTCCCTCCTCTTTCAATCCAAAAACAAATCGTTGAGAGGTTGGATAAAATCGCCGAGGCGCAGAAGATAAACGATGAACTCATTCAAAAAGCCAATGAGCTTTTTCAGTCTCTTTTGCATAAAGAAATTGATCCGGTCGGCCCCGCCGACGCTTCCACCTTCGTTAAAACTTCGGCGGACAAGAAAGCTATGGCGGGCAAGAAAAATTGGGAAGTTAAAAAGTTGGGAGAAGTATGTGAAATTGCGCGGGGAGGATCGCCTAGGCCTATTAATAAATATTTGACGAATTCATCTGATGGTATCAACTGGATCAAGATAGGTGATGTAAAAGAAGGAGAGATGTACATTACTTCAACCAAACAGAAGATAAATCCGGAGGGTATATCAAAAACCCGATTAGTTAAGGAAGGAGATTTTATTCTTTCCAATTCCATGAGTTTTGGAAGACCGTATATAATGAAAATTTCTGGAGCAATCCATGACGGTTGGCTTCTACTTCATTTGAAGAATACTGATATTTCGACAGATTTTCTCTATTACGTTTTAGGAAGTTCACAAACACAAACCCAATTTGAAAAATCTGCATCAGGTGGAGTGGTAAGAAATCTCAACAGTGACCTTGTTAGAAAAATTAAAATTCTTGTTCCACCAATTGAAGTTCAAAAACAAATCGTTGAAAAACTTTCTGCGGTGCAGGAATACAAAAAACAACTTCTTACCCAAAAATTAAAACTTAAAGAACTTTTCGATTCTGTTTTGTATAAAAGCATGAATGGAGAATTTACATGAAACACTTTGATCCTTCAACTTTGCTCCCTCCTACTCCTTCGATAAACTCAGGATATGGCGGGCGGGGATTACGGATAATTTTTGAACACAATTATGAAACAGATGAAAAATAAATTAGCAATTTTTGAAGGCAAACAAATTCGCCGGCATTGGAATGAAGAAAAAGAGATTTGGTATTTTGCCGTTATGGACGTAATCCAAGTTTTGACGCAAACAGATAGACCGAGAAAATACTGGAACGACTTGAAATCTAAGCTCAAAAAAGAAGGTAGCGAGTTGTCCGAAAAAATCGGACAACTGAAAATGCAAGCCCCCGACGGCAAATATTATCTGACTGATGCAGCTGACACGGAAACCATGCTTCGTCTTATTCAATCCATTCCATCGCCGAATGCGGAGCCGTTTAAACTTTGGCTGGCGCGCGTGGGGTATGAACGTTTGGAAGAAACAGCCGATCCGGAGCTGGCAATCAATCGTGCCCTAAAAACTTACTTGCAGAAAGGATACAGCCCGGAGTGGATAAATCAAAGGTTAAAGAGTATAGAAATTCGCAAGACATTAACCGATGAATGGGAAAAACGCGGGGCAAAAGAGGGTATTGAGTTCGCGATTCTCACGGACGAAATATCCAAAGCGTGGGCTGGATTAACGACCAAGCAATACAAGAATCTCAAAGGTTTAAAAAAAGAGAACCTGCGGGACAACATGACAAATCTTGAATTGGTTTTAAATATGCTGGCTGAAGTGAGCACAACCGAAATATCTCAAAAAGAAGAACCAGATACTTTTGACAAAAACAGGAACGTCGCCCGACGAGGCGGGGGCGTAGCCCGGGTGGCCAGAAAAAAAATAGAAACAGAAACCGGAAAAAAAGTTATCAGCAGATCAAATTATCTGACTAAACAATTAAAAAAATGAAACACTTTGATCCTTCAACTTTGCTCCCTCCTACTCCTTCGATAAACTCAGAATATGGCGGGCAGGCACGCCGGAGGAAATCGAAATTGTGGAGAGTGCTTAGTCATACTAGCGTATGATGTGGTGGAGTTAAGGTCGTTTGCCAAATAAGGTATCTTTCTGTTCCCGTGTTATTGTTAGAAAGTTGGATTTTTCGAGTCTTAATAACATGCTTTGTGGAGCAATGCCAAATATTTTACAAAACTCAGGAAAGTTATCAGGTAGTTGGTCAAGTTGGAGGTAAACAGATTCTTTATTTTTTGTAAATTTTTTCCATTCTGGTATCAAAATGGACCCTGGCGCGAGAACATATCCTGCGAAAGTTTTAGCTTGACGTTCAATATAATCGTATATTTTTGGATCAAGTTTTGCATGCCAATCTATAAAATCCGTGAAGGAAGATGGACCGTATTTTTCATACCACTCACTATGAAGAACCATGTGTCCAATCTCTTCAGTTAATGTAAATCGAGTCCGTTCTTTTTGAAGTTTATAGACTTTTTCGTCGATTCCTATAGCGTTAAAGGTGTTATTGATAATTCCATTCACTCCAAATTTATTTTCTAATTCCGGATAGACAATGAGACGTATATTGAGTTGAAGTTCCAAAATTTCTTCAATAGGTATGGGGATTATAAGCTTCGGATTATAGCTTTTTAGAAAATTTTCCGCCTGCGTCTCAATTTGCGGGAGTGTCCATTCATCTGGTTTCATTCAGGAGGATTGTTTAAAAATTTTATAAGCTCTTGAAGTTTTTGTTTATCCATCTTTTTATTCCTGACTGTTCTAAAAAATGCTGGTAGAAAGTTTTGATTGTCACTTCGTAAATCCTTCGGAATTGAATTTTTCGCAGTATAGGCTAAATCATGAAATAAAACCCATTCTTGACTATCTCGTTTAATTTGTAGAGCGACAGCATAGCCACTCAATTTTTCATCGTCGAGTGTTGGGGGAAGAATATTCCGTTCAAGACGGCTAATATTACCTGGATCATATCCAAAACGTTCACAAAAGATGCGAAGCGTTAATCCGAGTGATATTCGTTTAGAACGGAAGAAATCGCCAAAATTTTGAGCACCACCTTGACTTTCCATATATCTGTTGTAATATTATTACAACAGTAAGACTATGTCAAGTAGCCCCAGTAAAGAATAAGGAAGTGGCGGAAAGGATTGAGAAAAAAATAATTAAAGTTGAAAAGCCGAAGTTTAACATTCAAAATAAATGAATTTCAAAGTTAAGCTCTAAACATATCTTGTATGTTTAGGCAGGAAAATATTATGCATACAACTTTTTCAATAAGATTTTCCGTAAAGTGAAAAAATAGCGTATGTCCCAATATTACAACCCAAATCGCGTACGAAATAGATATGATAGCGGATCACTTCCCTTCCCCGGCCCGGATTGTGATTTTTGTAAATACAGAAATGCTGTAAAAGAATTTGAAAAATAAAATAATTGGAGTTGTAGGTCGGAAATAGATTTGGACTGGATTAAAATTATATGAAGACATTTATATCTGATAAATATCGTCAAAACAGAGGTGGCTGGAGCCGTTTTCTTGCTATTTCATGTAAACCATGTGGAACGTTTTTGTTTCATTATCAGAAAGACGGACCGGATCCACTGAAACGCTGTTATTTGGATCGGATATTGAATTTTCAACCTAAATTCAAAAATAATGGATTTGTTTACTGTCCTCATTGCAAGGTTTGTCTTGGATTCAATGAGCCGTATTCTAAAGAGAATAACCGTCCTGCTATCAGATGGGCGGTGGAGGCAATAAACCATAAAATCCTTCCGATTTCGGAAATTACTGTGTAACCGTAGCTAAAATTAGACAGCAATTCAATTGCTGTGGGCTGTAAAACAATTTGAAAAATAAAATTTTGAATTCCGGTCTATTTATACGTCGCACAAGAGGTGATGTGTGACCTGAAAAAGTAGTATTAACAATTATAGCGATAAATATAAGTGATAAAAACTCTTGAAATCGCTTAATATAAAACTATTATTTCGCCAATTCGTTTACAAGAAGAGTTAGAAAATTAGAAGCATTTCCAACAACAGGGTACGCTTGACTCGTTCCTCGATCGACTAATTTTGTAACAGCAAACTCATCGCTGTCAACACAAATCACCGGGATAGGTTCAACTTCGTCACCAACAATTCTGTATGTTGGCGTCATATTTCCGGTAGCAACAGAGTGTAAAACTGTAGCTAACATCACAACGCACGAAGCGTCAATCGTTTGAGTGCGCATAGCATTTTGTCCCTGAAGGTTATTAAGTATCGTATCAGGCAATGGACCGTCATCCCTTATTGAAGCGGTCAAGACGAAGGGAATACGATTTTTGACACACTCATACATAATACCCCTGGTAATTAGTCCTTCCTCAACTGCAGCTTCGATTGATCCCTGTTCACGCACGGCATTGATGGCTTCTAGATGATTTCGGTGGCCATTGTGAGCGGGCTGGAGGTTATCTTGTACACCAAGGCTGGTTCCAAATATGGCATGTTCTATATCATGCGCGCCTATTGCATTACCCCCTAGAAGAGCACCAACAAACTTATTCTTTATCAACCACTCCATCTGCTCAACACCTCCTGCATGAACGACAGCAGGTCCCAAAACCCAAACAATTTTGCCATTTCCTTCTTTTGCGTGTTTCAAAACTTTAGCTAAATCTGGATAATTTACTCTGCGCTCCCTACTGATATCCGTAGTCATAAACCCAAACTTTTCACTTTTTTCGCCTCCTTCAGACAAGTTTGTCACATATATCCCTTGACTTCCATCTTCAGTATTGCCAAAAACCACTCTTTCATTCTCTTTCAGTTTATTCATCTCAACAACCTTTAACGCGTCAGGCTCTACCTGAACTACCCCGTCCATTCGCGGTTGTTGTGGTAATACCCATTCGTCTTGATGGTAAAAAAATTCAATGCGGTTTCCTGTTAAATAGGCATCTTTGGGAAAACACCCTTCTTTTTTGACATCAAGGAGTGTTACTTCTGTAGGATGTTGGATTTTTGGCATCAATTCTTTTATTTGCATATAATTTAGCCCTATAATATAACCTATTTAACATTTTGTCAAGTTTTTTACCCACGCATAAATACTCGGATTGTCCAAGAATACTATTCTAATAATCCTTTATTATACAGCTGCTCTATTATATGCCGTTCCCAGCTGCCCCATGTGCATCTTCCAAACTCACCATGTAATTTGTAACTACCGCTGACCAATTTTGAGCCAGATGCTTTATCTTGGTTAGATCTTCACCTTTAATCTCTCCTAATGCTGAGACCGAAACGCGTTGTCAGGCACCAGTCCCTAATTTGGCAACAACATCTGGCATAGATACGCCATCTTTTAAAAGTTTTGACGCCTCATCGGTTGGCAAGCACAATGTTTCTTCATTGATTTTTCCATATTCGTCCATACTTATTCACCCCCCTCCTTTTTCCATGACTTCTACTACTTGTTTCTCCCTACTTTAATTTTTCTATCAGGTTAAATAGCCTTGTATCTGAAAAGTCTGATGTATCCAATGTGATGCCGCGAAGTTCGATTCCCATCTGTTTGGCAGATTGTATGCGAGAAAGCATATGATCGTTTTCCGGTGAAGCGACATATGCAAATATAGTTGGCCGTACCTTCTGCAATACATCCATCGTAAACCAACTTTGTTGAGGAAAAACGAAATCAACGAACTCTAATGAGCTTAAAACATTTAATCGATGAGTTAATGTAATAATCGGTCCGTTCGGATCTTTATATTGTTTAATTTGCTCATCAGTGGGAGTAATGACTCCCAGTATTGTGCCGAGCTTTTTTGCCTCCGCCAGAAACGCAAGGTGACCGGGATGTATAAGTTGAAAAACACCACTTACTAGTACAAAAGCTTGGTTATCGTTTCGCAGCCGTTTCGAAACTAAAGCTGCCTCGTCTTCCGTTAATATCTTATATAAATACGGAGAAACAAACTCCCCTGATCGAGAATGGATTCGTTCGTATTTTTCCTTAAAATCTAAACCTTGAGCTTTAAATGGAATGTTGGTTTCAGTACTAGCCATATGTAATTATTTACTATTCAACTGGGGCAAGATCGTTCATATACAATTCATATGTCCCTACCCGTCTACCTAAAGCAGTTGTGATACTTTCTATAGCAAGCTTTGCGGTTTTTTTGTCAACATCATTACCTGGTTCATACTCAACTACATCCATTCCGACCACATTTCGTTTTTTAGCAAGATTTTCAATAGTATAAAGGATTTCCCTATAAGTTAATGCTCCATCTATAGCCATATCTGTTCCTGGTGCATATTGTTTATCAACGGAATCCAGATCTAAAGAAATATGAACATTTTTTGTTTTTATTCGCTTGAGTAATTCTTCAACTGCTCTACCTATTCCATGTCGAACAATGTATTGCATGTCTATCAAGGAAATGTTTTTGACAACTACCTCTCTTTCGCCTGGGTCGAACTTCTGAGCGCCAAACATCACAACTTTATCTTTATCAAGATACCTTACATCCTTACTAAACAATTTGCAGAATTCTTTGTCTAAACCCAAGCTTAACGCCAATGCCATCCCATACAATCGACCTGAGGGTGTTGTTTGTGATGTGTGGAAATCTCCGTGGGTATCTATCCAAACAACCGTTATGTCTTTTCGGATAGCAGACATTCCAAGAAGTGAACCTATTGCTACGGAGTGATCACCACCGATAATAATTGGTATTTCGTTGTTTTTCAGTGTTGTCTTAACTATTTCTCTTAAATGCTTGGTTATTTCCATCACTTCGGGAAGAAATTTAAGTTTTTCGTATAAGACGGAGTCATTTTTACGTGGGTGACCAATTTCCAAATCTCCATTATCTTTGTACGGTATCTTCGCAATATCAAGAGCCACACGAAGGCCAGAATTTCTTATAGCGTTTGAGGCGTCACTGTGTAAACATTCATCCTTACCGTAATGATAAGGAACGCCTATAATTTTAATTGTTTTGATAACATTCATATATTTCTCATCCTTTGTGATTTGCCGAAAGCAATTATATTCCCTGAAAAATTACTTTTAAAAATTTTTCCATCTACAACAATATTTTTCCCTGCTTTTGTAGTCTCACTTCCAGGATCATTAACGTGAAGTTTGTAAGTGTGATCATCGTTTACAGACATACCAATTATTAAAATTAAATGTCCTTTCCTATTTTTAAATAATTTGTGATTAATATGCTGATAATCATGCCCCACAGAAGCAACGACAAGATTGTTTTCTTCTAATAACCTATAAACATCAGATAAATTACTAACGGTTTGACTAACACCATCTATCTCATATTTAGTTAAAATTGAAGCTAGTCTGTTATGAATCCAGCCATGTTTAGTATCGTAAGCGTGAGTTTCTTTTGCAAAATCTAGAAGTTCAGACAATCTATGTACCTTACCATCGAATGCATCCAACACCATAAGGGCGCAAGTTAGTCCACACAGACTATTCTCCCATCCAACCATCTCGGATTGTTTCAATAGACCATCTCGAACAAGTAGATGGGGTTGTTGAGAATATAAAGGAACATCACGATGACCTATATATTGTTCATGCATTATTTGAGCCGAGGGCTTTGAGCACAGATGTAATGTCCAAAGTAGCCTCTGAAATTTCCTCATCAGTATTATAATGACCAACGCCAATCCTAACAGATGAATTTACCCTCTCATCGTCCAACCCAAGAGCTTCGAGTACATGTGAAGTTGTTGCTACATTGCTAGAGCAAGCTGAGCCGGATGACATAGCAATATGTTTTACTCGAGAAAATAAATCTGCTGCCTGTAGTTTCCCAATACTAATATGAAGATTGTGTGGCAATCTTTTTAATAGTTTCGACAATTCCTCTGCAGACATATTTTTTTTATTCTCAATCACGGATTTATCATTATCAATTGAGGGTCCGTTCAACGTAATACCCGTGTTATTGGCCATGAGACCTTTAAACAATTTGTTTCTTAGATTAAAGAGGTGCCAAAATTCATCGGAAAATTGTTCATTTACTAACTTGCTCGCGGTACCAAGCCCAACAATTCCAGGAACATTAAGGGTTCCTGATCTGTAACCATTCTCCTGATGGCCTCCACTCATTTGAGTGGTTAACTTTATATTTTTATTTCTTCTGTTTATATACAAAAATCCTACACCTTTAGGTCCACCAAATTTATGTGCAGAAGCGGATAAAAGATCAATGCCGTAATCATCTACATCGATATATATTTTTCCCAAAGCCTGAGCCGCATCCGTATAAAAAATGATGTTTTTTTCTTTACACAACTTCCCAATTTTTTTGATCGGTTGAATGCTGCCAATTTCATTATTAGCAAACATAATAGAGATTAGGGCAGTATTTGGTTTTATGGCGTTTTTTAGAATGTCCATTTCAACAATACCTTCGCTATTTACGGGTAGGAGAGTGTATTCACAACTGTTTTTCCTTGATTTTAGAGCCTCTAAAACACAATCATGTTCAATTGCGCTACTTATGATATGAACTTTTTTGTTAGAAGACTCACATAAACCCTTTATTACAAGATTGTTTGATTCTGTCGCCCCACTGGTGAAAACAATGTTATTCGGATCCGTATGAATTAAGGCTGCCACATTACTTCTTGCTTCTTCTATGGCACTTTTTGCCTCCCACCCAAACTGATGGGTGCTGCTGGAAGCATTACCGAATTTTTCGGTAAAATAGGGCAGCATAGCTTCAAGGACCTCGAATCTTACCCTGGTTGTTGCGTGATTATCTAGATATATACGATTTTTGTTCATATTTTTTTCTCTGTTACATCATACTCAAAATGCACGAGTTCGTCATCTTGGAAGCTAAAATTGCAAATTTTTAGGTTTCCGGTGTCAAATCCATACATTTTATGCAGTAACATAAACGCCACTTTAGCGCCATTATTCATTTTGTGTCTATCATACGTTTCTCCCATATCCACAATCAATAAATTTATGTTTTCACCGTATTTTTTACTAATCTTTATATATAAATCAGCATAATGCTGACCCATAATAAGTGGGCACCTCGCTGCCCATGTTTTTCCTTTTTTTATCGTTAATGGTATTTTGTCTTCTTCAATCAGCACCGAGCAAAGATCTGCACCTTCCTTATTTTTATCCATAACAATAGAATATTTTTTCGATTCGTCGACTATCTCTTTTACCAACCGCAGACCTCGATTTCTTAAAGTCCTTTCGTTTGTAAAAATAACCGGATCATTCTTGGTAACTTTTGATTTATTGAGCATGTCCGTAAGAATGTGTGGTACCACTAAAGCCTCGTTATTATTAAAATCGCTCTCTTTATTTGGTATAACACATGCATCTTCACCACAAACAATCCCAATATTGTTTACCAAAACTCCCAAAAGTACTCTAGTAACTTTATATTTTCTTTTGACTATTTCCTCCGCAACATGTATTGCCATAGATAGGGTGTTTATGGAAAAATCTTGAGGGCCGAACCGGGTGTCATAGTAGCCACCCTCTAAATAAACAATCTGTCGTTTACCATTGGCTTGGCTAACAGATTCAAGTATTAAATCCAGCAATGTTTGTTTTAAGTCTTTCATATATTTGTTTTGTTTATGTGCACTCGTTAGGAATCGAACCTAAATCTTCCGCTTAGAACGCAGGTGTTTTATCCGTTAAACTACAAGCGCATTCCCATTCTATCACTTCTCGCAAATCGGTTATATAATTGATAAAGTTGCTTTGGGAAAACATGAAGTAAATCACGGATTGTTCCTATGGGGCGAACAATGAAAAATATGCGCCGAGGAGTCCCTATCACCAACTCATCTGTCATCAAGTCGAAGTGTAAGCGTCGTGTATTCATTGGTCATTGTATAGATCTGTATAAATACTTTTTTGATAGGTATCAAAAAATTTGCATAAAAAAATAAAGTGATCATAATAAATTTAACCATTTATTTTATCCAATCTTTATAAATATCATATGGAAAAAATTAAGGTGAATGTACGCCGACCTTTTGGGTATGAACTTTTACTGGATTTATATAACTGTGATCCAAAAACGGTGAATGACTTAAGACTCTGTTATGATTTTTTGGAAGAAGCGGTTCGTGTTTTGGGAGTTCATAAACAATCTCCACCGTTTATTTTTCAATCTCCCGAGGAAGGATTTGAGGATAAAGCAGGATTGTCCGGATGGATCCCCCTCATAGAGTCAGGCATACAAATCCATACGCTCGCGATAAAAAATTTTATCTCCATCGATTACTATACTTGCTCGACTGTAAACGAAAAAATGAAACGGAATCTGATACAGTTCGCCCAAAAAATCTTTCAACCAACATCGATTGATAAACAATTTCTTCTGCGCGGGAAAAAATACTATAGTAAATAACCCTTCGTTATAGAATACTTTAAGATGAAGCGAGGGTAATTAATACACTATATCAAGCTGTATCTTATAAACTATAGGGATAATAATACCAAAAAATGAGACAATCCTTTTTATACTGTCTCATTTGTCTCACTTCGATAAACTCAGTGCAGGCATTTAGCCACGACTACGGGACACGGAAACCGCACAAATTTGATACAATACTACGGTAGGAGTAAGTGGGAGTTATAGGGACGTGGGGTTCCAGACCCATATGCTCCGCCTTCGCCTCGCTAAAGCTCGGCTTCGGCGAGATAAAATCCGCCAAGACGAGCGAGAGCGGGCTTACTTATGAACTATGTCTATATTTTGATGTGTTCAGATAATAAGACCTACATTGGCTGCACCGACGACTTGAAAGAAAGAATTGATAGACACAATAAAGGCAGTGTTCCTGCTACCAAAGATCGTCTTCCGGTTAAACTTATTTCCTATTTTGCTTTTTTAAATAAATATACTGCTTTTAATTTCGAAAAATATCTCAAATCCGGATCAGGACGAGCATTTTTGAAAAAGCATGATATTATTATTTAGCCTGAAGCTAAGAGGTCGTCTTCATTAAAATTACGGCGACTGAAAGTAGACCACCTTCGCCAAATATCAGATGGTATCTGGCTACGGCGGTTGAAACGGGATGAGAACCTAAAAATTACTATGAACACTATTTCTTTCATTGACCGAGAAATGACAACTGATGAATTTAACCGCATGAATAAAGGTTTTGATGAACATACGGTTGAATGTCATAATCCCATCAAGATTTCAGAAAGACATGGATTTGTTGCGATGAGTGGAGATAAATTCATAGGTTGTATCTCTGGACTTGCGTACAAACATGACAATACATACAACCCCTATTTTTACCTATCCGATCTGTTCGTCGAAAAACAATATCGAAAGAATGGTGTTGGCTTAAAGCTATTGGAAAAACTAGAGGCAAAAATTATATCTCTTGGAATCACGAATATTTGGACATGGACTGCAGGCTATGAAGCTCCAGAATTTTATCTCAAACAAGGATACAAAATTTTTGCCGAAATGGAACATTGGTATTCTTCTGGCCATAGCAGAATTGGTTTCAGAAAGAAATTGATGCAACCGATCAGTCTGCGGTGATTTTAACGCCAGGTTACGAATTAATGCTAGAAATAGCTATATAATTAAAAGAAGACTGATCCAATTGCTCTGGAGGAAGTACAGCAGTTTCGAAATAGGTTCTAACACTGTGGTTCAGCAGGACCTTCGGCAGTGAGCTCAGGTCGAACTGCTCACCATAAATCAATGACCCCTCGTAAATAAAGAGCATCACATTATGCTATACTAACCTCACATGATAAACTGGAATACCGATGAGAAGAAATTTAAGAAGTTGCATCCGAAAGAATATCTACTCTGGAGGCTTACTCAACTGATTAACTATGGACTGGATGGGGAGCGATTGGACGAGGAGGAGATTCGCAATGCTTGGCCACATATTAAGGATCGGATCGATCCGGATAAGCAAAAAGTGATAGAATTCTTCCTATGGGACACAAAATGGACAAAGGAACCGGGCTTAGCCTTCGACAGGAGCAATTTCTGGCAGTGGTACTTCAAACGCAGGACATCCTCAAACAATTCTATTTAAGCGGGGGAACGGCTCTCAGCAGCTGGTATCTCCACCACCGGGAATCGTATGATCTGGATTTTTTCAGCGACAGGCCGTTTGATGGGGAAAGGATTACCTATTGGATAAAACAACACGAAGATGAACTGGAATACCGATCCCTCGTTATGAATGATGATTTTGGATTTTATACTTTCATGTTCCGCTACCCGGACAATAGCAGATTTAAAGTTGACTTTGCCTATTACACTTCAAAACGGCGCACTAAAGGCCTACTATGGAAGGGTTTAGAAGTTGACAGCATGTATGAAATTGCAGTTAACAAGATTCATACTATACGTACCAACGGGAGAGAAAGGGATTACGTCGACCTGTATTGTATTATAAAAAAAACGAATTGGAGTATCGACAAGCTCCTTCGTGATGCAGACAGAAAGTTCGACATCACCACGGATTATCTGCAGGCAGCAAAACATTTTCTCAAAGCAGCAGAAATTACCGAGTTTCCGAAAATGCTGGTTCCTTTTGACGAACATGATATGCATCGTTTTTACGAGCATCTCGCCGGGCAATTAAAACCCAACATACTGAAATAGTATGTAGCGCCAACGGTTCTTTGGGATCAAATAATATGTTCTCACACTGTGTTTCGACAGGTTTACAGTGAGTTTGTTGAATTGTTCACCATTCAAATTAATGACCCTCCGCCACCCCTGCTTGTGCCGGAAAAAGAGAAAGATATTATGCGAAACATTTTTGAAGGTATTAAGAACATAGTACATAAGGGAAAGGAAAGAGATATTAGATATTTTCGCAGAGAAAACCGATATTTCCCTTGGGGTGCGGGTATATATTATGATGATGAAAAAGGATGGATAATTGGATTCGGAGAAACAAAAGAAAAAGCAAGAAAACAAGTGCTCTATGGGGACAGAGGTTAAAATGTAATTGTAAAATGTATGAATAAAAAAGGATTTGCTGCCATTATATACATCTTGTTGGTTGTGGTAGTCGTCGGAATATCGGGGTATTTTGCCTTGACGAATAAATCAGCGTCTTCAGAAACCATAGAAATCACAGAAACCACAACTCCCTCACTGTTGCCGTCAAATACAGTCTCGCAACGGCCGTCACCTGCGAACTCACCACCAACCCAGACCTCCACGCCGGGCAGTTTTGATTGCGGAAAATCTACTTTTATTGTCATTGCGGGAGGCCCTCATGGACCATACGATAAAGCAGCAAATGAAAGGGCGATGGTCTATTTTAAAGAGCATAATCTAAAAATTGTGAGTGAGGGGGGAAGCCGCTTTATCGTAGAACCACCGGAAAAATCCGCAAGAAACTACTGGATGGAAAAAGTATCAGAAGACGGAATTGGCAGTACCCAGTATGATAACGTAGGATGTGATCGGATTTGGGAGTAAGGCGATCAACAGAGGTCAAAATGGAACGGATGGAGTATAATAGCCGGTAGAAAGGAGTTCTCATGAATTTCATACAAAAAATTATTGCGTTTTTGAGAAAAATCGGAGTTCTGAAAGTCGGAGGAGAAGTGCGTACGTACAAAAGTTCCAAAGACGAGGGTTACAAACCGCCTGATCCTCTGGAAAAGTAAGAGTAAATAAAATTAGTATACTGTCTGTACCCTTCACAATCAGAATTGTTTCGGGTATAACTCCTTCTAGACTGATCCTTCTCCGCCAGTTGGCGGATGGCGGATCGAGTAAGAAGGGTATATATGCCATCACTGTCAAAGAAACACCTTCTTCGCGGTAGGGTTATTCGTATTTGTATACTTTTAGCGATTTTTTCCTTCGTTCTATTTTCCTTACACTATTTTGCGGACATTTTTAGCATCAAACCATCGCACGTTTCACCGACTACATCACAGCTCTCTACGGTTCAAAAAGTAATTGACGGCGACACGATTGAAGTTCTGGTTGATGGGAAAAAAGAACGGGTAAGGCTCATCGGCATTGACGCTCCGGAATTTGGAGATGAAGAACATCCGGCAGAATGTTTCGCACAGGAAGCTCTATCAGAAGCAAAAGAATTATTAGATGGGAAAATTATCCGTCTTGTGTCAGATCCGACACAAGACAATCGGGATAAATACGAGCGGCTTCTTCGGTATGTGTTTCT
>Ga0209210_1001128_pt1 | contig 23734 bp, 20 predicted proteins | sample RifGroA1_FD_183991 | JGI IMG/M metagenome (GOLD analysis project Ga0209210, IMG submission 183991) | Contaminated groundwater microbial communities from Rifle, Colorado, USA - Rifle Groundwater A1 (SPAdes) (version 2) | ecosystem: Environmental > Aquatic > Deep subsurface > Groundwater >...
TAAGGGCATTGTCGATTTTTTGGAACAGCACAACTTGCGCGACTCCATGGAGAAGATTAATTTTTATGAAAACCAAGTAGCGATTGATCGCATCCGGGGTTTATCGAGTAACCTAGCCCTGTGGGGGTTGGGTGGTTCGCTCTTCCTGGCGCTAGTAGCGATTATGGTGACCTTTAACACCATTCGCCTGACGATTTACAATAAGAAGCAGGAGATTGAGATTATGCGTCTAGTGGGGGCCTCTAACTGGCATATTCGCGGGCCGTTTATGGTAGAGGGAGGAATTTACGGTTTATTTGCCGCCCTCCTGGCTCTGATTATCTTTTATCCGGCAGTCTATTACGCCTCTGGCAAGTTGGCGGTAGTGGCACCATCACTTAATCTGTTTGGTCATTTTCTAGGCAATATCGGTTGGATGTTCTTGGCTTTGGTTGGCTCCGGCCTCGCGCTCGGCGTATTAAGTAGTTTCATTGCGATCCGGAGACATTTGAAGATTTAGGAGAAATTAAAGCTTCCTTCGATTTTTAAAAACAGCATTGCCAAAATGCTGTTTTTGGTTTAGATTTAGTGTGGATTAAATCCGATGCCGGATCGTCTAAAGGTAGGACACATCCCTCTGGAGGATGGTATCTTGGTTCGAATCCAGGTCCGGCAGCCACGCACCATTCGGTGCATGGCTTCGCGAGAAGTCAAAACCGAATGGAAGTGTAGAGATGCACCGTATGGTGCGTCTCCGTATGGTACGTCCCCGAGAAGTTATGAAATTTTATTTTGTATATGTCCTAAGTAGTTTAAACAAAGATTTTATCTATGTCGGTTTTACCACCGACTTGAGAAGGAGATTCAAGGAGCATAATAATCACGAAGAGTTATCTACTAAACATTATACCCCCTTTGAACTGATACATTACGAGGCATATAAAAGTAAAGTTGACGCACAACGGAGAGAAGAATATCTTAAAACCACGAAAGGCAAAACGACATTAAGAACAATGCTGAAAGATTATTTCCAAAATAAAGTTTCTGATACCAAGTCGTAATAGGTTAGCCTGCTCGAGACCCGTCGTTTATGATAATATTTGGATAGCTTATCCTTCGACAAGCTCAGGACAAGAAACACCTTATTGGGCTTGACCATTCAACGGTTTGCAGTGAGTTTCTCGAACTGTTCCAGTTCGACTTTTTTAAACTTTTATGGTAGCCTTTTCTTGGGTGTAAAGGAGGATTCAACGTGGCTCAAAAAGAGAACGAGATGAAAGTTCATTGTGAGTCAGAAGAAGATCGGCGCGAGCAAGAGAGAATTAGGAGTCGCGCGCTCTACTCGCTATCGGTACTTGAAAAGTCGTTCATCAGGCGTGCCTCAGGACGTTATTTCCATCTACTTCCTAACCCCGACCCTCGGGGTAGGTGATTCCCGAGGTTTGCCACTCTCAGTGCCGTCTTTCAGGGCGGCACTTTCTTTGTATCAGTTTGTTATAAAATTGAGACTAAAAAGGGGTCAGGTCCTTTTTCTTCTCGCCCGAGACGCGTCGAAAAAATATGGTTACACTATATAATGTAATATCAGATGATGGATTCATTGCCAGAAAAGATGGCAGTGAAGATTTTATTCCTGATAATCTTTGGTCAAATTTCCTGTCCTTGTGTAAAGAATACGGAACTTTAATAATGGGCCGAAAAACATACGATACTATTCAGGCTTATGATAAAGAACTGCGGGATTCATTTGAGGCTCTGTCAATCCACAAAATAGTAGTGAGTAGCAATAAGAAGCTTGACTTAAAAGATGGGTATACAGTTGTTAATACTCCAGAGGATGCAGTGGCCTTAGCTCCCGATGCTTTAGTATCAAGCGGTCCAACCTTAAATAATTATTTGATTAGAAATTATTTAGTTAAGGAGATTGTTTTACATGAAGTTTCTGTTTCAATTGGAGATGGGATTGAACCATTTGATAGGACTAGTCTTCAGTTAGAGGGTATAAAGGTTAGAAAATATAAATTAGACTAGTCGCTTGAGACCCGTCGTTTATGATAATATTTGGATAGCTTAACCTTATGAGCACCGAAATGCCGTCAGGGACTCCAGACAAAAAAGAGCAAGAACCAATCACTGATCAACAGTGCGTGGATGCAATGAAGCAAGGCAACTTTGAGTTGGTGAAAGATTGGTATGCCGAACAAGAACCAATTGCTGATCAAGACCCGTCTGGGTATGGTCGTATCGGATTGGCTGTGAAGTTGGGTGGACTACAACTTATGGCTGGTCTGGTAGATTATGCCTTTGATACTTTGCAAGATGCCTATGAAGATGCCCATCGACAAGGCTATACTGATGCGGCTAATAAAATTAGGGAAACTATCGAGGGGGTAGTTAAAGAACTTTTTGGATAGATATGGCGATAATTGATTCATGCGACTCACACACGCCAAAAAATGGTTCACGTCAGAAGAAAAATTTCTTAGAACTCCGGTGGTGGGCATTCTCGCCAAGTTTTTGATGTAATGAGGGGGGTGTAAAAATAATTTAGCTATGGCCGAGCGGGTAAAAATTTCAAAATCTTTGCGTGAAGAGTCCTGGTATCGTGTACCGGGCAGATGTCGTATATGCGGAAAAAGAATAAGGAAAGATGCTAAGGCTGGAGAATATGGCAGATGGCATGCAGGCCATATTGTGGCCTACAACAATAGTGGGTCTACGGAAATTGCCAATCTATTGCCGACATGTAGAGATTGCAATCTCATACTGAAGGATTCTAGCAGTAAGCGTATTAAGAAGATATTACGTCTAGGGGTTTGGGGGGATAATGAAATTAGACGAAAAACTGAGTTAGGGAAACAATTGGCAAGATTATATAGAGACAGAAAGTTGGCAAACATAAAACGTAGGCGTAATTAGAACGAGATGGTTGCCAAGGTGATGAATCATTACGTTAATATTTACCTCTGCCGTTTTCTGTGTTACAGTAACACTCTTTTATGGCAGGAGAAGCAATTATTCGATTCGAAAAGGCGGCCTTTGATTATGGCCACAATAAACCCATCCTCGCTGGGGTGGATTTTTCTATTCGCCGGGGTGCTAAGATCGCAATCATGGGGCAGAATGGCGCCGGCAAAAGTACAATTTTCCAACTGATTGTCGGGGCGCTTAAATTGGAAGCTGGCTCAATTCACTTAGCACCTCGCTTGACCATCGCGATTGCTCGCCAGGTTATTCCGCGTGATCAGTTAGATTTAACGGTACGAGAATTTTTTGCCTCCTACGCTAAAGCTTCGGAAGGCCAAGCTAAGGTCTATGATATTGATCCTAAGATTGATGCGGTACTAGAGGTGGTCAACTTGCATGCTCCCCTTCGGCAGGCTCAGGGCAAGTGGCATGATCGGATCATTCGCTCTTTTTCCGGCGGCCAGCAGGCGCGTTTGCTTTTAGCCTCAGCCTTAATTCAAGAGGCCGATGTTTTACTACTAGACGAGCCGACCAATAATCTCGACAAGGCCGGCATTGCTCACTTGCGCCAGTTTTTAATTGATTACAAAAAAACCGTCATTGTGGTCTCGCACGATGCTGACTTTTTGAATGCCTTTACGCATGGCGTGTTGTATCTAGATTTACATACAAAAAAGATTGAGCAGTACCAGGGTAACTATTTGAATGTGGTGGAGCAGATTACTGCCCGCATTGAAAAAGAAAACAGCGCTAACGCGCGCTTAGCCAAAGAGGCGATTGAGAAAAAGGAGAAGGCCAACTTCTTTGCCATGAAGGGTGGTCGCTTGCGCCTACTGGCCAAACGCATGCGCGAGGATGCGGCGGAAATGGAGGAGTCACAAATGGATGTGCGCAAAGAGGACAAAACCATTCGCTCCTTTACCATTCCCGCCCAGGAGGATTTAATTGGTAATATTGTCGCTCTGACCTCAGTCGGAATCATCAAGGGCCACAAAGCCGTCCAGCGCAAGGTAGAGATTGCTCTGCAGAAAAACCGTCACCTATTATTGGCTGGGCCAAATGGTATCGGCAAGAGTACCTTACTAGAGGCACTGGCTTCTGGTAAAGCTAAAGGGGCCCAAATTACCGCTGGTGTAACGGTTGGCTATTACCGCCAAGATTTTTCTACCCTAAATTTTGAGGATACGGTTTACCAGTCACTGCAATCAGTGGCTAAAGGATTGGGCGAGCAGGAAATTCGCTCCATCGCCGCCGGCTTTCTCATTACTGGTGATACCATTTTTACTAAAATCGGTAGCCTCTCGGAAGGCCAGAAAGGTTTAGTAGCCTTTGCACGTTTGGTCATGCAACGCCCGGGGTTACTAATTCTCGATGAGCCAACTAACCACATTAACTTTCGTCACTTGCCAGTAATTGCTCAGGCACTCGATCAGTATCGCGGGGCAATGATTTTAGTCAGTCACGTCCCAGAATTTGTTAGTCAGATTCGGATTGACGAAACCCTGGATCTAGGCGAGTAATATGTATTTCGTTTATCTCATTCTCTGTAAAGACAAAAGTATCTATACTGGTATTACTACTGATGTAAAACGGCGTTTTGCCGAACACCAAGCCGGCAAGGGTGGCCACTATACGCGTGCCAAAAAAGTTGTTAAAGTTTTATATAGTGAACCGCAGAAAACCCGTGGCCAAGCACTTAAACGCGAAGCCGAGATAAAACGGTGGAGCAGAAAAGAAAAATTAGCCCTAGCTAAAGCAGATAAAAACTATGAGTAAATACGAAGGATTAGTTGAGGCCGTTGCCGCCCCGATTATTGTAAACGATAACGGAAAGATTCTTTTAATAAAATCTCACAAGTGGGGAGATAAATATTTAATTCCTGGTGGCCACATAGAAATAGGCGAGACAATCTTTGAAACAGCAGAAAGGGAGGGAAAGGAGGAAACTGGTTTAGAACTATCTGCTCAAAACTGTGTAAATATCGGTGAGCTAATTTATGATCCTGATTATCATAGAAAGGCACATTTAATCTACTTTCATATAGTTTGCAAAGTTGTTTCCGGGGAGGTTAGTTTAGACGGCCGAGAGCTGAAAGAGTTTATCTGGGCCGATCCCCAAAAAGCCTTAGCTTTAGATTTTGTCGCAGGCATAAAACGTTCCATTCAAAATTATATAGATGGGGTAGAAATAAATGTAGAGTCAATAAGATTTTGATATGTCGCCCAAAAATTTGGATAACTAGCGGTTTGATAGTTGGCTCACTGTTAGGCGGATTTATTCCGGCCCTGTGGGGTGATAGTAGATTTTCCGTAACCTCAATTATTTTTAATTTTGTTGGTGGCGCCGTTGGTCTGTACGTCGGTTACAAATTTAGTCAATCATTTAGCTAGAGAAGCTTTATGAAAATCATAATATTGGAGGGCATAGCGACAAGCGGGAAATCTAGTGTTAAGAATGAACTGGTAAAAATATTATCTAGTCGGGGGCTGGATTTTTTAATAATCGGAGAAGACGAGACATTAATGCCTATTTTAGAAAATACTGACAAACATACTAGTTTAAGTTTACTGCAAGAGGTGATTGGCAAGGTGCTGAATGAGAAAAAAGACTTCATTATTTTCGATCGGTTGTTTTTTACACACATCTTTAGGACCCACAGTGTTATGGAAGACTATAGAATGATTGAAAAAATGCTTATGGATGAAGCATTGCTGGTCTTTCTCAAAATAGATGAAGCAATAATCCCAGAGAGAATCGCAAATGCTCAGAAACATAGAGAAAAAAGTTGGGGAGAATATGTTCAAAAGAAAGGTACCACTGATGAAATTAATCAATATTACATAAATCAGCAAAGGACTTTATTAAAACTACTAGAACAGACACAGTTGCCTTACAAAATTTACGATACGACAAATATGGAATTCGATAGTATTGCAGAGGATGTCATCAAACAATGTTTATGACCGAAGAAGAAATAAAAGCCAAGCTAACTCCAGAGCAGTACGAGATTTTACGTAATGGTGGCACCGAAACACCTTTCACTGGTCAGTATGTAAGCGAGCACGCCAAGGGAATGTACCGATGTGCGGTTTGTGGTCAGCAGTTATTTTCTTCCGATGCCAAGTTCGACTCTGGCACCGGTTGGCCGAGTTTCACTGATCCAGTGAATTTAGAAAATGTGGAGCTGGTGCAGGATGACAAGTTTGGCATGCGTCGTACCGAGGTCCGTTGCAAACGTTGTGGTTCGCATCTTGGGCATGTCTTTGACGACGGCCCAGAGGACAAAGGCGGTAAACGCTACTGTATCAACTCGCTTTGCTTGGAGCTAAACAAAGAATGAAAACCCTCAAGTTTAAAGACTTTAAGGCGGAATGGATTTTGGCAGGAACCAAAACCGCTACCATGCGGTTATTTGATGATAAAGATTTGCAAGTCGGCGATGAGTTGGATTTGATTAACAGCGATAGTGGAGAAAGTTTTGCTAAGGCAGTTATTACCGAGGTGCTATTTCGTAATCTAGGCGAAGTAGATGATGTTGATCTCGACGGTCATGAGAAGTGGAACAGTCCGGCAGAAATGCTACAATCTCTGCAAACCTATTATGGCGATAAAGTTAACTCCGAAACACCAGTTAAAATAGTAAGATTTAGGCTTCTATGAAAAACATCTACATCATTCATGGTTGGGATGGGAGTCCGGAGGAGCCACTCTTGCAGTGGTTGAAAAGTAATTTGGAAAAGGTGGGTAACCAAGTAGTGGTGCCGGCAATGCCGGATCCGGGCACGCCAACGATTGCTAGTTGGGTGGGCAAGTTGCAAGAAGTAATAAAACCCAACACGGAAACTATTTTAGTTGGGCATAGCGTGGGTTGTCAGGCAGTGTTGCGCTATTTGGAAACTCTACCAGCTGAGGTAAAAATTGCCGGAGTGGTTTTAATTGCTCCTTGGATGGAGTTAGATCAGCAGACTATTGTCGAAGAGGGCGAGGCGGTGATTGCCATTGCCAAGCCCTGGATGGAGACACCAATTAACTTTGTAAAAATAAAATCGCATATTGGCAAAGCAATAGCAATTTTTTCTGATGATGATCCATATGTGCCACTGGCACAGAAAGAACTATTTGCTAGAGAGTTAGAGGCAGAAGTTGTAGTAGAAAACAAGCAAGGGCACTTTTCCGTTGGTGATGGCATAGCCGAACTCCACTCGGCACTGGAGGCCGTAAGGGGATTGTAATTTCGTTGCTACTTTGTTGTAATAACACCTAGCTTGAATCGTCTGAATATATAATGCTAAAACCATGGATTCGGTGGCCATTATTGGTAGTAGGTAATACTGTGCTGGCTATTGTAGTCTGGTTTTTGTTACCTCAGCAGGCAGAGATGGCAGTGTTGCCAGCTGTCTCTCCCACTATAGTAGAAACACCGAGTGTTCCCATAATTGAGGAGAAAGTTTTTGGCTATTCAACGGCTGGCCGGCCGATTACTGGCTATGTGATTGGTAGTGGCGAGCAGACGATCTTATTATTCTCGGCAATTCATGCCAACGAAAAAGGCACGATTACATTATTAAATAATTTGGTAGCGGAAATTAAAGCAACACCAGAAAGTGTCGCTAAGAATAAACGGCTTATTATTATTCCATTACTTAATCCCGATGGCTATTACAAGCGCAAGGATAAGCTCAATGCCAATAGGGTTAACTTGAATCTTAATTTTGCTAGCAATGATTGGCGTAAATATGCCTATGGCTATTTTGCTGGGTCGGTGCCGTTTTCGGAAAAAGAGAGTCAGCTAATCCGGCAGGTGGTGGAGGAGTATCAGCCTGAGCTAATGTTAGCTTTTCATGCTAGGGGGGCACTGGTTACTCCAGAGGCGGACAAGGCCTCGATTGGTTGGGCAAAGTGGTACGCTAACAAGACTGGCTATCAGTACTATACGGAGTGGAATTACCCGGGCACGGCCACCAAGTGGTTCATGCAGAGTACTGGTTATCCAGCAATAACCATTGAATTAACCAACTACCAGGCCAGCGACTGGGCAATTAACTGGCCAGCTTTATCAGATTTGATTGGCGAAGGAAATATAACCTTACCCGATTAGAGAGAACTACTGCTGATCGTCGCGATAGACGAATTTTTTGAATTTAGACCAGGTGGTTTTGGGCTTCTTGATGACCTGGATGATTTTGCCGTTGACCAGATAGCTATCGACATCTTCGAGGTGGACGAAAATGGGGGAGAAGCTAGCGCTCGATTCGGAGAGTAAAATTATCCGTTTGCCTTCTTTGTCTTTGAAGTAGCGTTTAATGTTGGCCATGCCATCAATAATTGATAAAACGTAGTCGCCGTTTTTAAAAGTTTTATAAGTCGGGTCAACAATCACATAGTCGCCGTCGTCGATGGATTCGCCATTAATATTAGCGCGGTTCATGGAGTAGCCAGAGGCCTTAATCGCAAAGACGCCCTTCTTTTTGGTGAGCAGACGACCAGAGATGCGCAGATAACCTTCGACGTTCTCTTCAGCATAAATGGTGGCCGGGCCACAGTTGGCGGAGCCAAGAATGGGTAGGGCGACCAGCGGGCTCTGGTAAAGCGAGCCGGGTTTGGTTTTAACCATGACTTTGGCCAGGCGATCCATTTGGATTAGGCCGTGTTTTTCGAGCTGTAATAAATGATGCTTAATTTTCTGCGGCGAGCTTTCGGCTACCAACTTGCCGATATTGCGAAAACTCATCTCGCTAAGATTATTTTTCTCGGCTAACTTGAGCAATTTTTCTTGCAGAGTGTGCATATAGTAAAAGTATATCACCCCGACTTATCCACTGTCAACTGTGGATAGGACAGAGTTGACGGAGATAGTTTTAGACCATGACAGACCATTGACAGAAGGCCGGTTAAGATATATTCTCTGCGGGTGCTTAATCCTCAAGTTATAATCAAATTTCTCAAAACTAAGCTAGGAATCAGCCTCGCGGTTGTGGTGTTGGTTGTGCTAGTAATTAGTCTTTTTTATCTATTTAAATCACCAGCGCCATTGGTAATGATTACCGCGCGCAAGGGTGACATTGCTGAAAATATTAGCGTGACGGGTAGTGTTACTTCGGCAGAAAACGTTAACTTAGCTTTTCAACGTTCCGGACAGGTGGCCTGGGTAACTGTTGAAGCTGGTGCGCGGGTGCGCGCTGGACAGGTTTTAATGTCACTGAATATTGCGGAACTTAATGGCCAGCGTCAGCTACAACGAGCACGCGTGAACGAGGCACAAGCCAGGCTAGACCAACTGATAGTTGGCGCCTCGGCGGAAGATATTAAGTTAGCCGAGACGGCCGTAACCAATGCCAAGCAGGGTGTGATTGATAAGTTACAAGATGGTTATAGCAAAGCCGATGATGCCATTTTAAACAAAGCTGACCAGTTTTTCTTTAATCCGCGCTCGATTAATCCGCAGTTGAAACTCTTCCCGGTAGTAGAGGGGAATACTGAATATTACTTACAATCAACGCGTTTACAATTTGGCAGTGCGGTCTTTCCGGCTTGGCAAAAGTGGTTAGGCGAAGTTAATTTAACTGGTGATTTTTCCGTCTATCTTAATATCGAGACCAGCCATCTAAACCAAGTGAAACTATTTTTAGATACGCTTGGTGCTTTGGTCAATAATGCCAATACCTATTATCTGCAGGATTATTTGCTAACGGTAGAAATGCCTAGTACTCTAAAGATTGATATCGCTACTGCCCGGGCCAATATTAATACGGCGTTATCAAATCTTGTTACCGTGCAGGGTAGCCTAAAAACCGCCCAAGATCAGTTGGTTTTGAAACAAGCTCCACCCACTACCGAAAGCCGAGCGATTTATCAGGCGCAATTAGACCAGGCCAAAGCTAACTTGGCAGTGATTGAGGCGCAAATTGCCCAGAATGTAATAGTTTCACCGGTGGCTGGGGTAGTTACGGCGGTTAACTTTAAACGGGGCGAGACCGCTACCGCTGGGGCGGTGGCAGTGGCGGTTTTAAATGATGCGCGCTTTGAGGTTGATGCCAATATTCCCGAGACGGATATCGGCAAAGTAGTGGTGGGCAACCTCGTCAGTATCACCATCGATGCTTTCGCTGGAGAAGAATTTACTGGTAAGGTGGCCCGTACTGATCCAGGCAAACAGATCGTGGACGGAGTGGTGAATTATAAAGTGGTAATTATTTTCAATAAGTTAGACCCCCGCTTCAAAGACGGCCTCACGGCTAATCTAGAAATTCAGGTGGCCCAAAAATCTGATGTGGTGATTTTGCCTCAAGTGGCGATCCTAGAAAATGACGAAGGGACTTTTGTTAAAAAGATAAGTGGTGACAAAACTACTCAGGAACCAGTCACCATCGGCATTCGCGCCAAGAATGGTGATGTCGAGGTAACCTCTGGGGTGGTGGAGGGCGAGGTGGTGGAAAATATCGGCATCAAGAAATAGCTCCACAAGATGATTGCGTTAAAAGCCGTTAAAAAGATTTACACTGACGATGGTTCATCGACTGTTGCGTTAAACGGCGTCTCTTTTGAAATTCATAAAGGCGAATTTGTGGCGATCATGGGACCATCGGGTTCGGGGAAGTCTACCTTGTTACATATTTTGAGTTTTATGGACCGCCCCACTAGTGGCAGTTACACCTTTTTTGATAAAAAAATAGAGGAGATGAGTGATACTGAACTAGCCTACGTGCGCAATCAGGAGATGGGCTTTGTCTTCCAATCGTTTAACTTGTTGGGGCATGCCTCAGTTTATGACAATGTCGAGATGCCGTTACTGTACTCGGAGGTGAAAGTGGCTGATCGGAAAAAGTTAGTAGAAAACGCCATCGCCGCAGTTGGTTTAGTGGATAAAACTAAGATTGAGGCCAGTAAGCTATCCGGTGGGCAGAAACAGCGAGTGGCCATCGCGCGCGCCTTGGTAAACAATCCACGAGTAATTTTTGCGGATGAGCCGACTGGTAATCTGGATTCGCAATCCGGTGGTCAGGTCATGAAGATTTTTGAAGAGTTGCACACCGCCGGGCACACCATTGTTTTGGTCACCCATGAAACTTACACCGCCGGTTTTGCTAACCGCATGATTCACATCAAAGATGGAGCGGTGGATTCCGATCAGTTAATCGACAAACATCCCACCCACGCGGGGTTTATTAAATAAAGCATGCGCCTACAAGATACCATCAAAACTGCGGCTAAAAGCTTACTGCGCTCTAAAACCCGCACGGCTTTAACCATGCTGGGTATTATTATCGGCATTGGTTCGGTGATTTTGCTGATGTCGATTGGTCAGTCCGCCCAAGATTTAATCATTGGTCAGGTGCAGGGGGCGGGTTCTAACCTGGTTTTTGTTACCCCAGGCTCTAACAAGGGTTCGCGTTTTGCCGCACCGGCTGCGGTGCAGGGGATTATTATTAAAACCTTAAACAAGAACGACATGATTGCGCTGGAGCGTGAGGCTTCCATTGATCTAGTAGCGCCAGAAGTACGGGGTCAGGCGCGGATTATTTATGGCAATAATGACCAGGCAGTAACTTTTGAGGGTACTATGCCAGATTTTTTTCCGATTCGTAATTTTACCATTGCCAAGGGCTATGCTTTTACGCAGAGTGACGTGGACTCCTTCAATCATGTGTTGGTGATCGGTGCAAAGATCGCCGAAACACTGTTTGGAGATTTTAATCCGGTCGGTAAGACCGTACGTTTAAAGAATATTACTTTTACGGTAATTGGCGTGCTGGATAGCAAAGGCGTCGGTCCGTTTGGCATTGATCAGGATGAATTGGTGCTAATGCCAGTCTCAGTGGCCCAAAAACAATTGGTCGGCATCGACTACTACAATTCACTAGTGATTCAGGCCAATGCTAATTACGACATTGCTTTTGCCCAGTCACGCGTGGTTTCGGTGTTGCGACAAAATCATCACATTACCAATCCAGATAAAGATGACTTTACCGTGCAGACCCAGGCTGATGCGATTGATTTGTTGAGCAGTATTACCTCGGTATTAAAACTATTTTTGGCGGCCATTGCTTCAATTTCTCTCTTAGTGGGAGGCATTGGTATCATGAATATTATGTTGGTTTCGGTGGTGGAGCGCACCAAAGAGATTGGTTTGCGCAAGGCAGTGGGCGCCACCGATCGTGATGTAATCACGCAGTTTTTAGTAGAGGCGGCGATTCTTACTTTGTTCGGGGGGATTATTGGGATTGTTTTCGGTGCCCTTTTCACCACCATAATTTATTTTGTGATTATTAATTTTAGTACGATTGAGTGGACTTTTGCCTTGCCGTTATCAGCGATTGCCTTAGCTACTGGGGTGTCGGTACTGATTGGATTAGTGTTTGGCATTTATCCAGCGCGTCAGGCGGCGCGCAAGAGCCCAATTGAGGCATTGCGCTATGAGTAATCTTTAATTATGGTGCGATCGCACCATAATTAAAGATTTACCACTAGACCGTTGGCAACCATTTAGGATGTGCTATAGTGGAGGCTGAATAAACTAACCTGAAGCTATGGAAAACCTTTTTGACGAATCAGAACAAAACGAAATGGCATCGGCAGTGGAACCGGAGTTTACCGATAAACCTAGTCGCCGTCTATTTAGTCGCAGAAATATTATTATCGCGGTAGTAGTAGTTGCGGTAGTGGTGGTGGGCTATTTTGCCAAAGGCTGGTTTGTGGCGGCCACCGTGAATGGCCGTCCGATCAGCCGCTGGTCGGTGATCAGTAATCTAGAAAAAGCCTCCGGCAAAGATACGCTGGACTCGCTAATTACTCGTAAACTAATTGCTAGTGAACTCGATAAGCAGAAGGTTGTTGTCAGCGATGATGAGGTTAATGTGCAGATAAAGAAAATTGAAGATAGTGTTGCTAGTCAAGGTGGCACGATTGAACAGGCATTGGCGGCACAGGGGATGACTAAAGCTGATCTCACTAGTCAGATATTATTGAATTTGCGAGTGGAGAAGTTTTTTGCCGATCAGGTCAAAATTAGTGATGCGGAGGTTACTAAATATATCAAAGACAATAAATTAACGGCCAGCAAAGATCAGCTGGCGCAGTTAAATGATCAGGTGAGAAACCAACTGAAGTCCGATAAATTGAACACGGTAGTGAAGCCTTGGCTCGACACGCTACGGGCGCAGGCCTCAATTCAGCGCTGGGTGAGCTACTAACTCTACTTATCCCTAGGAAAAACCAGTTAGACAAGCTAAAATACCAAGTATGGTTAGATTTTTGAAGTGGGTTTTTAATTTCCACGAAGAGAAGCGGCAGTTACTACACATAATTTTAATTGCTTTCTTGCTGTCTTTTTTTATTATCCGTGGCTACTCTTCGCTAACGGGTAACTCCATCTTTATTAATGGTTACCATATTCACCATTTTTATTTTGGCATGTTTTTTGCCTCGGTCGGTGGAATTTTAGGGGTGCTGAGCCGTGAACGTAAGGGTTTACGTATTGCCAGCGCGCTAATTGGTATCGGCATTGGTTTATTCGCCGATGAGATCGGCTTATTGCTTAATTGTACGACTGCTAATCGTCAGTGTTTGTATGCTTTTCCGGGCTTTGTGGATTTTGCCGTTTATATCGCCTCAGCCATTTTGGCCCTGGTGATTTTGGTGGGGCTAATTGAGGAGTATAGCGACCACGAACCGCTAGAAATGTAGTTTAGAGTACAAAAGATTCGTAGAAAATCCGACGCTTGGGAGTGCCCAAATTTTTTAAGGCGGTACGAATTGCTTGCATCATTGGCTTAGGCCCACAAAGATAGACATCACATTCTTTGGCATCAGGGACGAGGCGGGAAATCTTTTCCTGGTCAATATAGCCTGCTTCGCCTGACCAGTTTGATTCATCACTGAGCACATGATAGAGCGGAAAATTAAAATGTTTTTGTAACTGCTCCAGTTCAGCTTTAAAGATAATGTCATTTTCAGTTTTGTTGGCGTAAAGCATCACCACCTGCTTACCTTTAGCCAGTAGAGCTTCGGTCACGGAACGGATTGGCGTAATCCCCACGCCACCGGCGATCAATAAGACTTTTGGATTGGTGCTAGCCTTGGGAGTGAAAACTCCATGTGGCCCATCGATCACTAACTTTGTGCCAGGCTGAAGCTTTTTAATTTGGCTAGTGAAATCGCCCAAATTTTTGATAGTGACGCGTAAACTTTTGCCGTCCGGTACGGCTGACAGAGAAAACGGGTGCGCTTGCCACCAAAAACCCTTAGCCAAAAAGCGCAGGATCATAAACTGACCAGGGGCAATCTTGAATTGTTCTAAATGCTTACCGCTAATATATACCGACACACTGTCGGCCGTCTCGGTTTCGGTTCGTTCCACTCGGAAGGCGTGTTTTTGATAAAGATAAGCTGGTCGGAGAAAGCGAAACCAAACTAGGTGGATAAAGGCAAAAGCATAAAGTGTGTTCCAGTAGATGGTAAACCAGGTACTATTAGCGAAGTCTCCACCCAACTCGGTCTGGTGTCCAAAGGCGAGTAAAATCGCTAAATAGGTGCCAAGATGTACCAAGTACCAAGCTTCGTAGCGCCAGTAGCGCCGAATCATTGAGAGCGAAAGTCCAATAATTGCCAGGAATAACGCTACGGCGATAACCGCTTGGAATAGGTCATCATTGCGGGTGAAAATCAGCAGTTGCTGCCCAAAAGAGATCCGGCTCAATTGAGCATAGCTAAAAATTACTAAAACCGGGTGAGCCAAAATTAACCAAAAGGCCGCAAAGCCATTACGGTGGTGCCATTTGATTAGTCGGTCTAAACCAAAAACTTTTTCTATCCAGCCAATCCGGCCGATCAAAATTACCTGCAGTAACAGCGAGTAAACTGCCACTAGCCCAGCTAGGCGGGCTAAGGCCAAGGTCCAATCCAGGCTTTGGCCAGTTGATAGTAACCCCCACGAGGTTTGCCACCAGGGCAACAAAATCAGCACTAAACCCAAAACTAGTAGGCCATAGATAACCTTTCTCATACCTTGTTATCTTATGCTCAAATCAAGCGAAAGTCAGCTGGCTTTGTTTATAACTTTATTGTCTCAAAAACCGACTATTGTTATAATTAAAAGATAAATAATAACTCTGTGGACACAACATCCATATTTTCGTATATGAAGAAGAATATTTTTATTATTCTCGGTTTGGTCGTGCTCGTACTAATAGTACAGCGTGTTCCGGTAGAGCTAGGCAGAGGATTGGCATCGAGTAATGATTGCAGTGCGCTTCCTTCCACGTGGTACCCAGGTCAAATGCCTCCAGCTGGGATGACTTCTACACAGGCTATGCAGTGCTGGAATGATGCGGTTACCGGTGCTAGTCGAACTCGCGTTGCCCCTATCTCTGCTAATCTAGCTGGTAATGGACTGACTGCTCCAACTAGTAACCCAGTCAATCTTTGTGCTAGTGGCGCTCAGCCCAATAGTTGTGGTGTCAAAAAGAATCCGGGTGATACCGGCTACAGTGAGTATTTAACTTGTATTCATCAACATCTCTGCTGGGCGGCTGGGGTAACCAACTTCCGGGGTGATTACAAGGGCTACACCAAGACTAAAAATGGTGGTTATTGCCGTGAACCCTATAGTTCCGATCCGACGGCTTCGACCATGGATCAGTATCGGAAATGTCTGGCATCTGGTGGCGGTGAGGCTTCCACGCCAGTTAATAACCCTTTTATCACTAAACCTGGGGTCGTTCCCCCGAGTAGTTCTACTGCTAGCGCAATCACTATTTCCGGAAGAGTAACCGATGGTAACGGTGTAGCAATTAGCGGAGTGGTGCTTTATGAAAATAATGTATTGATCGGTGATTCAGTGGATGATAAGGATTCGTCAGATAATAACGCCCAACTTGGGCGAGTATTTGAAGGAATGGACGTACCACAAACTTTTTACTGGAAGCAAACCCAGACCGTTACAGTTTATGGTAAAAATCTAGATCGTAGTACTACTCTAGATCTAACTGAGTATGGTCTCTACAATTGGAGTAGTTACAGTCCCACTAAGATAGTATTTACCGTTGATGGCAGTAAAAATATTTGGGATATTAATGAGGCAAAACTTCCGGGTGCCGGTGCCTACGGCATCACTGTGCATGTTGGAGATAAAAGCGGCATGCTGACTGACGGTAATACTATTATTAACCTCTACTTCCCACCCGCCGCTGGTAATATCATCTGTCAGCGCTCTGGTTTGTTTAATGACTCGCCTCCGGACGGTAACCCCAACAATGGCTGGTACTACTATCAAGACAGCCGAGGCAGTGCTCATAACTGTTCCTGTAATGCCGAAAGTGGTCTATGGCCATTGCAGTGTGAGTACACTCTCCCCACTAGCTGGCTACAGCATGCCAAAAATCTAGTCCTGAAGGCACTGGTGAATACCACTGAAGCGGCGGCTAGTTTTCAAGCCAATCCCGGTCAAGGTACGCTAAAGATCGGCGAGACTAATGCTTCTGGGCAAATCTCGTTTAGTAATCAGTTTCTTGACTATCTAAATCAGCTATCCGGTGGTAAGGCGACCCTGAACTCTAGTCGTACCGCCATCAGCGTTACCGGTCTTAGTAGTATTCCCAGTGGTTTAACCGTGCGTTATGAAAAAGCTGGCCGTCGTCTGGTCTCCGCCATCAACTTAGCGAACAATGGCTATAACCTTTCACAAGCTACCAACATCTTTCAGCCCGTACCGGCTACCCGAACTACCGCTACTCCAAAGATTAGTGGCGTCAGCGACATCTCGGTTATGGTGGGTGATTCAGTTACTATTCGGGGTAGTGGTTTTTCTGCTACCGGCAACATGGTCTGGTTCTTTGGGCGCACCTTTGGCCCGTTTGATTCGGCAGACGGGAAAAACATTGACTTCGTACCGTCAGCTGACTTCGGTGTACAACTGGAAGGCGCTGGGCTAATCTCGGCGACCTCAAAGTTGCGGGTAATCAACTCAGCTAATAAATCCTCCGCCTTGTATAGTAAGCTGGTTACGGTTTACCGCGACGACCTTGCCAACGGAGCACCGCTGGTCTCCTTGATCAGCCCGCTCTCTATTAATGCCGGAAAGACCGTCAAGTTTACCATTAAAGCTACCGCAGTAGCTGAAATTACTGGAGTTAAGTCGTTGGCTAGTGGTCTGCAGGTTAATAGCAGTACCCTTAGAGTAACCGGTGACAATACCAAGAAGGCTACCTTTACTGTCAGTGCGACTAGGAATGCTACGGCTGGTTTTCAAGCGTTGGCGCTGGAGACGCAAGATTCCGAGTGGTTTGGTTTCGGGGTGGAGGTTAAACGCCCGTTGGGTTTCTCGGACTTATTCAACCCCTTGCGCGCTTTCATCGGTGGTGCTAGCTTCTAGGTATGGAAACAAAAAAGCTTTATCGCTCGACTAGCGACAAAATGTTTGGCGGGGTAGCGGCCGGCCTCGGTCACTACTTTGCCATGGATCCAGTGGTGATGCGCTTAATTTTCCTCGGCATTGCGGTGGTCACCGCCTTTTTTCCAGCCGTGATTGGTTACATTGTGGCCATGCTGATTATTCCCAAAGCAGGCGTGATTGGCAGTGCCCAGCAGTCTGACCATGCTGAACAAATTAAATCAGTGGCTAAAGAAATTAGTGAGCACAGTTCCTCCTGGCTAGGCGAACGCCGTAATATGTTTGGCCTGATTTTGGTAGTGGTTGGTTTAATCGTGCTGGCTAATAATCTTCTCCCGGGTTTCAGTTTTGCCGGACACTTCCTCTGGCCCGCGCTTATTATCTTGGCTGGCTTATTTGTAATTGCGCGCAGTTGAGGAGAGGAGAGAAGCGCACCGGCGTGAACGCATAATATCAACAAACCCATGGAAAATAACGAAAATGTGCCAATAATTCCACCAGTTGAGCCTAAATCAGCCAAGGTGCACCATCACCACTATCATAACCGCGATGGTTTTAACTTTGGCAAGCTTTTCTTCGGAATTATACTAGTAATTATTGGGCTACTCTATCTCGCCAAGAGTTCCGGTTGGCCGATTGGTGATGTCTATTTTGACTGGCAAAGTCTCTGGCCGTTACTTTTTGTACTGTGGGGACTATCAATGCTTAGCGCCAAAACCCTTGCCGGGAAAATCTTTGGCACGGTTATGACCCTATTGATTTTGGTGGCGATTGTTTTTGTTTTGTTCGCGCCCAGTGTCAATCGCTACTACTATCAGCCCATCCCTGGCATGATGGATGGCAACTATTACAACTATCCCGCTAGTTCTTCCTGGTCTCCGTTTAACATGATGTGGCGACTGCGCTAGCTCTCTCAAGTTTTGTAATCTATTTTTTTACTTGTCAACGTTGCAGGGGTTTTTTATTTACGCTAGGGTGCAGATATATAACTCTTTCTTTTGTCTATCTCTAATCGCTAATTGAGAGCGCGGGCTACGAGTGTACACTAGTAGCTTCCCGTCTTTCAATTAGTGCTCGTCACCATGCAGGCCAGATATAATCGTTGGTTGGGGAGTAGCTCTACCCGAATAGTGCGCTCGCTGTCGGTTTTCACTATTGCCGCCACTTTTGCCCTGGGCGGTTTTTTTGCGATTAATTCTGCTAATGCAGTAATATCGTCCATTACCGTAACCGGACCAACCGTTGGTCAACATTTAAATGATGGCGTGAATATCACGTGGACAGCTGTCGGTGCCTCTGGTGATTTAGTGGATATCTACTATTCGGATAACGATTTTTCTACTTCCACAAAATTAACCACTTCCGGATTAGCCTATGATGCCGGTTCTTATAATTGGGACACAGTAGCGGCGGGTATTCCAGATGATACTGACTATAAGATAAAAATACAAAGTACCACCAATGCCGTGGAAGGTATTTCGGCTGCTTTTCGAATTGATAACACCATGCCGACAATTACCTTGGTAACGACTTATGATTCGAACACTAATGGGACGGTAGATAAGGCAACCATAGTGTTTAGTGAACCAGTAGATGATTCTGATTTTGAAGCGGACGACTTTACGATTGATGGCCAAGCGGGGGCTACTATTGAAAGTACAAATGACGGCAGTACGGTGGATGACAATACTTTTGATGTAACCTTTACCACTGTTGTTGGGACGGGTGAAAAAAGTATCACCTATACTGCTGGTGGTGGAACCGACATCGCTACGCCAGGCAATGCTTTGGCCACAGTAACAGTAATAGCTGACGACCAAGCTGATCCAGTTTTTCTTTCCGCTGAAACTAAGACCACAACTACTATCGAGGCGATTTTCAGCGAGGATTTGCTAGGTTCAACCGTAACTGGCGCGGACTTTACTGTCACTGGCCACACGGTTGATGATGCTGACGAAGAGCCGAATGACAGCGGCATAGTTGTTATTACCCTTTCAACCACAATGGATACCGACGAGACTCCGACCGTGAATTATGTTGGTTCAATCAAAGATTTAAATGACAACACGGCATCCAACGATTCAGTAGTTGCTACCGATGGCACGGCTCCAATGCTCTCAGCGGTCCATATTCAATCCAACAATACCAACACCGCATTTGCGAAAGTTGGCGATACGGTGGCTGTCTCATTCACTAGCAGTGAGACGATTGGTACACCAACGGTTACTATTGCCGGTCATCCGTCTGTAGCACCTACAAATCCAAGTGGAAATAATTGGGAGGCGACTTATGTGATGGTCTCGGGCGATACCGAGGGTTTGGTTGCATTTTCAATTGCCTTTTCTGATACTCTGGGCAATCCAGGAGTAGCTGATACTACAGTAGACGACGCTTCCAGTGTTACTTTCGACAAGACCAATCCGTTAGTCGCTATTACTACTCCGGCGGTGGACAGTGTTACCACGGTCAACAATGTGACTGGAGTATTTGTGGTCACCGACACCAATGCCGTTACTTGTGCCTACACGGTTACGGTTGACCATGTTGTTTCAGCGGCGATTGATTGTGCCGGTGCTAGTATTACCGCCTTGACTGATGGACGTCGAGAATTAGCTTTGACTGCCACCGATGCCGCAGGAAATTTTACTACCACTAATGCTTCATTTGTTATTAATCTGGATGATAATCTAACCGTCGGCGCTGCGGGAAAGGACTTTACGACCATCCAAGCGGCAGTCAATGGAGCAACCACTGGCGACGATATCACAATTGATACGGGTGCCTATCCGGAAGCAGTGACTATTGCTAGCAAAGATTTAGATTTAATCGGTTCAGGTGGAGCAGTAACGGCGACCAGTTTTACCCTAACCAGTACTACCGTTTCTGGTTCTACTGACGTGACTGCGCCGACGGTGCAAGTAAACGCCGGTGCTAAAATCGCTGACGGGGTGCTTTTAAGCTCCTCGGTGTTAAATATTGGCAGTGGCACTTTCACTGACAATTTTACCGTTGATAAAGACTTAACTGTTACTTGTGGTGTAGGTGGTGGCACAACTACCCAAACCAAAGGCATAGTGATTACCGCGAACGGAGTAACAGTTAATAATTGCACTTTCTCCGGCGATATCGGTGGTGACGCCTTCATTAATCTTGATAGCGATACCGCGCATTCGGGGATTAGTCTTACCAATAACACTTTCTCTGGGGCAATTTCCACCTGGCACTTGATTCGCGCCGGGGCCAGCAAAACTGATCTGGCTATTACTGGTAACACTTTTACGGGCTCTACTGCCGGCAATAGTAACGGTCTTATCCTTTTGGGGGCGGGCGGTGATAATATCAATGTCTCGGACAATGCATTTAGTGATTTTCCAGATAACTACAGTTTCTTTGTAATTATACACAATGCCAGTGGGGGAGCGAGAACTACTAACCTGACCATCAATAACAATAGTATTGATTTTACTGGCTATACCGATACCAATGATGACGGTGCGGAAGGAATTAGTGTCAGATACGCCGACAATGTACATATTAATGGCAATACCTTAACGGGTTCTGCAGCTGCTAGTACTTATGAGACCGGTATCACTCTTGCCTCGGTGATTTCCACTGTTGAGAGCACCGTCAACGATAATATAATAAGTGGTTTCAGCCAAGATATGAGAATGTTGAGATGGTCTGACGAGGGTTTTACTGATGGGGTTACTATCACTGGTAACACACTAACCAACGGAGTAATCACCGATGCCGGTGTTTCAAGGGGTACCGGTCTGTATCTGGCTGGCACTAATTTAGTAATTCAGAATAACGAATTTAGTGGTAATGCTAATCAAGGAATATATATTCCATTAACAGATCCGGTTGGGACAAATAATATAACTGGAACCGTTATCAGTTACAACAAAATCTTCGGTAACACATCTTATGGAGTGAGAAGTCTGTTATCATCTTCTACCGCTTCTGCTTCTCCGAACTGGTGGGGAGATGCGACTGGACCATTACATGACGATACAAATCTTCTTGGTGCAGGTGATGAGGTGACCGACTTCGTTGACTATAGTCCATGGTGTATAACAGATGATATGGGAGACTGTGAAGGAGGCGGAAATGAGTTTCTCGGTTCCAGCGACCCGATAGACCACTTTGATATTGACCCATCGGCGGGCTCGGCCATCGTTAATGTGCTAATTACTCTCACTGTAACGGCCAAGGATTCCGCGGACATTACTCGTGTCAATGATACCAGTGTGGTTTCAATGGCGGCTGATCATGGAGCGTCGTTGGGAACCCTACTCTTAACCTTGATAAGCGGGACTAGGGATACTACCGTAACAAATTCCGTAACCGGAACAGTTAATGTTTCCGGTATTAAAGTAGGTGGTTCAGCGACCGGTTCAACTTCTGTATCGTTTACCAGCAGTGATCCTGACGCGCCTACGATTATCAGCCACTCTCCCGCGGATAATGCGACTGACATAGCCGTTACTACTGTGCCATACATTACTTTCTCCGAGGCGCTCAAAGCCAGCACAGTTAATTCCACTAATATTCAATTGAAAAAGTATAGCGATGATTCAACCGTTGCTGCCAGTATTTCTCTGGTGGAAGGCGGAACGAGGGTTAATATCACCCCCAACAGCTCATTGGCGAATAGCACTCAATATTACTTCGCTGTATCAACCGCTGTTCAAGACGAAGTCGGCAATGCTTTGGCGGTAGCACTTAACGCAGGCAGCAAAGCTAGTCACGAGTTCACTACGGTTGCCGATACCGCTGATCACGTCGCGCCGACTATCACTAGTCACTTTCCCCTAGATAATGCGACTAGCATCTCAGTTAATGTTGCGCCTTACATTATTTTCTCCGAGGCTCTTAAAGCAACCACAATCAACTCTACCAACATCCAGCTGAAGAAATACAGCGATGACTCTACTGTAGCCGCGACCATCTCCTTGGTAGAAGGCGGTACGCGGGTAATTATTACACCGGCTAGTGCTTTGGATACCAGTATCCAATACTACTTTGCTGTTTCTACAAGTGTCCAAGACGAGGCCGGTAATGCTCTGGCTAGTGCGCTTGATGATACAACTAAAACTACCCACGAGTTCACAACTGCCGCTGACACTGCCGATCACACCGCGCCCGTAATCGCCAGCCATACTCCCGCGGATAATGCGACTGACATAGCCGTTACTACTGTGCCATACATTACTTTCTCCGAGGCACTCAAGGCTAGTACAATCAACTCCACCAACATTCAACTGAAGAAATACAGCGACAACTCCAATGTTTCTGCCACGGTATCGTTAGTAGAGGGTGGCACCCGAGTCAACATTACGCCAGACAGCTCCTTGGCCAACAATACCCAATACTACTTTGCTGTTTCAACTAGCGTGCAGGATGAGGCCGGTAATGCTTTGGTGACCGCGCTGGATGTTGGTAGTAGAGATAGCCATGAATTCACCACTGTGGCCATCGAACCAGTGGTGGTGGACGAGATCGTAGCCGAATCTAGTACCGCTACTGCGGACGACACCTATATCAACGGTTGGCATTATATCTATCGTATTACCGTCAACACCGACGAAACCGAACTCTCGGTCAAATTTACCGATTGGGATAATGCTGACACGACGGACACCATTGCCGCCAATGACAATATGCGAGTATTGTTCAATAGTGTTACCGCCAATGGATTAGGTGCGGTGGTCGGTTTGACCGATTCTGACATTGAGGATGGTTTTGGTGACGTGGATTCATACGCAATTGGGAATGATTATACCGACCAGACTCCAGACGTGATTGATATTTCCGGCCTAGATACTGGTAATGTGCGTGATGGCCGACAGGTTCAGTTTGATGTCTATACTAAATTACCAGTAACTACTGTACCAGGTTTTTATACCACTACCTATGGTATTCAGGTTAATTAACTTCACCTATGATTACTAATAAAAAAATTAATTTCTGGGTGATCTTACTACTACTGTTGGCCTGGCCGGTTAGTGCCTCGGAGGTTACCGGTGGGTTAAGTAATCAAGGGGTGATACCTATTCCGCCTAGTGGTGTGGTTGCTACCAAGACTGGTGACCAACAAATCACCATTAGTTGGAATGCAGTAGCAGGGGTAGATGGTTATCGGATTTATCGAAAAAAAGATAGTGCCGATTTTCAGCTGTTGGTTGATAATCTAACTAATCTCCAACATGTTAACTCAAGCCTGACTAACGGTAATTATAGTTATCGGGTCCAATCATTTAAGGGTAGCCTGAATCCAAGTGCAGACAATATTATTCCTACCGCACCGATTACTATTAACTTCGTTGCACCAACTCCTACTCCCACTCCAACACCATCGGGCGGAGGTGGGGGCGGTGGAGGAGGGGGGGGCGGCTCAG
>Ga0209210_1001131_pt1 | contig 23697 bp, 23 predicted proteins | sample RifGroA1_FD_183991 | JGI IMG/M metagenome (GOLD analysis project Ga0209210, IMG submission 183991) | Contaminated groundwater microbial communities from Rifle, Colorado, USA - Rifle Groundwater A1 (SPAdes) (version 2) | ecosystem: Environmental > Aquatic > Deep subsurface > Groundwater >...
ATGAAATACCAAAATTGTCTGAACCTGCGCGTGAACAATTTCTTAAATATGCTTATAAAAATAGGGATGGGCATTATATCCTTTGTTTTGACGATACTCGTTTTCTTAATCATTCAGATAGCCCAAACTTAATAAGCAATAATCCTAATGAGGAAATTGATATCGCGGCCGTAGATATCCAAAAAGGAGATGAACTAACGGTAAATTATAAAGAATTTGACGCGGATTTTGATTATAAGATGAGTATTTATTAAAAATAAACGGAAGAAGGCTTGGCCATTGTGCAAATTATCAGATAGTCATCAAGAAAACAGATTTTCTACTTTTGATTTTATAGATTCCACATCCTTAGCGAGTATTTCTGGGGTTGAAAAATCATCAATTATATCCCAATGTTCGTAGTTGTATTTTCTAAGCCAATCTGGGATATAATCTTCTTCAGCCATTACTATTATTTTATTTGCGCCTTCTAAAAGTTAAGGGGTGACTTGGGTGCATATATGATTTGAGATATCTGCTCTGTAATGATTTTTCAGGTAATTTATTAAGATTGCAAATTCTGGGTAAGAAGAAAGCTTGGTACCAGCTCTGCCTTCAACATCAACCATCGTCCCATAGGACTCCGCGAAAGAGTCGTCTTTTTTCAAAACATTATAAAGGGCGGCTGCTGTAGGGCTCCTATGCATATTCCCACGACAAATAAAAATTACTTTTTTCATCATATGATTTTATCATAATTTGCAATTTACCCTATTTCTGCAATAATTAATTTCATGAGTACCAATCTTTTATCTCGAGAAGAATATTTAAAAAGATTTTCTGAAATTCAGAAACATGTTATCCCTATAACTCGTGAGCTTGGAAGGAGGGTTAATCCGGGAATGAGCGAAAAAGAAATTGCCAGAGAATATACCAAAATGCTCGCCGATGTCGGATTGGTAGACCATTGGTATCCAATTTTAATTAATGCAGGAGAAAATTCTGGCAAAGCTGTTTCTAGGCGTATTCACTTGCCAGGAGAGTATATTATTAAAGAGAATGACATTTTTATTTTAGATTGTACTCCAATCGATAAAACAGTATGGGGCAACTGGGCAGAGACATTTGTTGTAGGAAGCGATCCTTTCTATCAATCTCTTTCTAATGATTGTCTGATCGTAGTAAAGCAAACTGCAGAATTTGCACGAACTTCTGCAAAAACAGTTGGCGAGATACTTGATTATTGTGTAAATATTGCAACCAATTTAGGAATGAAATCTCTTGATTCTCGCAATGATGTGGGACACTCTATCTTTCAAGTTCCAGAAGGACAGACAGTTGATAAAACTCCTTTGAGTGACCGTCTTTTCTTAAACGACGATTATCGTAATGCTAAATTAGAAGGCATTATTTCTATTGAACCTCATTTTGGGCGTGTTAATCCAAAAGATGGCGTTTTGTATGGATCTAAACACCAGGAAGTTATTATCTATAGTTAGTAAGAGTTACTAAAACCATATTTTATTCGTTTTATTCCAGCTCTTCCTTTCGCCGTGCTTCTTCTCGTTCATTGTAGAGTAAGCCATCGGCAAATGCTTCAGTTGCTAGAAAGACGTTATATGCTCGTCTGGCTGGGGTATAATCTTTCTGAGATCTAATCGCTATGTTTTTGCATATTCGTAGACCCGTTCTGCTTTTTTGGGGTCTATACCAAGCTGTATGGTTGTGTCGGTTATATAATTTTCACTTCGATCTTTCTCGTCAATTGCTACTTTTAGTTTTCTTTCCGCTCTTTTTGCTTCCACATCTTTTATTATGGTTGTAGCCCCTTCATATGTTGTACCACTATAATTCCGTCCGCCTCGTCTAATAGTATCCAATATTCGTTCTGCACTCGCTAGACGCTCCTCTTCTTCGGTGATATCTTCTTCCGTCTCGTCATCTTCTGGAGGATTAACTATTTCTGGGGTAAAAACATATAATTGATATTCATCTTTTCTGCCAAATTGTGATTCCTCAACCCACTTTACTGATATTCCAACCCCATTAATCTCCTCTATTTTTTGAAATGATTGTGCTTCAAGTTTATTGATAACGGCTTCTCCTTTTCTTTCTGCGACTGCATAAAGAGATTGCTTCTCGTCTGGGCTTATGCCAGGTTCTAGAGCCTCATCTTTAAGTGGCTTCTCGGCTAGCGCAGCTTTATGTGCAATTTCTATATCTTCAACACGATTCTTTGGCGCTGGCATTCCTTCGTTAGGCATAGGTTATATATTATATACATTATACATCTATATTCTAACTCCTTTTGGTTCGTTGTCCAATACCGAGAGTATTATAACTTTTGGCGTCTATCTCTAATTTTGTTGTTCTAAGTTTATAGCTGATCTTTCTTTGGTGGCCCTTATGATTCCATCCTAAAAACCTGAAATCATTTTCCAGTGTTTATAAAAAATCATATTTTGTTTTCTAAGAGTTTGAGCAATGACCGATGGTTGCAGATTATTAAATCTGCCAAAATAATAATTCCAAATCTGTTTGGTAGATGGATTTTGCAACAAAAATTTTACATGCTTCCAGTGAAAACTCTGAAGGAAAATTAATATAATAGGTCTTTTCTTTGATTTATATTGGGAAAGTATCCATTGAATGTTTTTTGCCATATAACACTCCCGAAGATAAATCCTTACCCACCACAGCCAATTTTTTAAAGCACATGGGTACATATTTCCCCAAACCAATAACCACTCATTTACCAGTTCTGACGGAGCATCTACCTGATAAATATGCACTTGGTGTTTTTCTTTTTCCCATAAGCGAGCAATATTATTCCACATAATAACATCTGATTTTACCCACGGATTCATGGCAAGCATTTCTTTAGAAAATCTAGGTAATTTTTTAAATGGTTTATTTGTGGGTGCGTATTTATTGAAAATCGTATCCGGCGTTTTCTTGTTGTTTGGATATTCCAGAATAATAATATCCGGTTTGTATTTTAGAACCGCTTTTGCTTGCCTCAAATCAAATTTATCTGTTTCTCGGCAATCAATCTGTATAAATCTAGGATCTAGAGTTTTCATTTACCCTTAAGTTTTTGTGCCCGGGGTGGCCTGCCTGCCGTCAGGCAGGGACTTGGTCACAAATAATAATCTCGCCAGTCGCTCGATTATTTTTGCGACCCCGGCTCGATATTCCTCGTTACTACTCGGAATATATCTGCGCCTTTCAAGTTCAACTCGTTGTGCGCGCAGGCGCACAACTCCCGTGCCCTATGCTTCGCATTGTGCCCGGGGTGGGACTTGAACCCACAAGGCCTTGCGGCCACATGATTTTGAGTCATGCGTGTATGCCAATTCCACCACCCGGGCCCTTCGACTTCGCTCAGGGCAAGCCCATTGAAAAGTTTACGCAAGCATAGCCCGAAATTACTATTTTTTCAACGACTGCGCGTTGCGCAAGAAAATGTGCATGATATGATGAGCTTACATGGCAAGAGTAATAGCCGTATGCAATCAAAAAGGTGGAGTAGGGAAAACTACAACATCCGTAAATTTAGGCGCTGCAATTGCCGAGCTTGGCAAGTATGTATTGCTTGTTGACCTTGATTCGCAGGCAAATGCGACGATTGGTCTCGGTGTCTCGCTCAAAGCTGAAGATGCGAGCGTGTATCACTCTCTTGTTTCTGATACAAATCCGGCATTGTTAGTGCGAAAGACTGGAATTATTGGCTACGATATTCTTCCGGCGACGCAAGCACTTGCAGGTGCAACTGTGGAATTAGTTTCAATGCAAGAAAGGGAATATCGCCTCAAAAAAACACTCAATCATTTAAGAAATAATTATGACTATGTGTTAATTGATTGCCCGCCGTCTTTGGGGCTACTTACTGTCAACGCTCTTGCAGCCGCAGATCAAGTATTGATCCCAGTTCAATGTGAATACTATGCGCTTGAAGGTCTTGGCCAGCTTATGCGCACGATTGAATTAGTGCGTGGAGGATTAAATACAGACCTGCGCGTATTGGGTGTTGTGCTCACAATGTATGACAAGCGCAACCATCTTTCTAGACAAGTAGCCACTGAAGTGTTAAACAAATTCCCTGGGCGTGTGTTTGAATCGCTTGTGCCTCGCGTAGTGTCAATGGCAGAAGCGCCAAGCTTTGGTAAAACAATACTTGATCATGATCCAGACTCAAAAGGATCGTGGGCGTACAAACAACTTGCACTGGAAATATTAAAACTAGCGTAATTAAATAATCACTATGACAAAGAAAATGTTTGGTCTCGGGAAAGGAATCGGATCATTAATTCCTGATTCAGTGGCACAGGCGGTTAATGAAGAAAGGAAAGAAAACATATTTTATGTTGAAGTAGGCAAGATCACACCGAATCCTGATCAGCCACGAAACGATTTCAACGAAGAAGCGCTACAAGATCTCGCCAGATCAATTAAAAAATACGGCGTACTTCAACCGCTATTGGTTTCAAAAGTAGAAACAGATCTTCCACGGGGCAGATCTGTGCAATATCAGCTTATTGCTGGTGAGCGCCGTTGGCGTGCCGCACAGCTTGCCGGATTACCGCAGGTTCCAGTTATCATTCGCGACGATTTAACTCCTGAAAAAAGCGACAACAAATCAAAACGACTTGAAGTTGCACTCGTTGAAAATATTCAACGAGAAGACTTAAGCGCGCTTGAAGGCGCAGAAGCATATGCACGATTGGCCGAAGAGTTCGGATTATCGCATCAAGAGATTGCAGATAAAGTTGGAAAGTCTAGAGAAACTGTTTCAAATACAATCAGACTTTTAGGATTGCCAGAATATATAAAAGATGGGTTACGAAACGGACTAATAGGATTTACACATGCGCGAGCATTGCTTGGAATTAAAGAAGACCCCGATCGCCAACGAGAAATATATGAGCTTGCAGTTAGTGGCGGTGCAACCACTCATATTATGGAAAGTATTGGCGCTGAAGTAAGAAAAGATAAAGGATACAAGAAGTCTGGGAGATACAGAGATACTCGTTTTGATGATTTAATGGGAAGCCTAGCAGATCATGTCGGCCATCCTGTTAAAATTGTTGGGCCAAAAGCCAGTGGACAAGCTGGAACTATCACTATTCGCTTTACCAATCTAGATACCCTTAACAGTATCGCCAGGAAGATTCTCGGCTAGCGGTTTTTCTTCTTCAGTTGGTTCTGCTACTGCTTCTTCGGCTTTCTTAATCTTCTCCGTGTATTTGCACTTGGGGAAGTTTGAGCATGCGATAAATATTCCAAATCTGCTACGGCGCTCAACAAGATCGCCAGCGTCTTGTGGACATGAGCGGCCAATAAGTTTTGGTGGCTCTTTATCTTTTTTCTCTTTGAGAATATTTTTGCATTCTGGGAATTTTGAACACGCAATGAATTTTCCGAATCGTCCTCGTTTTACAATCATTGGCGCTCCACATAAATCGCATATTTTATCGGTCTTTTCTTCTTCTGACTCTTTTTTTGCTAGCGCATCAACGGATTTTTCTGCGACCTCAACTGCAAGTGGAGTATAAAACTCGCGAATTGTTGGAATCCACTCTCTTTCACCACGAGCGATTTCATCTAATTCGTCTTCCATCTTTGCTGTGAATTGTATATCAACGATGCGTGGGAAATTTGCCATCATAAAATCATGCACAGTGCGCCCAGTGTCTGTTGGATGAAATGCGCGCGAGCGATCCTTTTCTACATATCCACGAGTTTGCACGGTAGAAATAATTGCGGCATATGTGGACGGCCTGCCAATACCTTCTTTTTCAAGAATTTTAATAAGCGACGCTTCATTGAATCGTGCCGGTGGTTTTGTAAAATGCTGTTCGGATTTTAACTCTTGCAATTCAAGGATCTGACCATTTTTTACAAGTGGAAGTTGCACATCTTCAAATGCCGATGGAAATACTTTTAGCCAACCATCAAATGTAAGCACAGATCCGGTTGCACGAAATCCGTATTTTGCTGCTTTTATATCAATAGCAGTTGCGTCAAATTTTGCATCAGTCATTTGCGACGCAACAAATCTTCGCCAGATAAGATCATATAATTTTGCTTGTTGCGAAGACAATGATGACGCCATGGCTTCGGGCGTGCTCGCTGGATTTGTCGGCCTGATTGCTTCATGCGCTTCCTGCGCACTTTTTGATTTTGTTTTAAATTTTCTGTGATGATAATATTTTTCTCCGAATTCTGATTTTATAAACGAGCTGACTTGTGTCAGTGACTGTTCAGAAAGATTTACCGAATCGGTGCGCATATAAGTTATGCGCCCAGCCTCATAAAGTTGCTGAGCGAACATCATGGTCTGTTTGCTTGAATAATGGAGTCGTTTTGATGCAACCTGCTGAAGTGTCGCAGTGGTAAATGGCGCGTGTGGAGTTCGCGAAGTCTCTTCGCGCGATACCGAGCTCACTTTATATTCCGCTCCTTTTAAGTCTGCGATAATTTCTTCAGCCTCTTTTGCTGTTGTGATGGATTGTTTTTCAATTTCTTTTCCGTCGCGTGCCACGAGATCGGACACAAACTTTTCAAAGATCGCGGAAATGCTCCAATATTCCTGCGGATTAAACGCCTCAATTTCTCGTTCACGATCAACAATAAGTCTGACAACAACAGACTGCACACGCCCGGCAGATAGTCCGCGCCAGTATCTTTTCCAAAGCACAGGAGAAATTAAATATCCAACCAAACGATCAAGCACTCTTCGCGCCTGCTGAGCGTCTACAAGTTTTTGATCAATTTTATGTGGATGCTCAAGCGCCTCCTTAATTGCAGATTCGGTGATTTCATGAAAAACAATTCGCTCTACTGTTTTCGGATCCAAACCGAGAGCTTCAACAAGATGCCACGCAATTGCTTCTCCTTCGCGATCACCGTCAGTTGCAAGAATCACGCGATCCGCATCCTTTGCATCTTTTTTTAGCTCTGTAACATTTTTTCTTGCTTTTGTTGGGATGACATATTTTGGTTCAAAGTCATGCTCAACATCTATTCCAAGCTTTGATTTTGGAAGATCTCTGACATGCCCATAGCTTGACCGAATAACAAAATCGTCCCCGAGATACGAGGCTATAGTCTTTGCTTTAGTTGGAGATTCAACGATTATTAAGCTAGACATGTCTGGAGGCGATATAATACACGCCACCGCCCTGATGTACAACTGTCCCGTCTAATTCAAGAAGTGCTATCGCGCTCAACACTCGCGCCGCGGCATCTGACTCTGCCATATGTGCGGCAATCTTATCTATGTGTGTGGGTCCTTGTTTGTTGAGTAGCTTTAGTATAGCGGTACGGACAGGATCTCCTGTGGACAGTGGCGCTCCAGTCGCGCGAGCAAGTGCTTCGTCTTTTCCATACACATCAAGAATATCCGAAGGAGAAAGCACTAGTTTTGCGCCTTCTTGAATGAGCCAGTTTGCTCCAACAGATCGCGGCCAATAAATAGAACCAGGCACGGCGAATACATCACGATTTTGATCCAAAGCACAGCGCGCGGTAATTAATGATCCGGATTTGCGATCGGCCTCAACTATAAGTACGCCATGAGATAGTCCGGATATAATTCTATTTCGTGCTGGAAAAGTAAATTTCTGTCCGTGTGTACCATTTTCATATTCCGAAATGACAAGTCCGTCTCCATCAAGTATGTTGTATACAAGTCGGATATTATCAGATGGGAAAACGCTATCATCGTCTACGCCAGTACCAAATACAGCGATCGTTGAGCCGTTCACATCCAGCGTGGCTTGATGTGCGATACTATCTATCCCAGACGCCAATCCGCTTGCTATGGTAACGCCAGCTCGCGCCAGCGATGTTGCGCATTCTATCGTTACACTTCGTCCATAATCAGAAAGCTTACGAGTCCCAACGATTCCGATGGTGAATGTATTTAGCAGTGAAATGTTTCCGCGATAGTATAGTTGTTTTGGCGGATCTGAAATCTGCCCTAACATTTTAGAATATTCCTGATCGCCCAATGATATTGTCTTGATGGGATATTTCATTAAAAAATAGATTTGCTTGCGGCGACTGGGTGGTAGGGTATCATACAAGTATGGAATTGTCCGTAATTATTCCAGCATACAACGAATCCTTCCGTTTAGGTGGTACTCTTGAGTCTGTGGGCACATGGATACACAAGGAAGGCATCAATGCCGAAGTGATTGTCGTGGACAATGGATCACAAGACGACACACGGCAAATTGCCATATCTGCAAAAGAAAGATTTCCATTTACTTCTGTTATTTCAGAACCAAAACGAGGCAAGGGGGCGGCAGTATCTCGCGGGATGCTATCTGCGCGTGGCAGGATTCGTCTTTTTATGGATGCAGACAATAGCACTGATATCCGCCATTTTGAAAGGATGCGTCCATATTTTTTGCAAGGGTATCGGGTTGTGATTGGATCTCTTTCTGTTGCTGGCGCTTCTATCATGCGTGGTGGCGGTGAACCATTTTGGCGCGTGTTGTTGGGTAAATTAGGAAATCTTTGGATACAAATATGGGCTGTTCCTGGTATGTGGGATACACAGAGAGGATTTAAAGCGTTTACGGATCGCGCGGCAGAAGATATTTTCCGTAGTGTAACCATAGCTGGATGGGGGTTTGACATTGAAGTATTGGCCATAGCGCGAGCGCGCGGATATCGCATACACGAAGTTCCTGTTACATGGAAAAATGACCGTGAAAGCAAAGTAACTATTTGGTCGTATCCGCGCACACTGTGGGATGCTGTGCTTGTGGGATTGCGTCGCATAAGAGGTTCTTATAATTTATGAAGAGAGCTCCTCTTTTGATTGCTAACTGGAAATCAAGGCCCGATAGAGCGGGCGAGGCCATAATACTTGCGCGTGAAACTGTGCTCTGGCGTAGTGCTCACGCGGCTGTATCAATAGACATCGTGATATGTCCGCCGGATGTATTCATGAAAGATGTCATCGGTACGCTTGGCGATGTTTCGGTTTCGTTAGGCGCGCAAGATTTTACAGAAAATATTTCCAATAGCGTAAAATATGTGATAGTCGGGCACTCTTCCAAAAGACAAAATGGTGAATCAGACGAAGTCGTGCATCAAAAATTACTTTCCGCGCTTAACAAAGAAATTATTCCAATTTTATGTGTTAGTACGATTAAACAAGTGAAATCTGCATTTGTTGGGCTTGATGCGCCAGACTTAAAACGCGTTGTTGTGGCTTATGAGCCAGAGTGGGCTATTAGCACAAGTCCAGGTGGCCATCCAGATACGCCAGAATCAGCAAATATGGTGATTAGTCATATAAAAGAAATCATACCGATAACTTGTTTATATGGCGGATCAGTGGATGCGTCAAACGCCAGCGCATTTTTGTCTATGCCAGAAATTTCAGGATTGCTTATTGGAGCGGCAAGTGTGCGTCCCGGGGTATTTGTGAAGATTCTTGACTCGGCTACCTAAAAAGACGGAACGGCTAAGATGGTACCATCCTAGCCGTTCATGAACGCAGAGAGATCCTTTGACTGAATTGTATCCGTATAGCCGCGCTGTATAGTGGCTTTTAGGGCATGCACACGAGGGTCAATCCTTAATGTTGGCAGGTCTCGCTGTGGACGGAGAATGCACAGACGCTTGGATGACAGGAGTTTCTCTAGAGTATTTAGTCGGTGCATTTCACTGGCGCGTCTCTCGGGAGCCGAAAATATAGCCTCTTGAAGTTGTATGCTTTCCTTTCTGATCAAGAGCCAACGTAGAAATCTACGGAGTGGCATAGGTAGGCCTACCTCGCTCTGTGGTCTAGTGAGCACCACTAATGTCTTTCCTGTGGGGTCAACATGCTCCGTGCCTGTTGTGCTTGCGATGCCACCATCATAGTATGGTTGGCCGTTGATATACACTGGCCGGCCGTAAAAGTATGGCACCGCACATGTCGCGCGCAGGACTTCCAGGAAATCTGAAGAGTTGTGTTGCGTGAACCAACACGGAATCGCAGTCTGTGCATGCGTGGCGCATACTTCCATGCAAATCGGCGATGTTAGGAGTGCTTTAAGGTCTAGTGGAAACCTGCGACGGATCATCTCGTCTATGAGCACATCTATATCCATCACGCCACGGCCAGTGGGATGATGGAATGGCCTGATGAATCGTCCACATGCGATTAGCTCAGTCCACAGCGGTTCGATTAGTTCCGTCTGCCCACTTACTGCGTAGGTCCAAGTGGCTGCGCCACCAGAAATACCGTAGATGTGTGAAATGCGACCTAGACCATACTGCTCTTTGATCGCACGGATTACTCCAGCATGATAGGCGGTCATAATGCCACCCCCTTGTGCGATTACACGGATGCCGTTTTCCATTTAAAGAACTCCTTTGTTGTGAGAATAAAAGCAGTATAAACGATTTCTAATTTTATGCTAGAATCATGGCAATGATTAAAATCAATGAATACGATGACAATCTAAATGGCAAAACCGTTTTATTGCGAGCGGATTTTGATGTGCCAGTAGTTGATGGGAAAATTACCGAGCCGTTTCGTATATATAAACAGAAAAAAACAATTGACGATCTTATTAATCGCGGTGCGCGCGTGAGAATTATTGCGCACCTAGGAAATGGTTCTCAATCTTTCGCTCCAATTTTAGATCAAATTATTACAATTATTGGGCATCAGATTTCATTTTCAGGGAGTATGGATACATTCGTAAATTCAAGTGATCAGCTTGTCTTGCTGGAAAATATTCGCCAATGGCCTGAAGAGAAACAAAACGACCCATCATTCGCGGGGCAACTAGTTCAAGGATGTGATTTATTTGTTCAAAATGCGTTTGCGACATGCCATCGTCTGCACTCGTCAATAGCCGCAATGCCATTATTGTTGCCATCTTATGCTGGCGATGTCGTAGCAGAAGAAGTAGAAAAGCTTGGTGAGATCCTAAATGCGTCACAAGATGGCAAGGTTATTATTTTGGGAGGGGCGAAGGCGAGTACAAAGATTCCAATGATTCACAATATGTTGGAAATAACGGAGCATATTTTGGTCGGCGGTGTAATGGCAAATATTTTATTAAAGATTAAAGGATTTGATATCAAATCCTCCCGAATTGATGAATTGCCGAAAAATCTATTAGATAGTATTGATGTGAATAACAAAAAGATTTTAATCCCCGATGATTTTGTTTGGAGTGAAGGCAAAATACTTGATATCGGCCCGGAGTCCACAAAAAGATTTATCGGAGTTATTAAAAATGCGAAGCTTATTGTATGGAACGGCCCAATGGGAAAGTACGAAGATGAAGGATTTGGCGACTCAACCAAAAAAATTGCCAATGCCGTGATTGAATCATCGGGATTAAGCGTGATCGGAGGGGGAGATACAATTTCTGCAGTTAAATCGTTTGAAATAAATCTTGATAAGTTTGGTTTTGTATCAACTGGCGGAGGCGCGATGCTGGCGTTTCTTTCTGGTGAAAAATTGCCTGGACTAACAGCGCTTGATCGCAATGACTAATACATACACGATTTATACAGACGGAGGATCGCGCGGAAATCCTGGACCAGCGGCGGCTGGATTTGTGATCCAAGGACCTGATATACATCGTGTAGCGCACGGAGAATATATCGGTGTTGCGACAAACAATGTCGCAGAATACTCGGCGCTTTTATTTGCCTTAAAACATTTACGCCAAGATTTGGGCGAGCGCGCATCTTCGGCTGTCGTGCAAGTTTATTCGGACAGCGAACTCGTGGTGCGACAAATGAAAGGCGAATATAAAATAAAAAAAGATGAACTTCGCAAAATCGCTACACAGATACGAGAGGTGATAATGAGTTTCGGCGATATCAATTTTGTACACATTCCTCGCGAAAAAAATACAGAAGCGGATGATATGGTAAACAAAGCTTTAGACGAGAGAGAGGAAATAAAATAAGTAGTCCCAGCTAACTGAATAGCTGGGACCTATCGGCTGGACTAGGCTCTCCTCCAAGGTCATCCGCGGGCATTCCCCGCTTGAGACCAGAACGAGCCGTGTCCAGCACGACTATATAAGTATAGCATATACGGCACATAATAGTCAATAGCTCTGCGATATCCACAAAAACAGCCATTTTTAGCCGTTTTTGAGATATACTTAAAATATGGCCGACGATACATCACAGACAACGAGCGTTTTAGAGGAGCTTCAGAATTCTGTTGATGGAGCTTCTAAATCTCATAAACTTTCAGAAGAAGATTTTAGGAAATTACATGAGCTTGTAAGACAGGCGGAGGGTATCGTTGAAGAGTGGAAGAGAAGACATCCTGAAGGAGTTAAACAAGACGCTCCAGTTGTAGAAGTGAATCCACAAACAACTCAACCTGCGACTATTCCAGCCATTGATGTAGAGAAGCGGACTCAAGAGATTATTGACGACGCATATCTATTATGAAGAATCCTCTTCTTGAAGATTTTCGTGTGCCTGTCCCACCGTATAAATCGATGAGACCAGATATTCGTCTTGTGGCAACCGAATCAGAAGATTCTGTAACGCCGCCAACACCCTCTATTTTGCCAAAGAAACGAGAACGGGTTGGCAGAAAAAAAGTAATCGCTGAAATACGCGATCAATTTGGAGATGCTAAAAGATACATACTTGAAAGATTAACTCCAGAAACACAGGGAGAAGCAAGAGAATTTATTAAAAGGATCAAATCCCTTGCTAATCAAGCAGAGTTAATTATAAACGGCGCCGTTGCGGTTGGCCAAGTTGTGAAAGGCACAATACAAGCAGGTGAACGCTTAACAGCGAATCTTGGTGAAATATTAAAGGCGAATGGGCAGAAACCACCAGAACCAGCGTCAAAACCGAAACCAGTACCAGTACCAGAACCGGTAGTTAGCCCGCCAATTGAACCGCCGAAGCCAGCAAATACACCGATTACGCCGAGAACAAATCAAAGAACTGAACAGAAAGATTTAACAACCGCAGAAGAGCTTGCAAGTATTCGGGCCGCACTATCGCGACCAGAAAATCAGAGAAATAGGCATCTAATTAGAACACTACTGGCGAACAAGAGAATTTTGGAGAAAAAAATTGCAGGAGATCGTCCTAGTCCGACAGATGTAAGGCCTCCTCAAAAAGTAGATTCAGTTCCTGACGCACAAGTAAAAAAAGATAATCATGGCATAGAGTCAATAGACATAACAAAATATTCAATAGGGGATATGCGCAGACGGCTTGTTGAAGAAAAAAGAGGATTGGTGCGTGCAAGAATATTGTTAAAGACCGCCAGTGATTCTGGGAAGGAAAAAATTAAAAAAGATATTCAACGATTTGAACAAAACATCACAGTATTAGAGGGAGGCATAAAAGATTCAGTTGAATCAGCTAAAATTGTAGACAAAAATCAAATCGGTGAAGGTGTTGCGAAACCAGCGTCTGGTGATGTCAAAAAACAAAAAATTCAATTTTATGAGGATCTTAATCATGCGCCGATGTATGAAAGAATTAATGATGATGCGTATGATTATGAATTAAGACACGGAGGGGATGAACCCTATAAACCAAAACCAAAGGGCAAAAGCGGTGATCTTTCAAATGCAGAAATTGGGGATGGACTGCAAGAAGAAATAGAAGAATATACACCTAAAAAACCATTAAGCATCAAGCCAAATAGACATACAAATTTTCCGTCTGAAGAAATACCAGTTAGTCCAAATACACAATCTGTACAAGAACCAGCACCAAGTGCTCCATTTGTGCCATCGGGGATTCCGAATAGATCAGAGCCAATCGCGCCAGCTGGAGAAAGAATTACCAACTTAAGAGATGTTTCAGATCAAGAACTGGAAAATGAGATTAAGAGACGAAAGAATGGCGGATATGTTGGACGCACGAGAGCATTGTGGGAAAAAATAAAAGTTAATGTTAAGGGGACATATGAGAGTTTGCCACAAGCAGTTACGATGGCATTTGACGAATCATGGACTGTGCGTGCGCGAAAAAATATAGAGATGGCGGAAACGGAATCTAATTTTCACAAAGGAGAGAAAAAGCGTTTAGAAAAATTACTTGCTGACTTTGAGAAAAAGAAGAAAAATCCGCCGATAGATTCTACTCCACAAAAACGAAGAGAGATTGCTGGCAGTATCGTGTATATAGAAGATCAGATAAAAAAGGAAGAAGCGGCAATTATGAAGTTTGATATGAAGTCTGGGGAGCATAAGACTAAGCGAGACATTTGGGAAGATCGTCGCGATAGAGCCGTTACAAGATATGCCGGCAGAATTGATTCGGTGATAGATGACTTTTTGCGCAGAAGAACTGCGCTAGAGGAAGCATTAAAAACAGAAATAAATCCTAGAAAGCAACAGAAAATACGGGAATCAATAGATAAAATTAACGCAGTGATAAATCCTTGGAAATTAAAGAGAGATACGGCAGAGAATGCTATAAAAAAGCCAAATAAACCAAATGGACAAAAATAGCGATATCACAATTTCATCAAACGCGCTCCAGCAGATACTTGATCGTCTGGATCGCCTTGAACAAATGGCTGCTATAAAGCCAATAGATATTATTGACGATCCTGACCTTGAAAAACGACTCGCGGATGCAGAAAAAGAAATTTCAAATGCAGGCGACGAATTAGCCGAAGAATTAACTGATGCGGCAGAAAAATATGATCTTGAGCTTACGGAATTAGAAATGGATACTAGCGCGCAAGAGAGCGCCACGGCTTAAGGCCGTGGCGGGTGGGCGGAGTCGCTACTTTACGACTTTCCCTAGACGCTTGAGAGATTTGTCTAGTTGAGCGACCTCCTTTTTATGTTTGTCAAGCTGTCTCCTAAGCCCCCCGATCTTTTCGTCGCAATCCGCAATGCACCTGTTTGTTTCGCGAAGCTGACTCTCTGTTTGCAAGCCGTACCTTACGATGTCCTCACGTGCTTCCTTTTGATCTTCGATGACGACGATCTCGTCCGTTATGTCGTCAATCAAACGAAGCAGTAGGTTCCGACGCCTTTCATCGGACCTCTTGAAGTACACGAAACACAATCTCTGAATCTGATCGCGAAACCAATCAACTAGCTTCTTTATCACAACGACCTCCTTTGCCAGGTAGTAGATTTTCCGATTGCGACTTCGTCGCTTAATACTATGGTCGGAAAATTCACTACTTGGTCTATGAGCAAAAACAGTACAATATTTGCAAGCTTTATGCAATAGGAGTATAATTGTAGATGTCCGTGTGTGCAGATGGTTGCGCCCCGTCCGAAAGGACGAGGTGAGGAAAGTCCGAGCACTCACCCCGCATTTGCGAGGATAAAAAGATAAGAGGTAACGCCTCTACAGCGAAAGCTGAGCGGTGCGAGCAGAGACGCTTCAGAGCGAAAGCGATGAAGCGTCCTCCGAAGCTCTTTGAGCGTAGGAGGACGAATTCAGCTATAATAGGCGTTCCGAAAAGGAAAGGCCCTCCTTCGCTAAAGCTATGGAGGGTTCAGCCAAAGGCTGAAGTGAAACGGCTAAATTCCGTATCCGGGTGCAAGTACAGCGCTGTGTCCCGTAAAATCCCGCCGTTGGCGGGATCACGGGATGCCCCGAAAAGTTCGTACGCTTGAGGTGTGTGGCGACATACATCCTAGATGAATAACCGTCTCTCCCGCCTAACTTTTTCTGTGGGATATCACTAAATTAATGATATGCTCTGGAAAAAGTTAGGCGGGAGAACAGAACTCGGCTTATCGCACACTAGATTCATAATCCCGTCGTAAGGCGGGATTATGATTTTATGTGAAATTATGGTATGCCCACACCATGAGACGAGCAGATATTCTATTTAGTGTGCTTAAGGTGCCAGTTGATGCTGTGATGCTAGTTATCGCTGGAATATTTACATATTTGCTTCGCACGCAGATTTTTGACGCATGGCGACCGGTTGTATTCGCTTTAGAGTTGCCACTTACGCGCGCGTTGGCACTCATGGTTGTTGTGGCTCCAGTATTTCTCCTCGCATTTGCTGTGTCTGGACTTTATGCAATGCGGATGCGAATCACGGCCACGCACGAAGCGCTTCGCGTGCTTGTAGCATCATCTGGAGCGACTATGGCACTGATTAGTTTTATGTTTCTTCGCGCAGAGCTTTTTAATTCGCGATTTTTAATTCTTGGATTTTGGTTGGTTGCGTCGCTTATGGTAATAGTTGGACGATTAATTTTTCGTCGTGTTTTTCGACACCTCATAGCGCGTTACGGAATCGGCGTCCAGAGAGCATTATTAATTGGCGAAGGACTTGCTGCAGATCAGCTACAGGAGGCAATTCTGGAAGATTCATCGCACGGATATTTAATTGTTTTCCGATCTATCATATACGACATTGAAGCAATTAAATTAATTATGGCTCAAGAAAATATAAACGAAATATTATTTGCACACTTAACCGCATCTGCCGAAGGGGCGGTGCCACTTATTGAATGGTGTCATGAACAGCACATTGCGTTTCGATTCGTACCAACCATTTCCCAGATGCTCACGATGCATCACACAATGGATACTATTGGGCGTGTTCCACTTATTGAACTTAGACGAACTGCACTAGACGGATGGGGAAGAGTATTTAAACGAATTTTTGATGTCGCATTTTCTTTTTTAGCACTCATTTTTATCACGCCGGCCGGACTATTAATTGCATTTGCAATAAAACAAGAAACAGATGGGCCAATATTTGTGCGTTTAAGGCGAGTTTCTGGTGTGCGACGATTTTCACTTGTGAAATTCCGAAGCATGGTTGCAAACGCAGAAGAGTTGAAGCCATCGCTTGCAAGTTTTAACGAACGAAACGACGGACCGTTATTTAAAATGCGAGATGATCCGCGGATAACACGAGTGGGAAAGTTTATTAGAAGATTTAGATTGGACGAATTGCCGCAATTTTGGAATGTTCTTGTCGGCGATATTTCCGTTGTTGGTCCAAGGCCTCATCAGCCAGATGAGATAGCCAAATATTCACCAAGTCATCGCAGAGTTCTTGCAATGAAAGCTGGAGCTACAGGACTTGCGCAAATTTCTGGCTCAAGCGATTTGCCATTTGATGATGAAGTACGACTAGACACATTTTATATGGAACATTGGTCGCTATGGCTTGATTTGCAAATTGTATTTCGTACTATGTGGCACATGCTTACGGACCATTCGGCGGTATAAATATTATTTTATGCAATCAGCAATCGTACACGAATATTTGAATCAATACGGTGGCGCAGAGCGCGTGCTTGAGGCGCTTGATGAAGTGCTTTTTGATGCGCCAATTTATACAACGATATATGATCGTGAACGCACAAACAGAGCATTTGATAACAGAATTGTGCGAACATCTTTTATTCAGTCGCTCCCTTTTGCGAAAAGTCGCCATCATATATATGCGCCATTGATGCCAATCGCAATTGAACAATTTGATTTTCGCGCGTTTGATACGATTCTTTCGGTGTCAGCATCATTTGCAAAAGGGATTATTTCGCATACTGGCGCGCGACATATTTGTTATTGTCTGACTCCGCCACGATTTTTGTGGGACGATAGCCACGAATTTGTAGATAGATTTTCAATGCCATGGATATTACGACCACTGTCTCCGCTAGCACTTTCTTATTTTCGCGTGTGGGATGTGCAGGCCGCATCGCGAGTTGATAAATGGATTGCCATTTCCGAAACCGTACGAAGAAGAATTCAAAAGTATTACAAAGCGGATGCAGTGGTAATTCCACCACCCGTTGATGTGAATCGTTTTTCAGTTGCAACAAGGCCAGGAGAATTTTGGCTGGCCGTTGGCAGATTAGTTGCGTATAAAAGATTTGATATCGTGATAGACGCATTCAATCGTCTCGGGTGGCCACTTATTATTGCCGGAACTGGAGTTGAAGAAAAACGACTGCGCGCATTGGCTGGTCCGACAATACGATTTGTAGGAGCAGTAAGCGACGCAAAACTCGCAGATTTGTATACAAGATCTTGTGGTGTTGTTTTCCCGCAAGAAGAAGACTTTGGAATCGTTCCGCTTGAAGCGATGGCATCTGGTCGTCCTGTAGTTGCATATCGTGCTGGCGGAGCAACGGAAACGATTATTGAAAAAACAACCGGCATATTTTTTGATGAACAAAATGCGCAATCACTTGCAGATGCTGTTATTATCGCGAGCTCTCATAAATGGGACGCAAATACATGTCGTCAGCACGCAGAGAAATATTCTACGGCGATTTTCCAAGAACGGATGCACGAGGCAATAGGATCAACTTTATGATTATTGCAGCTGACATCAGAGTGCTTGCTAGTGTAAATCCGAGTGGTATCTCGGAATATACAGATCAAGTGCTAGCAAACATGATCGCGCTGGATAAAAATATCAAATGGAAACTTTGGTTTGCCGGCAAATCGCCAAAAATCTTGCCGTGGATGTATTCAAGCAATGTAACTCTTCACAAAATTGCATATTCAGGCAGAGCGTTTATCGCGCGATCAAGATTTACGCGCCGTCCATTTATAGATCACATGATTTCCGGTGCTGATATTGCGTTCTTTCCACACTTTTTGCTAGGTGAGACCTCGCTAAAATGTCGGCGTGTTATGACATGGCACGATCTTTCTTACGAACACTTCTCTGAACTTCTTGATATGCGGCATCGCTTTTGGCATTGGTGGATGAAGCCACACATGCAAGCAATTGGCGCAAATAAAATTATTGCAGTATCACATGCAACGGCGAATGATCTTGTGCGGATATATAAAATTCCTAAAGAGAAAGTTCAAGTTGTGTATTCTGGCATTTCGCCGAATCTTCAACCGATTGCAGAGGATATGGTTACTGAATGGCGTATCGCTCACAGATTGCCATCAAAGTTTATTTTAATGTTTGGTACTCGCGAGCCAAGAAAAAACTTTGATGTACTTTTGCGGGCGTGGCGGACACTTCGCATGCGCCATTCCGATTTGGGGCTAGTTTGTATGGGCGATTCAGGATGGGGAGAGAGAATTTATAATAAAAATGGACTTTATATATTTCCAGCAGTCTCATCGGAAGATCGCATATATGCAATGAATGCGGCGTCCGTATTGGTGTACCCATCACTTCTTGAAGGATTCGGATTCCCGCCGCTTGAAGCAATGGCATGTGGAACACCCGTTGTTGCGTCTGCAAACTCTGCTATTGCAGAAATTTCCAATAGCGCGTGTTTACTTGTTGATCCATATTCCGTAACTTCAGTGGCCAATGCAATTAATTTAGCGTTAACTAATGACGATGTGTATGCACGATTGATTATGCGCGGATTTATACACATTCAATCGTTTGATTGGCGCAATACAGCAGAGCAAACTCTTGCGACTATGGTATCCAGCTAGTCTCAATGCTACGCGGGAATTTCGTAGCTCGCATCACGCCGTCTCCGCCTGCTGGCGGAGCGTCTGTGCCTCATGCCGTCGCATTCCGGCGACGATTCTCGCATCGAAACACCCGCTTCGCTAGATCAATTCCACCGAGACAATAGTTGTGGCCTATGCTACATGGTATACTCGTACTGTATGTCAGCGGTGCGAAGATCAATGGATGGCGTTCGCCCAAAAGAGCGCCAAAAAAATGACACAAAAGAGCTCATTGAAGAGCTTAATTCCGTTGTTGGCGATCGCCCACAACGGACTGGACTCCATAAAACTTCTTGGGTTAATTCGGGTAATACTCGGCCACACTCTACGCCAGTAAAATCATTTCGGCCGACAACGACACGCGCGCTTTTATCGTTGGTGCCATGGCTTTTGGGAGCTGGACTCGTAGTCTCTGGCCTTCTTTATGTATCAAAGCAGGGTGCGGAGATGAAGGCGCGAATAGTTTCAAACGCAGGCGCAGCAATGAGTAGACTTCTTAATGCGCGCGATAGTCTGAAGACATTTGATCTCGGTGGTGCTCAAGAAAATCTCACATCCGCTCAAGATTCATTTGAAAAAGCACAAAAATCATTGGGGATACTCACGCCAGGGATGATTGGATTATTTGCGCACATACCAGGACTCGGAGCTTTGAGTGTGGGCAATGATCTTTTGAAGGCGGGAATACTTGCTTCAGATGCTGGGGTTGCAGTTAGTGATGCGATAACGATTATAGAAAAAGCTGGCATCCTTGCGCGATCTAATTCCACCGAAAAATTAGTAAATGAACAAATATTTAAACCACTTGACGAGACAATTAAACGCGCAGAACGAGATATCCTAGAAGCCGAATCAATTATGGGCGGAATATCATCAGACGATGTACCAGATGCATATCGCGTACAACTTGATTATGTGCGAGAACAACTTCCTGAATTTCAGGCGCTTATTACAAGTGCACGCGATGGACTTTCGTTTTTACAATCCGCGCTTGGATCGGATCACCCGCGCCAATACCTTATATTATTTGCAAATTCCAGCGAACTGCGTCCAGCGGGTGGATTCCCTGGAGGTTATGGACTTTTGACAGTTGAGGGCGGACACATAAAAGATTTCAAAGCGGATGATGTCTATAATCCTGACGGACAAATAAAAGATCTGATTATTCCTCCGCGAGAACTTCAACACATAACCAAAACATGGGGGATGCGAGACGCTGGATGGTGGGCTGATTTCCCAACTTCAGCCAAAAAAGTCGCCGAGCTTTATCAGCGAGGGGGTGGCACATCAATTGATGGGGTATTTAGTATAGATCCGGAATTTCTTTCCGCAATATTAAAAATTACTGGATCGATTACACTTAACGATTATAAACTGACATTAAATTCAAACAATGTTGTCGCCGAATTGCAAAGGGAAATTGAATATGGGAAAAACAACGCAACAGGTCAGCCGAAAAAAGTGATTATGGATCTTGCTCCAATAGTACTTCAAAAAATATCTCAACTTTCTGAAGAAAAATTGCCGATATTGGCAAGGGAATTAATAAGCGCACTTAAAAGTCGCAGTGTAATGATGTTTTTCTCTGACACAAATCTTGAAAAATATGCACTATCGCAACAATTTAGTGGTAGCGTGCGAGAAACAGACGGTGACTATTTGAATGTGAACATTGCAAATGTAAAAGGATCAAAATCGGATGCGGTTACAGATACAACAATGAAAGTTGAATCATGGCTGGAAGATGGAAACATGATACACCGCCTTACACTGACCCGTCGTCACGATGGTGGATTCAGTCCGTACGCATTTTATAATCAGACAAACCAATCATGGGTTCGTGTGCTTGTGCCAGAAGGATCAACGCTTCGTGGCATTTCAGGAAATGCTAGTCCCGTACTTAAATCGTTAATTGAGGGGACAAAAACTGGCATGCAAGAAGATGCTGATTTAGTAAAACTGGAAGAAACATACAGCGTTGACAGAGGAAAGAGCGTTACGACGCTTAAAGAATCTGGCAAAACAGGATTTGGATTTTGGATGACAATCCCGGCGGGCTCAACAAGAAGTGTACAGCTTGAATATGCGGTGCCAGCAAAATATGTTTCATCAAATTATCATTTAATTATACAACGACAGCCAGGATTGCGCGTAAGTAATTTGGAACTTACACTGCAAAAAGGATCTGCCTCAAATATTCGCTCATCAATTCCGCCAATGACGGACTGGCCTGATTCATGGCGACTCACAAGTGATTTTAAAGAAGACATAGACCTACGAGTCAGCATGGAGTAGACTCGCTAACATTTATGAAAGTTTGTATTATTGCACAAATCGTGTATTGTGTAGTGTATGCCGCGTCATAAAATTACAATTAATCATAATTTGCTCAAGTATTTATATCATGTTAAGGGGCTAAGCACATATTCAATTGCTCGCCGATTGCAATGTAGCGCTGGCACAATAGAGAATCGTCTTGAAGAATTTCATATTCAGAAAAAATCGAACTCATTGGCTCGCATGAAATATCAAAAAAAAGATTTTGATGGGCACTCCACCGATCGAGCGTATCTTATAGGATTTCGTATCGGAGATCTTAATGTTTATAAAACCTCACCGAAAGCCGAGACTATTGTGGTGAGATGCCACACAACCCAGAAGGAACAAGTTGATGTATTAAAACAAGTATTTGGTTCTTTTGGAAGAGTATCAGTTTCTAATAATTATACTGGGGATTATCATATAAATTGTTTTTTGAACAATTCGTTTTCATTCTTATTGCACAAGGATGCCACTTCGTTTTCTTGGATTCAAAAACTAAAAGAATGCGCTGCATTTACTGCTGGATATACTGATGCGGAAGGAAATTTTATTATTAATCAAGGCAAGGCACGCTTTAAAATAGACTCATATGACAAGGAGGTTCTTAAGTATATTGGAAATTGGCTTTATCGCAAAAAGTTGCGTTATAAATTACGGATAATCAGTAAAGCTGGAGATTTCCAATATATTAACGGGATTCAGGCCGCATATACGCATGATCTTTGGAGGCTTAACATAAATGAAGCGAATTCATTATTCCAATTCATCCAATTAATTAAACCTTATGCACGACATCAATTAAGAATAGAAGGCATTAAGAAGTGTGAAAAAAATATTTTATTCCGCAAACTTCATGGAACAATCCGCTAATATTAGAAACTTTGTAATAGTGGCCCACATAGATCATGGCAAATCCACGCTTGCCGATCGTTTGCTTGAGCTTACTAATACGGTGCAAAAGCGTGATATGCGCGCGCAGTATTTGGACACGATGGATTTGGAGCGCGAACGGGGGATTACAATCAAGCTTCAGCCAGTCAGGATGCGCTATCATTACAAAGGAGTTGATTACGAATTGAATCTTATTGATACGCCAGGGCATGTTGATTTCTCATACGAAGTTTCTAGATCCCTTGTTGCAGTAGAAGGCGCGATTTTATTGGTTGATGCGACAAAGGGGATACAGGCGCAGACGCTAGCGAATTTACATCTTGCCCGCAAACAGAATCTGACAATAATTCCAGCGGTAAATAAAATTGATATGGCAAATGCGCGCACGGCAGTAGTAAAAAATGAAATTGCGCATCTTCTACACATTGATCCATCGGATGTGATGGAGATTTCAGGAAAGACCGGCGATGGCGTAGAAAAATTGTTAAAACGAGTTATTGAGCTCGTGCCAGCTCCAATTCCAGATACTGACGATACGCTTCGCGCGCTTATTTTTGATTCTTCGTTTGATGCATACAAGGGAGTTATCGCGTTTGTGCGTATAATGACAGGATCAATCAGTACGGACGCTCATATTTTAGCGTGGGCGACTGGTGCGCGAGGTGACGCACTTGAGGTAGGATATTTCAGTCCTCGTCTCATCTCTGCCAATACACTTTCAAGTGGTGAAATTGGATACATCGCCACAGGATTAAAAGATCCAAGCGCAATTCGTGTCGGCGACACAATCACAAGCGCATCAATGAAAGGAAAAGACTTTAAACCGCTTGAAGGTTATCAGAATATTCATCCGATGGTATTTGCTAGTTTTTTTCCTGAAAATGGAGAGCAATATGATGAGCTTAAAGACGCGCTTGGCAAATTACATCTAGGCGATGCGGCGCTTGTATATGAACCAGAATCATCAGCTGGGCTTGGGCGCGGATTTCGCGTGGGATTTTTGGGAATGCTTCATAGCGAGATTATCAGTGAACGCTTGATGAGAGAGTTTAATTTGAAATTAATAATAAGCGTGCCATCTGTGGAATACGAAGTGAAATTACA
>Ga0209210_1001132_pt1 | contig 23679 bp, 28 predicted proteins | sample RifGroA1_FD_183991 | JGI IMG/M metagenome (GOLD analysis project Ga0209210, IMG submission 183991) | Contaminated groundwater microbial communities from Rifle, Colorado, USA - Rifle Groundwater A1 (SPAdes) (version 2) | ecosystem: Environmental > Aquatic > Deep subsurface > Groundwater >...
AATACTTTACTAAGAAAAGCTTGCCGACATGACAGCTGAAATTCACTCATCACTTAAGTGTGGAGTTTTCTTTCAGCAGGCAAGCTTATAAACTTCTTCGTCATGTTCGCATCCTGGAAAATTCAATTTAACCATTTCATAAATTTTTCTAAGTTCAATTCTATCTCTCATACCTCAAAACCAAACCAAAGGTTTATAATTCTTTCTCCAACCACAGAATTTAATAAGATATCACCTCTTTTTTGTAGAACAAACATGTCAAGGATTATTACATTAACTTAATTTCCCGCGAAGAATTGTGACGAATGTCAGATTCGTAGCCATAATAACTTCACGAAAAGTTTGGGTTCAGTATACTTCCATTCGGGCGTGGTGGGCGAGAGTTTACGACTTGAGCTAACATTTACACAATAACAAGTCGTGGGCTCGAGAGAGGGGATGGTGGCGGGATTCTGAACCCAAACGCGACGCAAATCAATTATCAAATCAAAACCAAAGCAAAGGGAACGCCACTAATTTTCTTAATTCCTTTTTTAGAAATAATTCCCAATTCAAGAGCAACTGCGACACTGCGTTCACCTACAATATTAAACGTAGCATCCTCGTGCGCATAAAACACAATAATCTCCTTCGCCTTCTCTTTATCTACTTCTTCTCCTTTAAAGAAACTCTCCTTAACATCTAATTGTGCTTTATCTTCATTAAATATTTTCCCAATTAATTCTTTATCACAAATAGCAACTACATCCCTATAAGATTTATGTATTTTAATAAACATCAAAATAGAATTATTAAGGCATTTAAAAAATTAACTAAAAAATAAAATAAAAATAAAAATTACTTTTGAATTCCACCCATCCTACATACAGTTGTTCCACAATGAGGGCACTTTCCTTTAGCTATCTTTGTGCCTTTCTTTGTTTTTGACTCTTTAGGGTTTTGAATCTCTACTTTCTTTTTGCATTTAACGCAATATCCTGTTGTTGCCATATTTAACCTCCTTGTATTATTTATTATGAAATTCATTGAATTTCTTAAAACAAATAAGTTTTTGTGTTTTTTAAAGGTTTTGAGTGTGTAGAATAACTAAAATTCCAAACATCAAACTTAAAAACCCCCTTAACAATTCATAATAATGCAAAATAAATTCAAAAATAAAAATAAAAAGAACAAGCAATTTGATACAGATTCACTAGAACCAAAACCTGTTTTCAGAGTAAAACTCCCAAGAGGAAAAGAAATCATTGGCATTATTGAACAAAGAGTCGGCGGGAACAGAATGATGATTGCATGTTTAGATAAGGTCTCTAGAAACTGCCGTGTTCCAGGACGTTTACGAAGAAAATTATGGCTAAGGCCAGGCGACATTGTAATAGTCGAACCTTGGGAACTCGATAACGAAAAAGGCGATGTCCTATTTAAGTACAATCCAACCGAAATTGATTTCTTAAAGAAAAGAGGATTGCTAAAAAACGAAGGAAATGAATTTTAATGGAACTCGCAAGCTCGCTCGATTGATATTGTTGATAATAAAAACAATACTAACACTCATTACATTTCAAGAATTTTTATGGATTAACTTTCGTTCAGCGAAAAGTTTCCAGCGAAGCTATTAAAAGGAAGGAGTGTGAGAGGAAACCTTGGTTTCCTTCATGAGCCAATTAATAATGCGAACTTGTGAGCGCTATATCCCAAATTTTAAATACTAAACTCTATTCTTAAAATCATGAAAACTCTAATCATAGAAAAACTTCAGCGAATCCTAAAAAACAAAACTCATTTAGAGAAAACCCTGAAAATCAAAATTTCTAATCGCGGAAAAGAAATAACTATAGATGGCAAAGCTGAAGATGAATATATCGCAGAACAAGTCATTGATGCACTAAACTTCGGGTTTCCTTTTAGCGTTGCAATTCAAATAAAAGATGAAGATTTCATGTTCGAAATCATAAACATAAAAGACCATACAAAAAGAAAAGACCTCGAACGAATAAGAGCAAGAATAATTGGAAAAGAAGGCAAAACCCTGCAAATACTAAATAAAATATCCGGGTGCTTCTTCGAACTAAAAGATAATGAAGTTGGAATCATTGGAGACCCGGAATATATTAAAGCAGGTCAAGAAGGTCTCATATCTTTAATCAAAGGTTCAAAGCAATCAAACGTATACGCATATTTAGAAAAACACCAGCCAAAACCAATAGAAGATTTAGGGTTGAAGAAATGATTAAGGAATTATTCTATATTTTCTCACAAGTCCAAGTTCAATAGATGAAGATACTCTATCTGGATGTTCTTTGCGTTTATCTGGATTACTATGTTTAGGAGAATAACCATGATATTTATTAGTATGGTGAGTCGGAGATAAACTTATATTCATTGGATCCAATTCACAAACATAACCAGCATATTTATCGTCGCAATCATCGTGCCTTTCAAAAAAATTTCCATCAACATCTAATACGACTAAATCTCCAATTCTAACTTCTTTTAACAAACGTTCCATAACTGATTCATTATTAGCCATCATTTTAAGAAATAAACTCAATTTAAAAGAATTATTATGATAGAAAATATAATTACCTCTTTCAAAAGATTTAATTGATATATGATAAATTATCTTCAAAGATTTTCTACATTATCTATTTCTCAACGAAGAAATTCAAACGAAGTGGAATTTCTGAGTCATTAATAAGCGAACAAAGTGAGCCAAATTCAAACCAATATTTTTAAATACCATTTTCTTTTACATTTTATAAGACCCGGTAGCTCAGTTGGTAGAGCACATGGCTGTTAACCATGGGGTCGTAGGTTCGAGTCCTGCCCGGGTCGTTTTAAAAAATTAGTTCGCTTCCAATAGAATTTTCCGTCGGGAAATCTGATAATAAAATATTTTAGAGTTTTCTGCATTAAAGATTATTCTCGCGAGCCTGCGAGCGAGGTATTTTATTTCTTAAAACCTAATAACTCCCCCTCCAAGACACTCCGAAGAATTTTTTTTGTAGAATTATAAAAGATATATGTTATTTAAATTTGTTTAGAATTTAATTTCTGGCAAGTAGGTGAACTTGTATTCTTTTGTGTATTGCATTGTTTCATAATCTTTAATTATATCTCCAAATTGTTTTCTTATTTCATTTATTATATTGTGATAATCCTCATTTGTTTTAACTTGAAATTCGGTTTCTAAGTCTGCACCACCGACGAGTTCAGTAGTATAAATTGTATTTGGATGTAAATGTATAAATGAAAATATCTCTTCCTTTTTTTGCGATGTTAAATTCCTTAAATAGAAATGTGTTTTAAAATAAAGATAGCCAAGTTTATTTATATTTAGGAATGGCCTGAATCCAATTATTATTCCGTTATCTGTCATTTTTTTAATTCTGTGTCTGACAATCATCTCTGTTTTGTTTATTTTTCTAGCTATGTCTATAGTTTTCATTCTTCCATTTTGTAATAAGACGCGAAGAATTTTATAATCTATCTCATCTATTTTCTCAACTTTATTATCTTTTAATGAGTTGAATCCCATTAACTGCGGTGAGGATGATTTTTGTTTTTTATCAAGTAAATAATCTCTATGATAATGCCACATTCTGGTGACTATAGAAACTTCATAACTATCAATATACTTTCCAAATTTTAAAGTAAATTCATTCATTATGTCCCTAAATTCATAAACATTTCTTACAAAAATTCCCGTGTTCAAATCCCATTTTCCTTCTACTTTAACAATCCAGCTCGCACGTTTTTTTAGCCATTCAATTATTTCTTCTTCTTTTTCTAAAGTAAGATTTTGAAATTTGAAAAATGTTCTATACCAATCAGATCCAAGCTTCATTGTATTTAGCAAAGTCATGAAATAATTTATGTAACCTTCACCAATAAGTTTGTTTATTCTGTATCTAACTGAATCTCTGCTAAGCTTGACTTTCCTTGCAATTTGCTGGTCTGATTGACGTGAATTCAAATCTAACTCATAAAGTATCTTTCTATCTTTGAGGTTTAAAGCTTCCATATTTACACTATTAGTATATTTCTATTTATAAATTTATTGTTTTTATGTAAAATACTGGAGAAAGTATCATATACATTATAAAACTACTAAATAGTAACAAAAAACAACTCATTATAGAGTTGTTTGGAGTAAGAAAATGAAAATAAGAAAATATCTTGAGGATTTATTTGGAAAAGGAAAAAGTGAATCTCCTTTTCCAGTAAGAGAACCGGTTCTTCCAGTAATTGAAGATTTTACAACTGGAATGAGTTATTTTACTGAATTAAGAACTTTACTTTATGGAGAAAATATATCTGATAGCAATAAACTTTCTGCAGTTCCAACTGATAAATTAGTATTAATTGAAGGTGTTCATCCCGTTTTGGATAGATTAAGAGATTTAGGTTATAGAGATATTGGATGGGTAAATTTGGATGGAAAAGGAGACGGTAATGTAAAGAAAGTCTTTGATGAAGGGTATTATCCTTCCCTCATAAATCGATACCAGGGTGTTGAAGTAAGTCCTGCAGGATTCACTGGACTCCCTCTTATAAAATATGATGTAGATTCTAATCCTGATTGTAGGAATAGATCACATGATTTGTATTCTGTCGTTCTTAAACAAAGTGATGAATCTTTTATAAAAGCTAGAGAAAGATTAGATAAAGAAGAGACAGAGGGTTGGCCAACATGGAATTGCTGGAACATACAACACAGACAAGTTGGATCTATTATCGCAGTCGATGCAGATATTGAGCCAACATATGAAAGTTTAACCGAATGGATGAAAAACTATTCTTACGGAGGTTATCTAAATTCTTTAGGGCTTAATGGAGATTATAGAGTTGGTAGAATTGGTAAACTCAGTGAAATTCCTGAACGATTATTCGGCGAATTCTCTAAAGTTGACGAAAGAGAAGATAGTCCATATATATCCGTTAATCATTATCCAAATACCAATATAGATTTGAGTCTGGGTATTGGATATGAAATTAAAGAATTAGAGAGATTAAGAGAGAAACGTTCTAAGATATAAGAATATAATAATCCTCTCTCCGGAGAGGTTCTTTTCTTTTTTATTTTTAGAATTAAAATCCAATAACTCCCCCCCCCAAACATTCTGAAGAATTTTTTTTGTAAAAAACAATCGCCTGCCCTTCACTAACTCCAGTAATCGCCTTCCTCAAAACAATTTTCTCCCCTTTAACTGTTGCTGGCAATAATTCTCCGACGTGCCTAATTCTAACATTAACTTTCAAAGGTAATTTCTTTTTTAAAATCAAATGTAAACTCTTAACAACAATTTCTTTCCTAAAATTCAACCTATGTCCTTCTGGCGCAAGCACAATTTCATTTCTCTTCAAATTTTTTCTCGCAACATACCACTTTCTAATTTTTTTCTTATCATCACCTTTTTTCTCAAACTCAATTCCATGTCTCGGTCCAATTCTTTCTCCAATTGTATAAAAATAAATTCCATCGTGCTCGCCAATAACATTTCCCCCAACATCCAAAAGCTTCCCCTTCTTCGGCTTAATCTTTTTCTTTAGAAACTTTTTCGTGTCAATCTTTCCAATAAAACAAATTCCAGTCGTGCCTTTCTTATCATAATTCGGAAAATTATTTTTTCGAGCAATTTCTCTAACTTCTACTTTTGTCAATTCACCAATTGGAAAAAGCGTGTGGACCAAATCTTTTTGAGATAATCTGTAAAGAAAATAACTTTGATCTTTTGATTCATCTTTTCCACGAAGAAGTTCAAAGCAAAAAAATGAAGATGAGTGAGAAGGTTCAGTAACTCTCCATTCGGGAGAGGTGGGTGGGGGATGGTGGCGGGAATCTGAACCTTTGAGCGATTTTCCATAACCATCAACTCGCCGAACGCGAACATAATGCCCTGTCGCAATCAACCCACATTTCATTTTCTTAGCAGCTTTCCAAAGCAAAGGAAACTTAACTTTATTATTACAATCAACATCTGGATTCGGCGTAATTCCTTTTCTATAAATTTTAAACATTTCATTCACAACATATTTCTTATATTCTTTCTCGAAATCTAAAGTCACAAAAGAAATATCCAACAGCGACGCTATCTTCATCGCCATTCTTCTTTCTGCCCGCCAGTTGCACTCACCAGTCAAGGGATTTTTTGTATCAGAAAAACATTTCATAAACGCGCCGATAACTTCATAACCTTGCTTTTTCAAAAGCAAAGCTGCAACACTCGAATCAACTCCGCCCGACATTGCCAATAAAACTCTTTGTTTCATATTTTAGGAAAAGAGTGTTCTGTTGAAAAAGTTATTGGTTTTAAAATTAGCACTCGCAAACTCGTGAGATAACTAAATGATAACCTAATTCAAAATTGCATGATAATAATTAATGAATCTGGATAACTAATTCTTTTAACTTTGCATCAGCAAAGCAATTTCCTCCCTCTGTAAAGTAAACATCTTAAGTATCCACATTGTAAAAATTTGCTCGCTCATTCTCCACGAGAATTATTGCTAGAAATTCGTATGGGCAACTACGTTTCCCCTAACAAGTCACCCATTCCTTAAATTTGTGATTTCTTGTTAACAATTTCTTTTAGCGAAAAACTTGACGAAGTCAGTTTTTGAGCTAATCAATAACACGAGCGACGAACAACTTCACGAGAGTAATTTAGATTATCAATGACGAGTGGGGTTGTGAGGTTGGAGCGAGTGCTTTTTATCACAAGCTATTTTCAATAACATTTTTATTAACATAAATCAAAAAAGTTTATAGAAAAATTATTGGATTTTAATTCTAAAGATTATTTTCTTTTCGCAAGTACAAAATAAGAATGATGTACATGTCTCTCATCCCTTATATATCCTGAACCATGAGGCGGATCTGTTGAATGTTCTGATGTAAAACATAATACATCAAATTTCTTCATCATTTTATGAACATCATCTAAAGTATCGTATCTCAAATAAACTCCTTTCTGCAAAAATTCCCTGTCTGAAATCTTTTCTCCATGTCCATAAGTTGAATCTAAAGGAGAAGTAAACTCAATTAAAGCGTATCCTCCTTTTTTTAATAAATTATAAAAATTATCTATCGCTCTGTTTACATTTCTTACATGTGTTAATACATGGTCGCACATTAATGCATCAATTCCATTTGAAAAAGATACTGAAGTTAAATCCGCTTGAATCAACTCAAGATTTTGATGATTAACAAAATGTTTTCTACAAATATCAAGAGCGGAAGATGAAGATTCTACTCCAATAACTTTAAATCCGGATTCAAGAAATTGTTTTATATTTCTGCCATCACCGCAACCAGCATCTAAAATGGTTTTTACACCCGAATATTTTAAAAAATCAATAAGTCTTGTAAAAAAAGGTGTTGGTTCTTCATTCCATACCGACATTCTGGAGGGGTTTCCTTTATGGAATTGTTCATAAACTTGATTCCAATATGAAGGATTATCGCTAACTGTTTCTACCATTAAGATTTCCTCCTAAATAATTATATAATTCAGAAAAATTCTTGACTTGTGGAAATTCATTTTTTATTGTATCTTCTCTACTGAAATAAACAACACCCATTCCAATGTTTTTTGGTTCAACTAAATTATCAGGAATATCGTCTACATAAATAAAATCATGTGGTTCTGCTCCTAAAATCCAACAAACTTTCTCATAAATCTTTCGTTCCGGTTTTCTAACACCAAAAAGACTACTTGTCAAATAATATCTAGTTACTCCATTTAAACCCAAACATAAGTTTCTATAATTTGCCCATTCTTGACTATCATTACTCAACACCCGCAATCTAAATCCAAATTCACGAATCTCATCAACAAACCCAGAAAAGTCCGGGTCTAACTTAACTTCTAATAAAAAATCATGAGAAGGATTGGAAATACCTATTCCTTGGAAAAATTCTTGTGAATTTAACTCTCCTTGGGTAAGCCGGATATATTCTCTATAAATTTTTTCCTCGCCATCTTCATTTTTGCCTATTGGAGAATTTTCAATAAAATAAGGCATAAACTTTTTATGATCAAATCTATCACAAAACATTACTCCCATTGCATCCAAAAGCAAAATCTTTCCTTGGTTCATTTTTTACCATCCTGTTTTTCATAAACAAAAACGTACACTCCCCCAACATCTTCCTTATCCAATGGTCCAATTCTTTTCCTAAAAACTTCTTTCAAACCCCCATAGTCCATTTCTTGTTCAAACATTTTCATGTGTCTTTTCCAATCACCATTCTCCTTTACCGCCGCCTTGAGACTATCCAATTCTAATCCTGCCACTTCCTCATAACCATCTTGAATAGCTTTCCATACAATGTACCCTTGAAAAGTTCTAAGAGATTTTCTTCTCTCTCCCCTATCATTGAATTTCGGAATAATTTCTTGACCTACAATATAAACTCCCTTTTTTCTAAGGTTTCTCGAAAGATTCTTAGCAAACTCAAGACGATTATTAAAATTAGAAGTATGATCATGAGCAAAACATGAAATAATAATATCATAGTATCCCTGTTTCGAATAAGTTACAGCATCCCCCTCAATCAAGTTAACTTTCTTGCCGACGCACCTTTTTATTAAATATTCAAAACACTCTTCATCAATTTCAATACAATCTACTTCTATATTCTCAACTCTAAGAAGTTCTTTTGTGAATAAACCTGTTCCTGAACCAACTTCAAGTACATTTAATTTTCTTTTCTTACTTCTTTTCGTTATTTGGCGTATCATTTCACTAACCATCTCTTTGTAAAATGGATGTGTTTCTTCTGCTGAATCATAATCTTTTGTATTTATGCTCAATGACATTTCTCTAACCATTTTTTATTTCCCCTATATAATTTAACAAACGTAAAAGATTTGAAACATAGCTCCATTCAGGATCATGATATAAAACTAATGATAATTTATTATCTCTTACTTGTGTATGAAGAGACGAGATAATTACTGAATGAGAATCCTTGACAAAATCTGAACTTACTTTTGCCTGTCCAAACAATCCTTCAAAGTATCCAATGACTCCATTTGAATTTTGAGAAGCTTCTCTTAAAAGTAGATTAATCTCTTCTAGTGTTATATTCTGATTTAAGGTAAATGAAACATCTATTAATGATCCTCTAACCGGGACTCTATGATGAATTCCAGTTACTTTACCTTTTAAATGTGGAAAGAGAATAATAATTGAGTTTTCTATACCCGATTCAGTTGTTATTATAGTGTCATAAGACCTTCTTCCTAAAGAATATTTTTCATGAGGAGAATCAATTACCTTTTGGTCACTCAATGGGGGATGAACAGAGATAAAATGTGCATTTTTTATGACATACGTTTTATCAATTATATCAATTATTGAAGCAAGTGCATTACCTGTACAAGTTCCTGCAGAAATTACATGATGTTTTAATGGATCATAATTTTTATGATTAAATCCAAAAATAAATGTTGCATCACAATTTTTATAATTATCTGTGTAAATAATGGTCCTATTCTTTAAAGATAATTTAAAGGGAGATGTATTAATTACTATTGTTTCTGGGTTAGTCTTTTCCCAGTCATGTTTTTTGTTTCTTGAAAAAGGAATTTTATTTTCGTTGACTATCAAAAATCCATTCTTTGATTCTATTTTTCCTGGAAAAGAACCATAAAGAGAATCCTGACTAAGAAGATAAGCCGCATTTTCTGAAGATATCTCTATATCATTAATATTAACTATCTCAATCGATATCTTTTTCATGGAACTTTCGTAAACCTGTCTTAATAGACATCTTCCAATCCTTCCAAAGCCATTTATTCCAACTTTCATATTTTTAGAGAAATAACACCTTAGTTAAATTTTATTATAAATTATTTTAACTAAAAGAAAGATTTATAAATAAATAGTTCATAAAGTAAAACATGGAAAAATTAGAAGATTTGGATAGAAAGATACTCTATAATCTTGATTTTGATTCAAGAATGCCTTTGGCTAAATTAGCTAAAAAAATAAAATCTTCAAAACAAGTAGTTAAATACAGAATCGACAATTTGGTAAAGAGAGGAATAATTAAAGGATTTTATACGGATATTAACGCAACAAAACTAGGTTTAGAAATTTATATGGTTTATTTTAAATTTCATAAAATGTCTTTAGAAACAGAAAAGAAATTTATAAAACATATGTGTTCTCAGGAAAACATAGGAGTTAATATTTCTCTTAACGGAAAATGGGATTATACTATAGATATATGGGCAGAAAGTGTTATGCATTTTAAAAGATATTATCAAAAAATAATGAAAAATTATGAAAAATACGTGAAAAATAAACAAGTTGTAATTGAAACTGATTTTTATTATTTCAAACCTAAACCAATTTTAAATAAAATCTCTGTTGAACAGATAACCATGACTGGAGATATAAAAAAAATAAAAATAGATGAAACAGACAGGAAAATTCTTATAAGTTTATCAAAAAATGCCAGAATTTCACTTGTTGAACTCAGTTCAAAGTTAAATTTAACTCCAAATGCAATTAAAAAAAGAATTAAAAGATTAGAAAAAGAAGATATAATTTTAGGGTATAGAATTTTTATTAATTATCACATATTAGGAATGATTCACTACAGAGTCTTCTTGCATTTAGAAGATACAACTCCAGAGATTGAAGATCAAATATTAAAGTTTTTAAAAAATGATGAAACCTGTATCTCTGTTACAAAAACTATTGGTTATTGTGATTTAGAATTCAGGTCAGTTGTAAAAAATATTGAAGATTTTTACAACTTAATAGAAAGACTAAGAAGAGCATTTCCCCACCAAATAAAAGATTATGAATCAATTATTTATTACAAAATGCATGATGTCTGGAATTACTTCCCTTTTAAAACATGATGAAAATAAAAAATTAAATCTTTTGTTATTTATGTTATCACCTCTTTTTTACAACACATTTGTTTTTGATTAATTACATAAAAAGTTTTACGCATTAATTTTTGTTTAGCGAAAAACTTGACGAAGTCAGTTTTTGAGCTAATCAATAACACGAGCGACTTCGGAGCGAGTGCTTTTTATCACAAGCTATTTTCAATAACATTTTTATATCCATTCTCCTTCTACATTTTATGCAACTAGATGACGCAATAAACTCGCGGCGAAGTATCCGTGATTATACCTCAAAAACTCCAGATTGGAGAACAATCATTGAATGTATAGACGCAATGAGGTTTGCACCAATGGCAGGAAACGACTTCTCATTAAAATTCATTCTCGTATCTGATTTAGATAAGATAAAAAAACTCGCTGAAGCATCACAACAAGATTTCGTCGCTGATGTAAAATTCGTCGTCGTTGTATGCACCCAAAAAAAGACAACAATAAACGCCTACGGAAAAAGAGGAGAATTTTACGCTCGTCAGCAAGCCGGTTCAGCAATTCAAAATTTCCTGTTAAAAATCACAGAAGCAGGTTTAGCAACTTGTTGGATAGGACACTTTGTAGAAAATATTGTAAAACGAACATTAGAAATTCCTCCAGATATTGACGTAGAAGCATTTTTCCCAATTGGCTACGAAAAAGGAAAACCTCACCGAAAAAGAAAACCAAGCATAGACAACATTTTATACTTCGACGTTTACAAAAATAAAAAAATGAAATCGCCAAATCGTGTCGATTAAAAGACCACTCACCCGTTCGTGCTTATTTTTATGATAACTTAAACTAATTTTAATGATTATAAAGAAATAATAATTATATATTTTTAATATCTTTGAAAGTGAAGTAAATTAAAAGTATTAAAGGAGCTCCTATCATTAAAGAAAGAATGATCATTGAAAAAATAAACTCTATACCTCCGACTGAAATTGTTTCATATACTTTATATCCTAAAAACAATAATCCTACAAAAGGAATTATTAAAGATGAATACCAAATAACCTTTGATTTAATAAATAATAACAATCCAACAACCAAAGTAATTATAGCTGGAATAGTGAAATAAATGTCCTTGAATAAAAAAGACCTAATTATCGAGCTAAATGAATCATCAGAATAACCTGCAGCCAAAAGTGCAATAGCAACAGCAAAGGATAACAATATAATTGCTAAAACAAAATATATGCCTTGTGTTATTGTAAATCTATTCATCCTTTAAAGAAATAAATATAGTTTAAATAAATATCTAAAAACAAAAAGCCGAACGCATCACCTCAACGCGTCCGGCTAAAATATAAATTATCTCCAAACTTCTATTCCCAAATCAGAAACTTCTCTTGACGTAGGCAATGCACGTTCTTCAGTTGCTCTTCCAAGGACATATGGTGATTTAACACCGGTCATAATTGTAATAACTCTGACCTTTCCAACAAAATCCTTGCTAATTCTTGCTCCAATAATCACTTGCGCATCAAGACTCAAATTCTCAGAAACAACTCTGCCGATGTGATCAAACTCTTCCAACTTTAAATCGCCTCCGCAAGTTACATGTATTAAAGCTCCTGTAGCACCCTTATAATCCACATCAAGTAGAGGATGAGTCAGTGCTTGTCTAACAGCTTCATTAACACGGTCTTGCGAATCACTTTCACCAATTCCAATTACAGCTACGCCGCCATCTTTCATTATTGCAGATACATCAGCATAGTCAAGATTAATCAAACTTGGCAATGTAATTGTTTCTACAATTCCCTTAATCATTGTTGAAACGAGTTCATTCGCAACAGCAAAAGCTTGTTCAATCGGCAATTGTCCGGCAATATCAACAAGTCTTCCATTATCAAGAACAATACAAGTATCTGTCACTTCTCGAAGTTCTTGCAATCCAAACTCGGCTTTATCAATTCTTGCTCTCTCGCATTCAAAAGGCATTGTCACAACACCAATAACAACTGCTCCTGATTCTTTAGCCATTTGAGCAATTACTGGTGCAGCTCCTGTTCCTGTTCCGCCGCCCATTCCAGCAATTACAAAACACATATCGGCTCCTGAAATATATTTCTTAATTTCAGAAAGAGCTTCTTTTGCAGCTTCCCTTCCTCTTTGCGGCATTCCCCCGCAACCAAGTCCACGCGTTAACTCTTTTCCGATTAAAAGCTTTTCATCAGCCTTTGTTACACTAAGATGCAACGCGTCGGTATTTGCTGCATAAATCGAAGCGCCATTAATGCCTTTGTTAAACAACCAAGTTACTGCATTACAACCCATTCCACCAACACCAACAACTTTAATGTTTGCCTTTCCAGCGCGCAAATCATCAAAACTGATACTGTGGCTTTCTACCTTACTTATCGCTTCTTTTGCAAAATCTAGTACCATCTTTATTTTTACCTCCTTACAGTTATTTCTAAAAGTAAAGTACAACTTTTCACAGAAAAGTTTAAATACTTCATATACTTTCAGCTAATGTCAAGAAAAAAAAATGCACGTGCACAAATAATTTATTCGGTTGGCGCTTGAATAAATTAATATGATAAAAAAATTAACTTTTTCTACTTTAAATATTTTATTATGATTAAAAGCACCCTAATTCAAACCAATTTTTTCAATCTTCCGATGAAAAAATTGTAATTTTCATCGCAGACTAATTCAAAGAGTTACTAATTTGAATCAATCTTTCAATTTTTTCCCATCCTTTTTTCAGATTTTTATTCGCTTCCTCGACAACAATTTTTAAAAAATCTTCATCAACTAACAAATTTTCTCGACGGAATATTGGAAATTCTAATTTTTCTGTGCTTCTCAAATCTAAAATAAATCTTTTATTGAATGCAATAGCGCCGGTGTTTTTCCATCCAGCAAGCTTTGCTTTCTCAAACAAATCTTTCATTGATTGAACATTCCTGCAGGCAACATGAAGTATGCACGGCTCTTGTTTAAAAATGATTGCCGAAGTTGAGCGATTTCGTTTAACATTAAATTCATTGATATCACCTTTTTTAGAAAGGTTAATCGATAAATTTAGATTATCTCTTTTTCCTAACTTCGCGAAGCAAAGCAAATTTTTCTTCAGCTCATTCAAATTTATCAAATCATGCCAGCTCTTCAAAACAACATTCCTTTTATCTCTTTCAACATTTTTTATTAAAGTAATTCTCCCAGAACAACTCGACGTCGTATAATAATCATCTTTGGAATTAATCTTCTCGCACAACTTCAAAATATTTTCATCCCAGCTTTTCTTCGACGATTTATCTAATTTCTTAAGAACTTCATATTTACGTTGAGCGAAAAAATCACGTTTGTATTTTGGCATGAAAAACCTAGAAAATAAATCTTTATATAATTTACACTCATCTATATAATATGAAAAAACCAATTCTTGCAACAAACATCGATAATTTGTTAATTGCCCACGAAGCGTTTGTAGAACCACATAAAGCATGGTTTGATAGAGCAATCAAAAAAACAGGAAACAAATCATTAAGTAAATGGAAAGGAGCAGAACCTTATTGGCCTGGTGTCGATGAAGCAATGAAACAACTCATGCCAAACGCTTCACAAGAAAAAAGAAATGCGCAAGCACGAACATGGTATCAAAAAGATGTAATTACTTATATTCAAAAACACCCCGAAGTTGTTATAAATCCCATAGCAAGTAAATTAAAAAAGTTAAAGGGGAAATACAGATTAGCACTTATAACAACCAATACACAAAATTATATAAATAGAATTTTAGAAGTTGCAAATCTCGACGGCATTTATGATATTATCGTCGCATCACAAACTAATGAAGAACCTCAAAAATCAGAACTTGTTTCAAAAATAATTCAAGAATATGGTATTCCAAGATATTATCTTTCAGGAAAACCAGAACCAAAAATAATTGAACTGCTAAAAGAAAAAGGTGTAAAAATAATTTCATTAGATGATTTGGATTCTCTTTAATCAATAATTTAAAATGAACCTTCAATATCAATATATAAAACTCTTAGAGTTAACAATCTTTGAGCGAGAGTCGTGTCCGAAGGCCGACTCGTAGCGGCATTAATAACATCGCGACAGCGATGCAATTTAACTCTTCTCCAGCACTTTCGCATTTATCCCATTTTCCAAACACAAAGAAACAAATTCTTTTGCGTCGTCTTCTGTCCCAGCAACAGAACCATAATGCATTGGGATTGTTAAACTCGGTCCAATCAACGACGCTGCTTCAGCTGCTTCTTCAGCAGTCATTGTGAATCTCCCGCCAACCGGCAGCAAAGCAATAAAATCTTTTCCCTGGCCGCTATATCCTGTCAACTTTTGCATTTCAGGAATTTTGTCTGTATCGCCCGCATGATAAATTAAAACATTATTTATTCTAATCAAATAACCAACCCACCCCTCTTCCTTAGGATGAAAATGCTTGTCAATATTATAAGAAGGAAAAGTACTTATTTTAATCTCGCCAAAAGTCGCTTCTTGCCAAGGTTCTACAACTTCCATTTTAATAGGAACATTAAATCTCGCAATCTTGCTCTGACAATCAGCAGTCATAACAATTGTCGTCCCTTCTTTTACAATCTTCCCCATATCAGCAACGCTGCAATGATCATAGTGGCTGTGCGTAAGAAAAATGAAATCCGCCTTCTCCAATAACTCTGCATTTTGCAAATTATAAGGGTCAATGTAAATCACCTTTGAATTCTTAATCATAAAACCAGAGTGTCCAAGCCATTTTAATTCTACATTACTATCGCCTATTTTCATAAAAACTGAAAGACGAAAGAGGTTTTAAATATTATTGTGAATTAGGCTCACTCGTAAACTCGCTCGCTTATCTCTGCCGTTCCGAAATCTGCTTACGCTTGATTTCTCCACTAAAAAATGTTTAACACATACTTCAATTCTATAAATATTTATTCAACAAAAAAGAGGTGTTATCCTAAATTAACTCGCGGGTGAAATGAGCGCTTTTCATCCCTCAAACCCCTCCGCAATCTCCAACATAAACCCATCATTTCCTTTATCGCAAATTATCTGCAAACCAACAGGCAAACCATTACCCTGATTTTTATAATCATAATTTTTATCACCTTTTTTTCCATTAATCGATGAATCTGGATTAACATTTTTTGATAACTGAGCGACTTTGGAACGAAGCAAATCTTCGCTTTCAAAAACTTTCCCAACAGGAACACTAACTGCCGGCAAACCTGCAAGACTCACTGGAACAGTCAAAACATCATAAGCATACATTTCCTCGACGCTAATTTTATCGCCAATCTTGTGGGCAAGTTTAGGAACAGTCGGCATAATAATACAATCAAATTTCTTAAACGCCTTCTCAAACTCTTGCTCAAAAAATTTCTTGGCCTTCAACGCCAAATGATAATATCTTCCTTTATACTCTGCCTTTGTAATTTCACTTCCTCCAAGAATACGACGCAAAAACTCAGGCCCGCAACTATCCTCAATCTTCAAACCAAATCTTCTGCCATCAAGTTTCCGGGTTCCAGAAAACGCCTCAACATAAACAATCGGATAATAAGTTTCAATCGCCAAATCTAAATGTTCGATTTTCACTTTCCCTTTACTCCAACCAAACTTTGAACAAACTTCGTCAACTTTTTTATCAACTAATTGTTTAATCTTAGAATCTACATTTAATCCTGATAAATCTAGCACTCCAATCTTAATCGATGAATCTAAATTCACCCTTCCCCCTGACTCGCGAGCCTGCGAGCGAGCATCTATCGAAATAGCATCATTTTCATCCCTTCCAGAAATCACACTCATCATCAATTTAGCGTCTTCAACATTTTTAGCTAAACATCCAACAGTATCTGTACTCATTGCCAAATCAATTAAACCATAACGCGAAACAGAACCGTACGTCGGCTTGACTCCAATAACACCGCAATGCGACGCTGGATTTCTAATTGAACCTCCAGTGTCTGTTCCAATTGCAATATCACAAAAATCAGCAGCAACTGCAGCAGCAGGCCCGCTCGACGAACCTCCAGGAATTCTTCCAATAGCAGCAGGATTATTTGTAGCACCAAACGCAGATGTTTCTCCACTCGAACCAGAAGCAAACTCATCCATATTCAACATTCCAATAATCAAACCATCTTCGTCTTTTATTTTCTTAACAACAGTCGCATCATAAGGCGCTTTATAATTTTCCAAAGTTTTCGACGCGCAAGAAGCATGCAAACCCTTAACACAAATATTCGCTTTAATTCCAATTATTTTTCCAGCAAGTTTTCCTTTTTTAGATTTAGAATCAATTTTCTTTGCCTCAGCAATAAGCTCCTTCTCGTCGCGAAGTTCCAAAAACGCATTTATCTTTTTGTTTTCAGCCTTTATTTTTGAAAGACATTGTTTTAGTTGTTGTTGCGTGTTCATTTTTTTATTCTTCCAAGTTTAGGTTTAATCATAAAAGATATTTTTTCAAGTTCTTCATTAAACTTCTTCCTTAAATTTTGAGAACAATGAATACAAACAAATATTTTCTTGCCTCCAAAAAAAATATCGATTCTTGCTTTCTCCCTAGATAAATAAGAACTTATTTTTTCATGCACATCTATCTTTTTAGTTATATCAACATCAACCAAAACGGACCCTTTTTTAGTTTCTTTTACTAACTGAAAATACCAAGTAACTTTAAATATTCGTTTAAATAAACCATTAAGAACTACGTGAACTTCTCGTTTCTTATCAAAAATATAGTAATTAAAATTTCCGTCATTTCCAATTGAATGTAAAGTTATTTTCTTACTTACCATTAAACATTTCCTCCATTAATTCATTTACATAATTAAAATCCTGATCTCCCGTTAAAACAACATCATAATTATATTTGAAAACGCCTAAGTTCTTTTCAACATCTTCGTTCAGAAAACCCACCTTAATTAAATTACTATAAGAAAATCCTTCTATCATTCCTTCATCTCCAAGAGAATCTCCGAGAAGCAAAACATTTCTTCTGTCTTTTATTTCTTTATAGAAAGGAAAATCATCAAGAGTTGTTTCGTCTTTATTCATTACATGAATTAAAGGTTCTCTTACAGAAACAGCATTTCCATCTTCATCCCATTCATACTGATTCGAAACAATATGAATATTATCATATAAAACTCCCTGATATTCTAAAAACATAGAAATTGAATCACTTCCTAACCCTGTAGATGAAATTATCACTAAGGGAATTTTACATTCGTTTAAATAATTCAAGAAATCTTTAACACCCTCGCGAAACTGGGCCCTTCCGCTTTTCACAATGCTCTCAATATGTTTTCTATTAAGCCCAGACTCTATTAACAAATCAAAATGTTTTCTCCACCACTCATACATTTTTTTTCTTTTCTTTTCCGAATCATAATTAACATCCATTTCTATAGGACGATATTTATCAGCAAGTTCATGAGCTCTTCGAGCGTAATCTTCACTGATATAATCTCCATTTCTTAAAATAGATATTAATGAAGGAATCTTTTCCCCATTAACATAGGCTTTCGTCAAAGTTCTATCAAAATCAGCGACGATATGAAATTTATCAAAGCCATCTTTAGAAATTCTTTTCTTAATCCCTTCTAATATTTTCTCATTAACAACAATAATTTCTTGTGCAGTTTCCAATGTTTCTACCATCCTTTCTTCTCCGCAATAATAAAATCTTTATTTTTCTTAGGCGCATTCTCAAACATAATTTCTTTATCAATTTCTTGAGGATTTCCCTCTCCCTCTTCCCTCTCACTCTTTGAACGCTCAACGCCGACGTCAATATCCTTTATTTCTTTCTCAACTTTTTCCAACTTCGACGCAAAAGAATCCATAATTCCCTTTGCCTGTTTCTTAATCTCCTCCCGTTCTTTATCAGAAATCTTTCTCCAAGTGAATTCGTTTGTCATGATTATCTCAAGAAGAAGATATTTATAAAATTAATCATACGTAACAGAATCCAAATACTTCAACATTCTAAAAATTTCTCTTTCAATATCTAAAATATTATGATGTTTCTTCTTGCTTAATGGAATATTGTATTTTGAATGCAAATAAGAGAATAAAGACTCGGCGCTTGTTCTAATAAGATGCTTTGGAAAAGTTTTGAGTTTTGAACTCATCTCAAAATCTAAAATAACGAAATATGGCTCAAGTTTGTTTTGACAATAATTTTTTATCAATAACAAAACGAGGGCTCGAGTTGCAAATATATAGTTAAGGGGGTTGACTTAACACTGATATGTCCAATAGAGTTAGTAAAAAATTGAATTATCATTTTTGGCTTTGTTGAAAAAGTATGAATTTTTTGAGTTAGGTAAAATGTTGGCAATTCAAAATACGAAATAAGGGTGGGTTGCCTGTCGAAGACAGGCTTTAGTGGGCGATTACTAACTCAAAAAATCCAAATAAAGAAGATTTTCAACAAAGCCATCATTTTTGATAGAATTATCTATTTCGATAATTTATTTTCTATTAGAATAAATTGGTGCAACAACAGGTTGTTCTAATTTCAAATTACGTTCATTCAAATCAGGATTAAGTTCTCTTAAAACATCAACGACATAGCTGAAGTTTACATTATTATTTTCCAAATAAGAATTTTCTCTAACCATCTTTTTTGCTTCGGTTTCAAAAGTAAATCCGGGTGTAATATGTATTCTATGAGTTGATACATAACCGTGCGCCATTTCTTTTTGTCTGTGGTTTTCAGAATACTCATTATATACTGGAAGTCCAAAACAAGCAATAACAGCTAATCCCGCAGCTTTCACTTTCCAACTGCCCCGTCTTTCAGCCCTTCTCAAATTTCTTTGGTGTTCTTTACTTAATTCCATAAAAAATTAAAAATACCTATTATATAAAGTTTTTGTTTTCACTATTTAAAGAGAACATATTAGAACTATTTTAGAATATTACTTCTTCTTAGGTTTCTTTTTCTTTGCTTTTTTCTTATCTCTACATCCACAAGTCTCGCACATTTTATTTTTCCCTCTTTTTATTTTTCTTAATGACTTTCTTTGCTTTCTTCTCTTTCCTAACTTCGCGATGCGTATGCGTAATCGCAATATGAACATCTTTCAATTGTTGTTCATCAATTTCGTCAGGCGCATTAAATGTAACATCTCTTGCCTCTTTATTCTTTGGAAACGCAACCAATTCCCTAAGATTCGGCTCTCCAGTCAAAACCATCAACAACCTATCAATTCCAGGCGCAATACCCCCATGAGGCGGAACACCATACTTAAACGCAGTCAGCATATGTGAAAAATATTTTTTTTGCTTATCATTAAAACCAATCAAATCGAAAATCTTCTCTTGAATTTCAGCGACATGAATCCTAACACTTCCTCCGCCAACCTCAAACCCATTCAAAACTAAATCATGCTGATAACTTTTAGCTTTATGTGCGTCATTCTTATTCAAATATTTCCAATGTTCTTCTTTAGGCATTGTAAACATGTGATGCATTGGTGCATAATGCCCATCTGTTTTCTTCTCTTCAAACAACGGAAAATCAACAACCCATACAAACGCAAGTTCGTCTTTATCATTCTTATTCTTTCTCAAATCAGGTTTGTCAACTCCATACTTCTTCATAACTTCATCATAAGTCAAACGTGGAAATTTCTCAAAAGTCAATTTCTTTTTAGGAAACAAATTCTTAACCAAAGCCAAAACTAACCTCTCTACAACATCTAAAATATCTTTTTGCTCAATAAAACTCATTTCCATATCAAGTTGATAAAATTCTCCAGGACTTCTATCGGCCCGCGCGTCTTCATCTCTAAAACACGGCGCGATTTGAAAATACTTGTCAAAACCAGAAACCATCAAAAGTTGTTTATACTGCTGTGGAGATTGCGGCAAAGCATAAAAAGTTCCAGGATGAATTCTCGACGGAACAATAAAATCCCTCGCACCTTCTGGCGAAGACTTTGTCAAAATCGGCGTCTGAATTTCAACAAAATTTTCCTTGTCCAAAAAATCACGAATAAAATTAATTGCCTCATGCCTTATTTGCAAATTCTGCTGCATCCTTTCACTTCGCAAATCCAAATATCTATACTTCAAACGAATCTCTTCACTAACACTTTCGTCATGAATATCAAACGGCAGCGCAGCACACTTGCTCAAAATCTTAAAAGAAGAAATTCCCAATTCAACTTTCCCGCTTTTCAATTCCTTGTTCTCAGTTCCTTTCGGTCTTGCCTTAACTTCGCCTTCAATTCGAACACAACTTTCCAGCGTAACTTCTTTTGCAAATTTAAAATCATCATTCTTAGCATGAATAACACATTGAAGTTTTCCATATCTATCTCTCAAATCAATAAAAATCAACTTACCATGCTCGCGAACAGTATCAACCCATCCAGCCAAAATAACTTTCTTTCCAATTAACTTCTCATCTATTTCTCCAAGATTATGATTTCTAAACATAAAAAATTGAGTAATAATGGGTTTTTAATATTTTTCATTTCCCTATTTTCCATAACACTTCAAAATAATTTCTGTAAGAATCAGAAACTTTCTCGCTGTAAATTAAAATCGCAAGCGGCTCTTCTCCCCATAAAACTGTCAAAACTTTATTTTCATAAATACAAATTGTCGACGGAAGAACATCTTTTTCCAAAAGATACTTTGCAATAAAAGGTTTCAAATAAGACTCTTTCTTTGTTTTTGGAAGTAAAATTCTAGCCTTAATTTTATGCTGTCTTAATTTTAAATGCCATTGCTCATAATAATCTTTCAATGTTTCTTTCATTCCCCAACCCGTTCCAAAAACCAAAATCTCAGTTTTCGACTGCGTTATCCCTTCAAGAACATTTTTTAGCGCTCTTTTTCCTTTAAAGATTGAAGCGTCCTGCTTTCTTTCAATAGAAATTTCATTCTCAATTCTAGGAAGTAGTTCTTTTACAAGAGATTCTTTTCTAAGAATTTCCTGCTTTTGTTTTTGAATAAAATCCTTTAGTTCACTCGGAGAAGAAACCTCAAAATGTTTAATTCCTTTTATTGTAACATAATCAATAAGTCCTTTTTCTATGAGCTTTTCTAAATTGTCATAAACTATATTTCTATGAAGTTTAGTTTTCTTTATTACTTCTCCGGCTGTCGTCGAGCCAATTCCAATTAATACGGAATATACTTTTGCTTCATTTTTTGTTAGCCCAATTTCCTGGAGTTCTTGAATTTGTATCATATCATCATATATATGATGACAGATATTTAAATATTGTGGGAAGGAGATGAGAGCATGACAAGTAAAAAATCAAAATCATTTGTAGCAGATATATTCAATACAAATTGGTTATTTGAAAATCAAAATATCTGCATAGGAGATGAAATAAAATTTGGAGATGATATCTTATCAGGAATAGTGTATGAAATTGATTCAAAAGCCAAAACATTGACAACTATTGTAGAATTTGATGATGATGAAATTCAGGAAAATAGAATTAACTTGGGAGAAGGCCTTCCCTCATCTCAAACAAGTTACTATAGAAGAGGACGATCATTTGAACATTATCTTGATTTTATAAATAAATCTAAATAATCAAAATGACAAGAATAAAACAAACTACTCAAATAGATGAAAAACTTTGCAGATTACTTGCAAGATCTAGAGGCTCAATAGACAATCTTCTAGATAGAAAAAAGAATGAAAGAAGATTTTGTAGATACGTTTTGATCTCCCCCAGCGATTTTGAGAGAGCTTTTGGAGTTAAAACTTATTGTTATGGAGCGGATAAGGTTAACAATTTCCTATTGGAAGTAATAGAAAACGATGATTTAGCTGCATCTTTGAAGATTTTTGATGAACCTATAAAATTTGCTAAATATTTACTTCCCACGCCATCCAAATCATTATGTCCACATAAATCACGGTTTGACCTCAACAGATACTTTCAGACAAATAAATCAGGAAATTTTAATTCCGGAGATATAATTACCTACGAAGGTTATTCTCACTTAGTTCTTGATCCAAAAGAAGGTCTCCAAGTTGCAATTCAAAGAACGAGTTTTATTGATGGAGAAATCTCTAGATACGCAGATCTTTGGAATTCAGGAAATGAAGAGTTGCACAATGCATTTCAAGTAATGCATATTGAACAAGATGGAACCATGAGCAGAACATTATGTTTCTCTTATAATGGTAAAGAATCAATACCAATAACCAAAGCCATGGCAAATAAACCTTCACTCTTAGTATACAAAGGAAATGGAGTATTAGAAAAATTGCCATGCTATCCAATACCCTATTCTTTTGTTGGGAAAGAAAATGTTCTCACTGATATCTCTATTATTTATGATGTATTGGAAGAATATATCAAACCTTCTTTTACAAAAGCAATTAAAGATGCTATAAAAATCACACAAACAAGATTGAAAAATCGAGAAAAATAATCACTTCACAAACTTCCCAAACAAAAATTTCTTATTAACATTAAACGGCAAGTTCATTAATTCAGTTCACTAATCAGGTTGGTGGGCGAGAGTTTACGACTTGAGCTAACTAATAACATAATAACAAGTCGTGGGCTCGAGAATAGGAGTTGGTGTAGGAATATGAACTTACTAACAAAAACTCATTTCATCAACTTCCTAATAATTTCCAGACAGTATCTCCGCATACGACTAAGAATTAGTCGTATGTTTAATCAAATCATAAAACAATCGTTATCAAAACCCAGTCAAAAATATCCAAATTATTGAAGACAAAAACAAAATCTCAAACAGAAACAAAGCTCCAGCTAAAACAATTCCACAAAAA